>CAJHXJ010000246.1_pt1 | contig 18820 bp, 22 predicted proteins | sample 9198471 | NCBI WGS metagenome assembly CAJHXJ01 (sample SAMEA7708302, study PRJEB35096) | sediment metagenome | biome: marine neritic benthic zone biome [ENVO:01000025]; feature: sediment [ENVO:00002007]; material: shallow marine sediment [ENVO:03000034] sea grass bed [ENVO_01000059] ...
GCCACCGGCATCGGTTTCCTCGACCATATGCTGGAGCAGTTGGGCCGTCACGGCCTGGTCGACCTGAGCGTGCGCGCCGAGGGCGACCTGCACATCGATTTCCACCACACCACCGAGGACACCGGCTACGCCATTGGCGAGGCCGTCAACCAGGCGTTGGGCGACCGCGCCGGCATCACCCGTTACGGCGCCGCCATGATCCCCATGGACGAGACCTTGACCCGTGTTGCGTTGGACGCATCGAACCGCCCGCACTTGGTGTGGCACGTCAAGTTCGACAAGCCCAAGCTCGGCGACATGGACACCGAGTTGTTCCAGGAGTGGTTCAAGGCCTTTGCCCAATCCGCCGGCCTCACCCTGCACGTCGAAACCGTGTATGGCGCCAACAACCACCACATCGTCGAGTCCAGCTACAAGGGCCTCGCCCGTGCCTTGCGTCAGGCGATCACTCCCGACCCGCGCCAACCGGGCGCCGTGCCGTCGACCAAGGGGACGCTCACGACGTGACCCGCCCCGCCGATCCCGGCGCCTTGGCGACGCAGGTCAGCGCCCGTCGTTTCGGCCCCGTGGTCCGCGCCCGCAAGCGCATCGTCGACGCCATGGTCGCCCGCCGCACCGTCCGTGCCGAAGCCAAGCTGCGCGCCCACGCCGAACTGTGGCCCATGCTCACGGCCTATGCCCAGGGCACGGCGGTCACCGGCGCGTCCTATTCCGACTATTGGACCCTGTACGAGCAGGTTCGCCGCCACCGCCCGCGCGAGATCCTCGAATGCGGCACCGGCATCTCCACCTTGGTCCTCGCCCAAGCCCTGCGCGAGAACGAAGCCGACGGTGCGCCGCCCGGCCGCGTCACCTCCATGGAAGACGTGTCCGAGTGGCTCGAGACCGCACGGCAGCGCATCCCCACGGAACTCGCCGACCGCATCGATCTGGTGCACAGCCCCAAGGCCGACGGCTTCTACAAACTGTTCCGCGGCGTGCAGTACGAGAGTATTCCCGACCGCCCCTACGACTTTGTGTTCTCCGACGGTCCCGACCGCCGCTCCCCCGTCAACGGCGACAAGCTGTTCAACCTCGACTTGATCCATGTTGTTCGCCGCAGCGACCACCCCCTCCATGCGGTCGTTGACAACCACTACCTGACCTTCTACGTGCTGCAAAAGGTCCTTGGCCTCGACAAGGCGCGGTACAGCGTCGGCCACAAGCTGATGTTCGTCGGCCCCGTCACCCGCCACGACGTGCGCCGCATAAAAAAAGAAAGCTTTGTCCAGGACCTGCGCCTGCTGCGCCGCACAGAATTGCGCCTTCGTCTCGTCACGGATCCCTAATACGGAGACCCCCATGCGCTTGTACACCGCCCACGTCGATCCCCTCACCGCCACCCCCGACGGCAACGCCGTTTTTGTGCGCGAGGGCTTCAACTGGTGGGCGTTCCTGTTCAGCGTTTTGTGGTCCCTGCGCCATGGCTTGTGGCTTGTCACCCTGCTGATCCTCGCCATCGAGATCCTCGCCGGCGCGCTCACCCTGATCCTCGCTGACCCGCTCCTGGTGACGGTCCTGCATCTCGCCGTCGCGTTGTACGTCGGCGCCAGCGCCAACGACTGGCACCGCTGGACCCTGCGCCGCCGTGGCCGGGTCGAGGCCGCCGCCGTCGCCGCGCCGGACCGCCTCGCCGCCGAGCACCGCTTCATCAGCCAACGCCTCGCGCCCCCAACCCCGGCGCCAACTCCAACTCCGGGGGGGGCCACCCCATGACCGTCGTCGAGACCCGCGTCGAGCGCCTCGCCGAATTCTCCGGCAACGATGTCGGCGACCTCTGCGATGCCGCCGGCGCCGCCATCGAGGCCGGCGGCGGTTTCGGCTGGCTGCAGCCGCCGGCCCGCGACGTGCTCGAGTCCTATTGGCGCGGCGTCATGCTGATCCCCGAACGCACCTTGTTCGTCGGCCGCCTCGAAGGCGTCATCGCCGGCTCCGCCCAACTGTCGCGCCCGCCGCGCAACGCCGAGGCCCGCGCCCACGCCGCCCAGATCAGCACTTTTTTCGTTGCCCCGTGGGCCCGCGGCCAGGGCTTATCGGCCCAGCTGCTGGAAGCCTGCGAGGACTTCGCCCGCCGCGAAGCCTATACCGTAGTCAACCTCGACGTCCGCGAAACCCAGGAACGCGCCATCCAGGTCTTCGAGGCGCGCGGCTACAACTGCTGGGGTACCGACCCCAAGTACGCCCGCGTCAATGGCGCCTACGTCGGCGGCCGGTTCTACCAAAAGGACCTGTAGATACAGCTAAAATGATTCTGTACCCGGCCATAGACCTCAAGGGCGGCCAATGCGTGCGCCTGGTCCACGGCGACATGGCCCAGGCCACTGTGTTCGACGACGACCCGGCGGCTCGCGCCGTGACCTTCGCCGCCGCCGGCTGCGACTGGCTCCATGTCGTCGACCTCGATGGCGCCTTCGCCGGCCAGGCTGTCAACGCCGCCGCGGTCCGCGCCATTCTTGCCGCCACCGACATGAAGGTGCAGCTTGGCGGCGGTATCCGCGACATGGCCGCGGTCGACGCCTGGCTCGACGCCGGCGTCGCCGGCGTCATCCTCGGCACGGCCGCCGTCAAGGACCCGGACTTCGTCCGCGCCGCCTGCGCCGCCCACCCCGGCCGCGTCGCCATCGGCATCGACGCCAGGGCCGGCAAGGTCGCCGTCGAAGGCTGGGCCGAAACCTCGACCACGACGGCGCACGACCTCGCCGCCGCCATGACAGACGCCGGCGCCGCCGCCTTCATCTTCACCAACATCGACCGCGACGGCGCCTTACAGGGTGTCGACGTCGAGGCCACCGCCGCCCTCGCCGCCGCGACCACTGTCCCGGTCATCGCCTCCGGCGGCGTCGCCGGCCTCGCCGACCTCCACGCCTTGCAACACGCCGGCAGTATCGCCGGTGTGATCTGCGGCCGCGCCTTGTATGATGGCCGCCTCGACCTCGCCGAAGGATTGGCGGCACTGCGCGGCTGACTGGAAGGGGCGCTCATGACCAACAATAACGACGAGCCCGTCGCCGTCCTCGCCCGTTTGTACGCCACCATTGCCAGCCGCAAAGGCGCCGACCCCGCCACCTCCCACACCGCCGCCCTGTACGCCAAGGGCCGCGAGAAAATCTGCGAAAAGGTCGGCGAGGAAGCCGTCGAAACTGTGGTCGCGGGCCTCGCTCAAGACGACCAGGCACTCATCGGTGAAAGCGCCGACCTGCTCTACCACCTGATGGTCCTGTGGGCCGACCGCGGCATCGACCCCGACGCCGTATGGCGCGCCCTGGCCGCCCGCGAAGGCACTTCCGGCGTCGCCGAAAAGGCATCCCGCACCAAGGAGCCGTGACGCCAAAGGAAACCCCATGTACGACCCCGACAACATCTTCGCCAAAATCCTGCGCGGCGAAATTCCCTGCGACAGAGTCCACGAAGACGACCACGCCCTGGCCTTCAACGACATCAACCCCCAGGCCCCCACCCATGTTTTGGTGATTCCCAAGGGCCCGTACGTCTCATCCGACGACTTTTCCGCCAACGCCACCGATGCCGAACTCGCCGGCTTCCTCCGCGCCGTCGGCAAAGTCGCCCGCCAACTCGGCCTCGAAGCCGACGGCTACCGCATCCTCGCCAACCACGGCACCAACGCCGGCCAGGAAGTCCCTCACTTCCACATCCACCTCTTCGGCGGCAAACGCCTCGGCCCGATGCTAGGTCGCTAGCTCCCGCCGATCACCCGGCGCGTCGCCAGTGCTCACTCAGTGGCAGTGGACGACGCCTGTGCTGCGCTGCATGTGGCAGCATTGTCCGGCCGGTGAGCTTTTTCTGCACCCGCCACCATGCTCAACGATCTTGTTGTCAGCAGCCGGCGTAGGAAGCGTTTTAGCTACTGCCTGACCAGTCCCGAAGCCTAGTGTCGCGATGGCGATTGCTAGTAATAGAGCCCTCATGGCTACACTCCGACGGTTCTTACGGAAGGAGAGAAGTCGGGAGAGCTTATACTCTCAACAAATTAACACAATGCGCGTGCGGCGCACCGTTGACGCCCGCTATCGCGGTTGCGCCCGCCGATAACTCAGTGCCTCGGCAATGTGCATCCGACCGACCGTTTGTTTTCCTGCGAGGTCGGCCAACGTCCGCGCCACTCGCAGCACCCGGTGATAGCCCCGCGCCGACAGCCGCATCTTGTCGGTTGCTTCTACCAACAGCGCCCGGCCCTCATCGTCCGGCGACGCCGCCGCCTCGAGCGCGGCGCCGTCGGCCTCCGCATTGGTTGAAATGCCGGCATCCCTATAGCGCTCGCCCTGGATCGCGCGCGCGTAGGCCACCCGTTCCGCGACCGTGGCCGAATCCTCCGTCGCCGGCGGTAGGCCCAGGTCCGCCGCGCTCACCGCGGGCACCACCGTGTGAATGTCGATACGGTCGAACATCGGCCCGGAGATTTTTGCCTGGTAATCCTGAGCACACCGCGGCGCCCGTGTACACGCCAGCTCGGCGTCGCCCAGGTACCCGCACCGGCACGGGTTCATCGCCGCCACCAGTTGAAACCGCGCCGGGTAGGTCACGTGACGGTTGGCCCGTGCCACCACCGCGCGGCCGCTTTCGATCGGCTGCCGCAATGCCTCCAGCGCCCCCCGCGTGAACTCCGGCAGCTCGTCGAGGAACAGGGTTCCCATATGGGCCAGCGACACTTCCCCCGGGTTGGCCTTGGTACCGCCGCCGACCAACGCCGCCACCGAGCAGGAATGGTGCGGGTCACGAAACGGCCGCCGCCGCACCAGCCCGTCCTCCGGCAACGTTCCCGCCAGCGAGTGCACCAAACTCACGTTCAGCGCCTCTTGGGGCGTCAGCGGCGGCAGGATCCCCGGCAGGCATTGCGCCAGCATCGACTTACCCGCCCCCGGCGGGCCAATCATCAGCAAGTTGTGGCCCCCCGCCGCCGTCACCTCCAACGCCCGCTTCGCCGTCTCCTGGCCTTTAATGTCGGCCAGGTCCCGCCCCACCGGTAGCAAGTCCGCTCCGTTCGCGACAGGCCGTGCCGGCGCCGCGACCACTTGGCTGCCCTTGAAATGGTTGATCACCGCCAGCAGCGTCTCCGCCGGGATCACGTCGAGGTCGCCGGCCCACGCCGCCTCTTGGCCTTGGCTCGCCGGGCAGATCAGCCCCCGGTCCCGCCCGCTGGCGTCGATCGCCGCCGGCAACACCCCGCTGACCCGGCTCACCGCGCCGTCCAGCGCCAGTTCCCCCAACACCGTGTAGCCCGACAGGTCATCCTGCGGCAGCACCCCCATCGCCGCCAGTAAGGCGAGCGCGATTGGCAAGTCGAAGTGGCTGCCCTCCTTGGCCACGTCGGCCGGCGCCAGGTTGACGGTGATCCGTTTCGGCGGCAGCCCGATGCCGATCGCCGCGATCGCCGCCCGCACCCGCTCACGGCTTTCGCCGACCGCCTTGTCCGGCAACCCGACGATGGTGAATGCCGGCAGACCCGACGCCATATGCACCTGCACATCGATGTCGAGCACTTCAATTCCCTGAAACGCCACCGTGTTGGTGCGCGCGACCATCCGCCCCCTCAACCGTCGCCGGCTCGATGATGACGGTATCGCTACCCGGCCGCAAACGATTCACACACGACAGGGGTGGGCAAAACGTGCCAGGCTTTTTGCCTGGCGGAAACGGTTCGGGGATTTCTCCGGAAAACGTGCCGCAGTTGAGGGGGAATTGTTGTGAGCGAACCGATCAAAAAACGTGCACCCGATCTACTACTTGGCGGCGCTGTTGGCGCCGTTGTCATTTTGATCGCCGGGTTCTGGTTTGGCCCGTTGACCACCAACGGTGCCTTGGCTGCCGCGGTCGACGCCGGGGTCATCGAACAGCAAGCGGCGTTCTGTGCCGAGCGTGGCCGCGCCGATCCCGATTACGTCGACGGCGCGACGTTCAAAGCCCGCGAGTTCGCCGATAAGCGCGATTTCACCGGCCGGTTCTCCACCTTCGACGGCCAGTCGAGCAGCGCCAGCCGCGCTGTCGCCAACGCCTGCCGGTCGAGACTCGAAGCGAGCTGACCGCCGCCGGCGTGGTTTAGGTTTCCCATCGCCGGTCTATAATGGACCGGCGATGGATATCGGCGTTCCATACCGCGACCTTGGTCCTATCGAGACCAAGGCCGCCGCCGCCGCCGTTCGGGATTTGCCGGACGACGCCTGGCACCGCAATGCTTTCCGGCAAGAGATTCTTGCCCACGGCGTCCACGCCGCCACCCGGGCGATTCTGTTCCGCCACGAGTGGGCCCGCTGGGACAACCCGTGGAACGTCAACACCATGGAGGAGCTGGTCCACGCCTGGGCCAAGTCGAAGCCCGTCGACCCGACGCCGTTCCTGCCCGTCGCCCGCGAAGAGACCGACATGGGCCCGGTCTACACCTTCGCCGAGTGGGGTGAGTTCAAGGACGCCCTGCAACCCGTGGTCGACGCCGCCATCGCCGCATTGTGCAAGGCCAGCCCCAAACCCGGCGGCATCGTCACCCGCCTGGCGTTGGTCTGGCTCGGCCCCGGCGGCATCATCGCCCCCCACGACGATGGCCAGGCCATGGCCGCCAAGGCCCACCGCCTGCACGTCCCCCTCATCACCCCGCCCGGCGTCGAGTACAAGCTCGGCGGCAAAAAGTTGGTAATGCGCCAGGGCCGCGTCTACGACTTCAACAACCGCATCCGCCATTCCGTACGCCACAAGGGCAAACGCCCCCGGGTCAACCTGTTCATCGACTACTACCCGGACCCCGGCGTCTACGTCCCGCCGGCCTACGGCCATCACTAACGCTGGTTATTCCGCGACCCGGTGCTGCAGCCGGCGCTCGACGGCATCCCAGATGCCGGCCGCCAGGTTGCTGCCGTCGAACCGGCCGATTTCCTGCAGCCCTGTCGGCGATGTGACGTTGATCTCCGTCAGATAGCCGCCGATGATGTCGATGCCGACGAACACCAGCCCTTGTTCTTGCAGCGTCGGCCCGATGGCTGAGCAGATTTCCTTGTCCCGCTGGGTTAGCTCTGCCGCTTCCGCCCGCCCCCCGACGTGCAGGTTTGACCGCGCTTCACCGGCCGCTGGCACCCGGTTGACGGCACCCGCCGCCTTGCCGTCGATCAGGATCACCCGTTTGTCGCCCGCCCGCACTTCCGGCAGGTAGCGTTGTGCGATGATCGGCTCGCGGCTGCGTTCCGTGAACATCTCCACCAAGGCGTTCAGATTCTCGTCGCCCGGCCCGATGTGAAAAACCCCGGCGCCGCCGTTGCCGAACAGGGGCTTGATGATGATGTCCTGGTGGGTCTCACGGAAACGCGCGATTTCCCGGTCGTCGCTGCTGATCAGCGTCGGCGGCATCAGCCCGGCGAAGTGGGTGACGAACAGTTTCTCCGGTGCGTTGCGCACGGCGACCGGGTCGTTGACCACCAGGGTCTCCGGATGGATCTGCTCCAACAAATGGGTCGCGGTGATGTACGCCATGTCGAACGGCGGGTCTTGGCGCATCATCACCACGTCGACGCCGCGCAGGTCGACCCGCTCCAGCGCACCGAGCGTGGCGTGGTTGCCCGGCTCCCGCCGCACCGTGACTTGTCGGCACTGGGCGACGACCCGGCCCTGCGCCAAGCTCAGATGCTCAGGCAAGTAGTGATACAGCCCGTGGCCCCGCTCCTGCGACTCCAGCATCAACGCGAAGGTTGAATCGGCGTCGATGTCGATGGCCTCCAACGGGTCCATCTGAAACGCCACGGCAAGGCTCATGCCACGCCCACCTTATGTCGGTCTGCCCCACGCGCCGCGACTATAACGCTGGCTAGCTCCTCAAGCGAGCCAAGCCACATGTAGCCATTTCCTCTTGGCGAGCAGATTTTCGATCAGCCGGAGAGTTGTCAAGGCCGACCGCGAAGCGGTCGCCAGCGAAGCTGGGCTGCGCGCCTTGACAACTCTCCGGCTGATCGAACACGAATGCAGCCACGAGGAATCGGCGTAAACCGAAGTCGCTAGGTCTGCTACAGCGACCGCCGCGGGTCGCTCTTCACCAGCACGTGGTTGACGACCTTTTCGACCCCTTGGGTCGTGCTGACCAGTTGCATGACCAGCGCCAACTCATCCGGGTCTTGCGCGATGCCGATCACGTAGACCGTGCCGTCCACCGTGCGCGACCGGTAATTGATGGCGTCGACTTCCCGGTCCAGCAGCAGCCGGGCCTTGACCTGGGCGGTGGTCCAGTTGTCCCGCGCCGCCTGGTCGAGGCCCTTGTCGTCGCCGACCTGCACCTCGTTGATCACCGTCCGCACGGCATTCGGCTGCCACGCCAGTTGGATCGCCCGGTCGCGCATATCGTCGTTGGGCACGATCCCCGACACCAGTACGCGCCCTTCGTAAATCTGCATCCCGACCCGGCGATACAGCTCGATGTCTTCTTCGAGCCACAGCTTGTTGATTTCGAACCGCGCGCCAGTGTCCGTCGCGGCACCGCTGACGCCACGCTCTTCCGCGGCCGCCACGGCCACCGAAGCGCCGGCGCCGATCGCCACCCCGGCGGGCGAGCACGCGGCCAAGATCATCGTCGCGGCCAGCCCGGCCGCCGCCATCGCACCGTTTTTCTGTCGCAAGGGTCTCGCCACCTTCTTGCAGCCAAGTTCAGATTTAGGATTAACGTCGTTTTCTAACGTCGTCTACGGTCGAGTCGCCACCCCGGTCGGTTGTCACACCTCACCAGGCCCCGGGCAGATGTTGTGGCCACCGCCACGGCACCACAAGCACCGCATCGAATCGCATGTCGCACCCGGCACATGCGCGATGCTCGGCCATGAACATCTGCGCCGCCCGCGCGATGCGTTGTTGCTGCCGCGGGCTGATCGCTGCCGCCGCGGTGGCGCCGTCCGCCCGTTGCTTGACCTCGACAAAGGCCACCAGGCGCCCACGCCGCGCAACCAGGTCGATCTCGCCGACCCGGCAGCGATAGCGCCGTGCCAGAATCCGGTAGCCCGCCACACGCAACCGCCATGCCGCGACGGTCTCGGCCCGCGCCCCGGCGCGTAACGCCCGGCGTTTGGCGGTTTTGCGCGTGTCGTCAGCTGCCGCCATCGTCGTCTCGAGACAACGCCAGCGCCCGCGCATAGACCTCGCGCCGCGCCCGGCCCGTCGCCGCGCATACCGCGTCGACGGCGTCGCGCAGCCGCAGGGTCGCCATCGCCTCGCCCAGCGCCGAGTCCACCGCTGCGTCGTCGGCACCGCCGTCGTCGACCGGCGGGCCGACCACGACCACGATCTCGCCCCGGGTCTCCGTCGCCGCGAAGTCATCGGCCAGCTCGGCCAAAGTGCCGCGCCGCACCTCTTCATGGATCTTTGTCAACTCGCGCACCACCGCGGCATCCCGCGCGCCACCCAACACCGCCGCCATGTCGGCCAAGCTGCCCGCGATCCGCCGCGCCGATTCAAAGAACACCAGGCTCGCCGGCACCGTTGCCAGGCTTCCCAGCTCGCGCCGCCGCGCTGCTGATTTCGCCGGCAGGAACCCGGCGAACAGGAACCGGTCCGGCGCCACCCCGGCGGCGGCCAGCGCCGTGGTCACCGCGCTCGGCCCCGGTATCGCCGTTACGCCGACGCCCGCCTCGTGGCATTCCCGCACCAGTTTGTAGCCGGGGTCGGACACCACGGGCGTTCCGGCGTCGCTGACCAGCGCCACACTTGCGCCCGATTGCATGCGTTCTATCAGCCGTGGCCGCACCCGTTCCGCGTTGTGGTCGTTGTAGGCCAACGTTTTGGCGGGCACGTCATGGGCGTTGAGCAATTTCGCCGTCACCCGCGTGTCCTCGCACGCGATCACGTTGGCACGGCGCAACACGTCGAGGGCCCGCGCGGAGATGTCACCCAAGTTCCCGATCGGGGTCGCCACGATGTACAAGCCGGGTTCCAGCGCCGGACCCGTGACCGGCGGTTGTGCCTCGTTCGCGCCGTGGCTACCCTCGCCTTCGGAGTCGAGTCGCGAGGAGGCGTGCTGCCGTGGTTTCTGAGTTGCGCCGCGTGGTTTGGTCATGCCGCCTGCGTTGGTCCGGTGGCGGGCGCCACCTGGTTCTGGCGTCGGCCGGCCTGCTCCTCGCCGCGTGTGCTGCGCCCGGCGCTCCGGGGACAGTAACGGCGGGGCCGGAGGCGGCACAAGCGCCGCCCGTCGCCGACGCGCCGCCGGCCGCCTTGCCGGAGCCGTCGCGGCAAACGCCACCCGCCATCGGTGGCCTGACCGACGACGCGCTGCGCTTGGCCCCCATCGGCCGCGATCCCCGCGAACGCCGTGTCGCCGTGCTGCTGCCTTTGACGGGTCCCACAGGCGCTGTCGGCCGCGACCTCCTCGACGCCGCGCAAATGGCGCTGTTCGAGGTTGCCGACGACGCGTCCCTCGTGTTGCTGCCCATGGATACCCAGGGCACAGTGGCCGGCGCCCGCGCCGCCGCCCGCCGCGCTGCCGCCGACGGCGCCGATTTGATCCTCGGCCCGCTGCTGGCGACCTCGGTGCGTGCCGCCGCACCCATCGCCCGCGCCAATGGCATCAATGTCGTCGCCTTCTCCAACGACCGCACAGTGGCCGGTGACGGTGTCTTCACCATCGGCTTTCTGCCCCGCGAGCAGGTTGAGCGCGTAGTCGGCTACGCCCGCCGCCAGGGTTTGACCCAGTTTTCCATCGTCGCGCCCAACTCGGTCTACGGCACCGCGATGGTCGATGCCTTGGAGGCGGCAACCCTCTCCACCGCGGCGTCGTTTGTCGACGTGGCTTACTACGATTCCGGCAGCGAGGAGTTGCCGGACATCTTGCGCCGTTTTGCCCGCTTCGACGAACGCCGCGACGCCCTGAAGACCCAGCGCGCCCAGCTTGAGTCCCGCGACGACCCGATTTCCCAGCAGGCGTTGGCGCGCCTGGAAAACCGCGAAACCCTCGGCGACCTCGACTTTGAGGCCGTGTTGCTGCCGGCCGGCGGCAGCGAGGTGTTGCAGTTGGCGCCGCTGATGGCGTTCTACGACATCGACCCCGCCCAGGTCCGCTTGCTCGGCACCTGGCTGTGGGACGACCCGGCGCTAAGCACGGAGCCGGCCATGATCGGCGCCTGGTTCGCCGCCCCGCCGCCCCTTGCCCGCGCCGATTTCCTCCGCCGCTTCGACAGCCTGTTTGGCCGCGAACCCGACCGCCGCGCCACTCTGGCCTACGATGCTGTCGCCCTCGCCGTGGTCTTGGCGCGCCAAGGGCAGGGCGCCCAATCGTTCAACTTCGCCGCCCTGACGTCGCCCAGCGGTTTCGCCGGCACCGACGGCATTTTCCGCCTATTGGCCTCCGGCGCCGCCCAACGCGGCCTCGCCGTCCTCGAAATCCGTCCCAACGGCCCCCGCGTCCTCGAACCCGCCCCGACCACCTTCGAGGCGGCGCTCAACTAGGGCTCAGTACTTCTCCGGCACGAATGTCTGGTCCTCGATGGGCGGCCGAACGTAGCCGCGCGCCTCTTGCCGCGGCGGCAGCTCGATCGGCTGCGGCGTCAGGTCCTCGTGCGGGATCATGCTCAGCAAGTGGCTGATGCAATTGAGCCGCGCGTGCTTCTTGACGTCGGCGTTGACCACGTACCACGGCGCCTGCTTGATGTCGGTGTGGGCGAACATCTCGTCCTTGGCGCGCGAGTATTCGACCCACCGCTTGCGCGACTCCAAATCCATCGGTGATAGCTTCCAACGTTTCGTCGGGTCGGTGATGCGGCCGTGAAACCGTCGTTCCTGCTCCTCGTCGCTGACTGAGAACCAGTACTTGATCAGGATGATGCCGGACCGCATCAGCATCCGTTCGAACTCCGGACAGGTCCGCAGGAACTCTTGGTACTCCGCCTCGGTGCAAAAACCCATTACCCGTTCCACGCCGGCCCGGTTGTACCAAGACCGGTCGAACAGCACCATTTCGCCCGCCGCCGGCAGATGCGGCACATAGCGTTGGAAGTACCACTGGGTCTTCTCGCGCTCCGTCGGTGTGCCCAAGGCGACGATCCGGCAGATCCGTGGGCTCAGGCTTTCTGAGATGCGCTTGATGACGCCGCCCTTGCCGGCGGCGTCGCGCCCCTCGAAGACAACGACCACCTTGAGGCCCTTTACGCGGATCCATTCTTGCAGCTTGACCAGCTCGATCTGCAGCCTGGCCAACTCCTTTTCATACGCTTTGGTTTTGATCCGGTTCGCCGTCTTGTTGCCGGCGGCGCCGTTGGGCCGTGTTCCCTTTGCCATGACCATCCCTCCCTCGGCCTGATCGCCGCAGCGGGCTCACGCCCGCCAAGCCAAGCGCGTGTGCAAAACCTTTTGCATCCAGCATACTCCCATATCATCCTAGGTAAAAACGCGGGAGATGGTGGCCTATGTCCATTGACGGCATTTGGACCAGCGAGGTTTACGGTCCGTTCGGCTGGGATAACCGCGGCATGTTCCTGTTCGAGCAGGGCCGTATTGTCGGCGGCGACAACCGCCAGTACTCCGTCGGCCGCTACAGCTTGTCCGGCGACACCATGGAGGCCGAGATCGTCGTCCACTATTACGGCCCGCCGCGCACCCAGTTCGGCGAGGCCAAGGAGGAATTCATCACCCAAATCGTCGGCACGCGGTCGGCAGACGAGATCGTCGGCACCGTTCGCCGTCCCGACCGGCCCCAGTTCGACCTGCAGATCCGTCTCACCAAGCGCATGGAGTTGCCGGCGAGCTAAGCCGCCAGCAACGCGTCGATCACCGCCCCCAACCGTTGCCGCCCCGCCGCCGTGGCCCGCACCCCGACGCTGTCCTCGATCAGGAACCCGGCGTCGGTCAGCCGCGCCACCGCGCCCCGCGCGAACACCGTGTCCCAATCGTCGCCGGCCCGCGCCGCGAACCGCTGGCGCGTCACGCCCTCGGCGGTACGCAGCCCCATGAGCACCAGTTCATCGCGCACCGCCGCCGCGTCGAGGGTTTGCCGCGTCCGTGTCGCGTGCCCATCCCCACCGACCAGCTCCAGCCATTTCGCCGGTGCCCGATGCTGGCGCGTCGCCACCACCTCGCCGTCGAGGGTCAGCCGTCCATGGGCGCCCGGCCCGATACCGACAAAATCGTCGCCCCGCCAATACCGCAAGTTATGCCGGCACTCGGCACCCGGCGCCGCGTGGTTGGAGATCTCGTACGCGGGCATCTCGGCCGCGGTGAGCCGTGTTTGCGTGTGTTCATACTGCGCCGCTTGGGAGTCGCCGTCCGGCACCACCAGATCGCCGCGCCCGTGCAACAGAAAAAACCGCGTCCCCGGTTCGATGGTCAGTTGATAGACCGACATGTGGCCGGCGCCCAACGCCACCGCCTCATCCAACTCTTGTGCCCAATCGGCAACCGTCTGTCCCGGTCGGGCGTAGATCAAATCGAACGACACCCGATCGAACGTCGCCTGCGCCACGTCTAAGGCCGTCAGCGCCTCCGCGACCGAGTGGGTCCGTCCCAACGCCGCCAACGCGTCGTTCCGCAGGGCCTGAACGCCTAAGCTCACCCGGTTGACCCCGGCGCCGCGGAACGCGGCCAATTGCCGAGCCTCCACCGACGTCGGGTTGGCCTCCAAGGTGACCTCGAGGTCGTCCGCCGGGCGCCAGTACCGGGTCGCGGCGTCCAGCACGGCCGCGACCGTATCAGACGCCATCAACGACGGCGTGCCGCCGCCAAAGAACACCGAGTCAAGTCGGCGCCCCGTAGTTTCGGACCCGAAATGGTCAAGTTCGGCAACCAGGGCATCCGCCCATTCTCGCCCCGGGGCCGTGTCGGCGACATGACTGTTGAAGTCGCAATACGGGCATAGGGACAGGCAAAACGGCCAGTGGACGTAAAGACTGATGGTATCCGGGGTCTCAGCCAAGGCCGTCGAGGCACGCCGTTTTGAATTGGGCAAAGGCATTGGCCCGGTGGCTCATGGCGTGCTTTGCCGCCGGGTCCATCTCACCGAAAGTTTCTTGTTTCCCATCCGCAACGAATATCGGATCGTAACCGAAACCATTGGTTCCCCGTGGCGGAAACACAAGGTGTCCGTTGACCCGCCCCTCGAACGCGTCGACCGACCCATCGGGCCAGGCCAGAGCAAGTACGCAGACGAAGTATGCCGCGGCATCGGCCGCGCCCGCCAACTCCGCCTCGACCCGCCTCATGGCGACGGAAAAATCCTTGTCCGGCCCGGCCCACCGCGCCGAGTAGATCCCCGGCGCGCCACCCAACGCCGGCACCACCAACCCGCTGTCGTCGGCCAGGGCGGCCTCGCCGCTCGCCGCCGCCGCGGCCCGCGCCTTCAACGCCGCGTTGGCCACGAACGTGTCGCCGTCCTCGACCGGCTCGGGCAGACCCAAGTCCGCCGCTGCCACGGTCGACAGCCCGAACGGCGCGATCAGCTCGCCGATCTCGCGCACCTTGCCCTGGTTGTGGCTCGCCACCACCAGTTTGTCCCCGGGCCGCAGCCGCTGTCCGCCGTCGCTCACTTCAGTTTCAGCGCCTGCCGTTGTTTCGTGTGCAGCGCCTCGGTGCCTTTGCGGGCCAGGTCCAGCAGCCGCAGGAATTGCCGCCGGCTGAACGGGTCGGCCTCGGCCGTGCCTTGCACCTCGACAATCCGCCCGGCCCCGGTGAAGACAAAGTTGCTGTCGGCCTCCGCCGTGCTGTCCTCGGCGTAGTCCAGGTCAAGCACTTCCGTGCCTTGATAGATCCCGCACGACACCCCTTGCACCAGGTCGGCCATGGGCACGGCGTCGATCGCCTTGCGCTTGACCAGGCCTTTCAGCGCGATGTGCAGCGCCACGCAGGCGCCGGTGATCGCCGCCGTACGCGTGCCGCCGTCGGCTTGAATCACGTCGCAGTCGAGCCGCACTTGCCGTTCCCCCAATCCCTCCAGGTCGGTCACGGCGCGCAGGGAGCGCCCGATCAGCCTCTGGATCTCCTGGGTTCGCCCGCTTTGTTTGCCCCGGGCCGCTTCCCGGTCCATCCGCGTGTTGGTCGACCGCGGCAGCATACCGTACTCCGCCGTCACCCAGCCGCGGCCGCTGTTACGCATCCACGGTGGCACCCGCTCCTCCACCGATGCCGTACACAACACGTGGGTATCGCCGAACTTCGCCAAGCACGACCCCTCGGCATATTTGGCGACGCCGGTTTGCAGCGCAACGGCGCGCAGTTCGTCGGGATCTCGGCCGGACGGACGCATAAACGAGGTACTCGCAGTGTTTTTTTGGAGTTTCGACCCCACGCTAGGCCGTCCGCCCCCCCCAGTCCAGGGGGCGCGTTGAATCGCGCGTTACCGGCGACTAGATTCAATACCACACGCAAACGTTGGGAGCCTACCGTGGCCAAAGCGCCGCCCGTCGAGCTGAACGACCGCAGCCGTGAGGTCTTGCGTCTGGTCGTCGACGCCTACGTCGAGACCGGCGAGCCCGTCGGTTCGCGCACCTTGGCGCGCCAGCTCGGCATGGCGATTTCCCCGGCCACCATCCGTAACGTCATGGCCGACCTACAGGACGCCGGCCTGCTCTATTCGCCTCACACCTCAGCCGGCCGCCTGCCCACCGACGCCGGCCTCAGCCTGTTCGTCGACGGCATCCTGCAGGTCGGCTCCCTCGCCGACACCGAACGCCGCACCATCGAGGAACGCTGCGCCACCACCGACCGCACCACCCAGCAGCTGCTCGACGAGGCGACCAAGATGTTGTCCGGTCTCGGCAACTGTGCCGGCCTAGTCACCGCGCCGAAGACCGAGACCCGCCTCAAGCACATCGAATTTGTCGGCCTCGCCCCCGGCCGCGCCCTCGTCGTCTTGGTCACCGAGGACGGTGCCGTTGAAAACCGCGTCATCGACGTGCCATTGGGCATGCCCACGTCGTCCCTGGTCGAAGCGACGAATTTCCTCTCCGCCCGCATGGTCGGCAAGACCTTGGGCGAGGCTCAGACCGAATTTCGCGCCGAACTCGACAGCCACCGCCGCGACCTCGACGAGCTAACGGCCCGCCTTGTCCAAGCTGGTTTCGCGACCTGGACCGGCGAGGGCGATGACCGCTCGCTGATTGTCAACGGCACCGAACGCTTGCTTGACGATGTCGTCGCCGTCGAGGATCTGGCCCGGGTCCGCACCCTATTCGCCGCCCTGGAAACCAGACGCGGCCTGGTCGAGTTGTTCGAGGCGACCATGGTCGCCGACGGCGTCCAGATCTTCATCGGCGCCGAGAACGACCTGTTCGGCCTCGCCGGCTGCTCCATGATCATCGCGCCCTACGCCAACAGCCAAAACCGCGTCCTCGGCGCCGTTGGCGTCATCGGCCCGACCCGCCTCGACTACGGCCGCATAATCCCCGTTGTCGACTACACCGCCAAAGTAGTGGGCCGTTTGCTGGGTTGAGCGCCCCTAAGGGCCACTTGCCGGCCATTGCGCCATGCGCGGCCCCCGGTTAGAAACCCCCATCTCGATCAACAGGCATACTTATGTCGTCCAACGAAAACGAAAACCTCGAGCCCGACGCTGAGGATACCGACCCCGACACGCCGGAGGCCGTCGCCGCCGCAGCCGCCCAGGCCGCCGCGGACGCCGCGGCCGACGCCGGCGCGGCTGATGACCCCGTCGACGTGGTCGACGAAGCGGCCGAGGAAGCGCCGGAGGAGCCCGCCGCCGACCCGGTCAAAGTCCTTGCCGCCCGCGTGCAAGATCTCGAAAGCGAGGTTTTGCGCGCCGTCGCCGAAACCGAAAACGTCCGCAAGCGCGGCGAGCGCAACGTCGTCGACGCCCACAAATTCGCGGTCTCCAGTTTTGCCAAGGACCTGCTCAGCGTCGCCGACAACCTGCAACGCGCTCTCGCCGCCGTCCCCACCGACCGGCGCGGCGAGAGTGACCTCGTCGACAACCTGCTGACCGGTGTCGAGGCCGTGGAACGCGAACTGCTCGCCACGTTCCAGCGCCACAACATCGAAAAGATCGAGCCCCTCGACGCCCCCTTCGACCCCAACTTCCACCAGGCCATGTTCGAGGTACCCAACTCCGGCAAGCCCAACGGCACCATCGTCCAGCTCCTCCAGCCCGGCTACATCCTCCACGGCCGCTTGCTGCGCCCCGCGATGGTCGGCGTCGCCAAGGGCGACGGCCCGACGGAGCACAAGGTCGACACCACGGCGTAGACAACGGCAGTTTGCACAGCCGGCGATTTCACTCTGGGCCATGCTCCTTGACAACTTTCCGGCTGGTCGAAACTTTGCTCGCCAAGAGGAAATGGCCCAATCCGATGGCCCTCTCCACCAGTAGCCGTGGGCCGCATCAACCAACGGGCTCTGCTGACTAGCCCAAAACCGCCGCGTTCCGGTCGTGCGCCCGGTACCGCCGCTTCGCGGTGCTCTGCCTTGACACCGCGTAGCAGTAGACACAGCCGTGGGGGCATGTGTCGTAGGCACCGATGTCCCGCGATTGGCTGCACAGGCAGCCGTCCCGATTGCCCTTCACCGGCGCCGTGACGTCGAGCCGCGTCGCGTCGATACACCGCGCGGCCACGCCGCCGACCTCGGGCTGGGCACACACCGTCAGCGCCATGCCGTGTGTGGCCGCGATCGCCGTCAACTCGTCGATCAGCGCCTTTTTCTCGGCCAACGCCGGATCCCGCCACCCATGTGCCCCCAGCACGGCGGCGAGGTTGCGCTTGGTCTTGGCATAGCCGTGGGCGAACGACACCACGACCTCGTCCACCAGCCCTGCCAGGTTTTCCGCCAAGCCCGCAAAAGTCTCCCGATGCCAGTCCGGCGGCGTCAGGTCGCTGACCAGGATCGGGTCGTAGCGCCACACCGCCCGCCCCGGCCCGAACCGCGCCGCCACGTCGGCAATGTCCGCGACGGCCCGCCCCGGCGCCACCACCGCCGGCTCCAGGGCCGTCGGGTACCCGGTCACCGTGTACTGCACGACAAACGGCGCGGTCACCGCCTCAAGCGCCCCGAAAAACGGCCGCAAGTTCTTGGTCCAGAACACGAACCCGCTGACGTCCTCCGCCGCCAGAGAGACCCAAAACCGCCGCCCGTTCCACGGGTTTGTGACCCAGCAACCGCCCGCCGCCAGCCGGCCCAGGAACCAGTCGCCGTAAAACGCCGGAATATCGGTCTTATAGCTCGCCGAGATGATCACGCGCTTTGCCGCCGGTGGTTGCAGGGCCCCATTTCCTCGCCTATATGTCCCCAAGCACTTAGTACAAGCATTGGTAATCGTACCAACCCGCGCAAATTCCAGGGCTCTTTCGCGGTGCCGTTCGCGGGCCGAGGGGAGCCGCTGAAGCAATGAGGACGAAATGGGCAAAGTCATAGGGATCGATCTCGGGACCACCAACTCCTGCGTGGCCGTCATGGAAGGCACGCAAGCCAAGGTCATTGAGAATGCGGAGGGCGCGCGCACCACGCCGTCCATGGTCGCGTTTACGGAGGCCGACGAACGCCTCGTCGGCCAGGCCGCCAAGCGCCAGGCTGTTACCAACCCGGAAAACACCCTGTTCGCCATCAAGCGGCTGATCGGCCGCCGCTACGACGACCCCATGACCAAGAAGGACGAGGACCTGGTTCCCTACAAGATTGCCAAGTCGAAAAACGGCGACGCTTGGGTCGAGGTCAAGGGCGACACCTTCAGCCCGAGCGAGATCAGCGCCTTCATCCTGCAGAAGATGAAGGAAACCGCCGAGGCTTATCTCGGCAGCGACGTCACCCAAGCGGTCATCACCGTCCCCGCCTACTTCAACGACAGCCAGCGCCAGGCCACCAAGGACGCCGGCAA
>CAJHXJ010000416.1_pt1 | contig 16664 bp, 15 predicted proteins | sample 9198471 | NCBI WGS metagenome assembly CAJHXJ01 (sample SAMEA7708302, study PRJEB35096) | sediment metagenome | biome: marine neritic benthic zone biome [ENVO:01000025]; feature: sediment [ENVO:00002007]; material: shallow marine sediment [ENVO:03000034] sea grass bed [ENVO_01000059] ...
ACCAGTTGGGTCAGCATGTCCTGGCGCGACATTTCCTCGACTTGCCGCGTTCGTTCGCGCACTTGTTCTTCCAGGCTCGTCGCATATCGTTCGAGTTCCAGCCGCCCGGCTTCGACCTCGGCCACCAAGCTGCCGATGTAGGTGTCGAAGATCAGTTGCATGTCGAACATGAATACCGTGTTCAGTGCCTGCCGCGTCGCTTGCGCCCGCGCTTCATCGGCGCCGCAAATCTGATTGACCTCGGCCTCCAGCAGGTTGTGCAGGATCCGTAGCGCTGTCGTGTAGAGTTTCGGCGACACACCGATCCGTTTGTGAACCTTGCCGACCCGCAATCGCTTGTTGACGTAATCGTCGTCGTACGTCCCGTCGAACATCTCCATGATGTAGCCGCGCATGGCCCGCTTCAGCCGCGCCAACGTTTCGATGTCACCGATGACCAGGGCTATTTGCGGGGTCTTGGTTTGGGTCGCGTAAAAGTCTTCGACGATCTCGTCGATCCGGTCATGGATCACTTCGCGGCACTGAACGAGAGCGGCAACATGGGCTTCGTTGAGACCCAACAGGCGCTTGCGGTCGGCGATCTCGTAGCTCGTCAGCCGCATTTGCTCGGCGAGCGTTTGCCGCACTGCCCGTCGGGCAATGCTGTTGTCCACCGCTATCGACGCATTGGCGTCATCAATGAAACCGTCGACCATAACCACTGCAAAACCGGGTGCCCCACCGCCCACGATTTATGCATGAAACGCCTTAAATTAACCTAAAGTCGGGCGCGAAGGCGCTACCGAAACCACCAACGTCAGGACTGGTCGGCACCCCTCGCCGCGGTTGCGGTTTCCACCAACCGCGGTGCTACCGATACCAGCACGGCATTATCCTCGGGTGCGTGGTCGATCAGTCCGAACGCCTCCGCCATCATTTGGGACGTATCCTGCGCCACCATCACAACGGGAAACGGCAGGAAGCTGGCAAACGGGTTCCAGTCGAAACAGCCGATGGCGCGATCCCGCAGGCTCGCCGCCGGCAAGGCCTGGAACGATCGCACGACCCCCTCGAACGCCGTGATCGAGTTGACGAACACCCCCGCCGGGAGCTGCCCCAGTTCGCGGTACAGCACCGCGGCACAGCGCTCGGTTTCATCCGGCAGATAACCGCAAATTTCGATCCTCCCCATGCGCTCTTCCCGGCCCGCGTCCGCAAACGCTTCGCGAAACCCGATGATCCGCTCCTGGGTCGCATCGTCGTCGACACCGCCGATGAAGAACACCTGGTCCGCCCCGCCCGCGCCCGTCGTTGGCGCCAGCCCGTCGAGCAGCCGTGCCGCGAGCATCCGTGCGCCACCGCGGTTGTCGGTCACCACCGACGGCGCCGACGATCCCGGCAAGTCGATGTTGATACAGCGCACGCCGGCGCCGTGCGCCAACGTGTTCAACGGCGCCGGGTTCTGCACCCCCGCCAGGAACAGGGATTCCACCTGATGCGCCAGCAGCGTCTCGACCACCTCCAGCTCCGTGCCCGGGTCGCGTTGGCTGCTCACCACGATTGGGCACAGCCCCCGTTGCCGCGCCTCCGCCTCGAACGCCTCCGACATTTCAGCGAAGAACCGGTTCTGGTATTGCGGGATCACCATTCCCGCCAAGCCCGAGCGCGCCAGCCGAAGCCCCCGCGCGCTGCGGTTGACGGAGTAGTCGGCTTTCTGCGCCGCCGCGAGGATCCGCGCTGCCGTGTCCGGGCTGATCCGGTTCGCCCGCCACTTGTCGTTCAGCACCATGCTGACCGTTGCCGGCGACGCATCGACCGCCCGCGCCAGGTCGTAGATCGTCGTCTTGCGCGCCCGCCCGTTACCCCCGTTGGCTGTACTCGTTTTACGCTGATCCACGCGTCACGTTACCCTGCTGCTGGCTCCAAGTTGACCGTAGTGCTGAATAGATTTAGCATGATGGAAACTTGGCATCCAGCGGCCCTTTTTTGGTGCCCCTTTGGGGTCGCTGGATCGCCGACAAACAGGGGAGGAATTCCAATATGCGGACGTTGCCGAAGATTTTGGCCGGCGCCCTAGCGGCTGTCGCGCTTAGCTTTGGGCCGGCCTCGGCCCAAGACCAGCCGCGCCTCGGCGTGGTCGTCAAGATTGGCGGTATCCCGTGGTTCAACGCCATGGAGACCGGCATCCAAAAACGCGGCGAGGAACTTGGCATCGATGCCTTCATGATTGGCCCGACCAGCGCCGACCCGGCGCTGCAAGTCCGCGCGGTCGAGGACTTGATCGCCCAGGGTGTCGACGCCATCGGCGTCGTACCCAACGACGCGGAAGTGCTGGAGCCCGTGCTGGCCCGCGCCCGCGAACAAGGCATCAAGGTCATCACCCACGAATCGCCCGACCAGCAAAACGTCGATTGGAACTTTGAGCTCGCGTCGTCCGATGGTTTCGGCGAGGCCCATGCCGAACTCCTCGCCCAGAAGATGGGCGGCGCCGGCAAGTACGCCCTCTATGTCGGCTCCTTGACCGTGCCGTTGCACAACGCCTGGGCCGACGCCGCCGTGGCGTATCTCGAGACCAACTATCCCAACATGGAACTCGTGGCCGACCGTTTCGGCGTCGCCGAGAGTGTCGACGATTCCCGCAACACGGCCCTCGACCTGATGCGCGCCAACCCCGACCTCGGTGGCTTCTTGGCGTTCGGCAGCCAGGGCCCCATCGGCGCCGGCCGCGCCGTCGCCGAACGCCGCAAGGCCGGCGAGGTGTTCGTCCTCGGGCCGTTCTCACCGGGCCAGGGCCAGCGCTTGGTGCACGATGACGTCATTACCGGCGGCTTCATGTGGAACCCGTCGGAGGCCGGCGAGGTCTTCGTCACCCTGACCGACATGCTGCTCAAGGGCGAGGAGATCACCGAGGGCACGGAGATTCCCGGCCTCGGCGTCGTCAGTCCCGACACCGCGACCAACAACATCATCGTCGATCAGTTGGTGACCTTGAACAAGGACACCGTCGACGACTTGGCCGCCCTCGGCCTGTAGGCCGCTAAGTTTGGTAGGGCAGGGGCGGGCTTGTGCCCGCCCCGACCGCCCGTGACAATGGCGGTGCCGTGGACAGCGATGCCGAACGACGCCCCCATCCTTGAACTCGACAACGTCTCCAAGACGTTCGGCGGCAGCCAGGCTCTGAGCAACGTCGCCTTCACCCTGAACAAGGGTGAAATCCATTGCCTCGCCGGCGAAAACGGCTCCGGCAAGAGCACCCTCATCAAGATCATCACCGGCGTCTATACCCCGGAGCCCGGCGCCAGGCTGGTCTTCGACGGTGCCGCCTACGACGCCCTGACCCCGGCCCAGGCCCGCCGCCTCGGCATCCAGGTCATTTGGCAGGACCTGGCTTTGTTTCCCGAGATGACCGTCGCTGAAAACATCGCCTTCGAGCTCAACCTCGGCGCCCTGCCGCGCTTCACCCGGTTCGCCGCCATGCGCGACCAGGCCCGCGCCACCCTGGCCCGCCTCGGCTTCGAGCTAGACCTCGACCGCCCGTTACGTGACCTCACCATCGCCCAACGCCAGATCGTCGCCATCTGCCGCGCCTTGATCGCCGACGCCAGGATCGTCTTCATGGACGAACCCACCGCCTCCCTGACCCAGACCGAGACCGCGGCCTTGCTCGATATCGTCCGCCGCCTTGCCGCCGACGGCATCGCCGTCGTCTTCGTCAGCCACCGCCTCGCCGAGGTCCTTGAGATCAGCCAGCGCGTCACCGTATTGCGCGACGGCATCCGCGTCGGCGTTTACCCCACCTCGGAAATGAGCCAGGCCCGTCTCACCGACCTGATGACCGGCAAGACCATCGACCACCGCGTCCGCGCCCGCGACCGCACCGCCGCCCCGGTCACCCTCGCCGTCACCGGCCTGTCCCGCGCCGGCGAGTACCAGGATATCTCCTTCGACGTCCATCGCGGCGAGATCGTCGGCATCACCGGCCTCCTCGGCGCCGGCCGCACCGAGCTGGCCTCCAGCCTGTTCGGCCTGACCCGGCCCGACGCCGGCGAAATCCGCGTCGACGGCGCGGTCGTCCGCCCGCGCTCCAACCGCCACGCCATCGCCAGCGGCATCGCCTATGTCTCCGAGGACCGCCTCGCCCTTGGCCTGATCCAGCGTCAGTCCATCGCCGACAACATCGCCATCACGGTCCTCGACCGCTTCCTCGAGGCCTTCAACCTGCTCTCCATCAAGCGCAAGACCGACCTTGTCGCCGACTGGATCGACCGCCTCGCCATCAAGGTCGGCCGCCCCGAGGACGCTGTCTCGACCCTGTCCGGCGGCAACCAGCAGCGCGTCGTCCTCGCCAAGTGGCTCGCCACCGACCCCAAGGTCCTGATCCTCGACAGCCCCACCGTCGGCGTCGACGTCGGCGCCCGCGCCGGCATCTTCGAGATCGTCCGCGGCCTCGCCGACCGCGGCATGGCCATCCTGATGATCTCCGACGAAGTGCCGGAGACCTATTACAACGCCGACCGTATCCTGCACATGCGCGGCGGCCGCATCGTCGCCAGCTATGACCCGCCCACCGCCGACATCGGCGAGATCGAGCAGGCCGTCAATGCTTAGCCGCATCGGCCCGCCGCGCACCACCGAGGGCTGGCTCATCTGGGTCATCCTCGCCCTGGTCGCCTTCCTCGCCGTCACCACCGACACGTTCTTCACCTTGACCAACGTCTTCGACCTGCTCAATGGCAGTTCGGTCAACCTGATCTTCGCCGCCGGCTTGTTGGTCGTCTTGATCGCCGGCGGCATCGACATCTCGTTCGCCGTTGCCGCTTCCGTGGTGCAGTACCTCACCGCGGTAACCGTCATGCAATTTGGCGGCGGCAACTGGCTCTTGGGGCTTGCGTTCGCGGCGTTTTTCGGCTTCCTCCTAGGCGCCGTGAATGCCGGCCTCATTCACTACTTCCGCATCATTTCCATCGTCGTCACCATCGCCACCTTCAACCTGTTCTTCGGCCTGTTGATGTTCTTCACCCGCGGCGTATCGATCTACAACCTGCCCGACTGGTGGCTCGACCGCATCGTGCTCTACGAGATCGAAACCCCGTCCGGTTATGCCGAGGTCACTCTGCCGGTGGTCGTCATGGTCGCCGTCGTCGCGGCCACCTGGCTGTTGATTCGCCGTCTCACCATCGGCCGCCAACTCTATGCCATGGGCGACAATACCGACGGCGCCCGCCGCGTCGGCGTTAACCTTGCCGCGATGCATTTCCTGGCCTACGGCTGGCTCGGCGTCTGCGCCGGCCTCGCCGGCCTGATGGCCGCCCATCGCGCGCAGGAAGTCGTGCCCAACGCCCTGATCGGCCAGGAGCTTGAGGTCCTCGCCGCCGTCGTCCTTGGTGGCGCCCGCCTCGGCGGCGGCCGCGGCACCGTGCTCGGCGCCATCCTTGGCGTCGCCTTGGTCACCATCACTCAAAACGGTCTCAACTTGCTCGGCGTCTCGCCCTTTGCCTTCCGCATGATCGTCGGCGCCGTCATCCTCGTCGCCATCACCTTGTCGAGCGGCCAGGTCCGCAACCTGGCGGCCGTCGTTGCCGCGCCCTTCGCGGCCGTCAGGCGCGGCTCATGACCCAGCGTGTCGGCGAAAACCCCCAGCAACCGATCGTTGGCGGTGCCACCCTGATCGATCTCCTGCGCCGCCAACACGGTGAAGTCCCCGGCCTCGCCATCATTCTCGCCGCGGTCATACTAGTGTTTGGTCTGACGACGCCACGCTTCCTCACCATCGGCACCTTCCAGTCCATTACCTTCCAGCTCCCCGTACTCGGCATCCTCACCCTCGCGATGCTGATGCCCATCGCCTCTGGCGGCTTCAACCTTGCCGTAACCTTCACCGCCAACATCTCCGGCTTGGTCATGGCTTGGATCCTCCAGGCTTACGGCGGCCCCGACGCCGGCGGCGTCGCCTTCGCCGTCGCCGTTGCCGGCGCGTTGGCCGCCGGTACCGCTGCCGGCTGGGTGATGGGCGTGATCATCGCCTACACCGGCGCCCACCCAATTCTCGTCTCCCTCAGCATGATGATCTTCCTCCGCGGCCTCGGCGAATTTCTCACCCGCGGCGGCGACGTCTCCGGTTTCCCACCCTTTGTCGCCAACTTCGGCCACGGCACCGTTGCCGCCATCCCTATACCCATGTTGGTTTTTGTCGCCTGTGTCGTCGCTTGGCGCATTTTGCTGACCCGCACGCGCCTTGGTTTTTCCACTTACATGGTAGGCTCCAACCCGGTCGCCACCACCTACGCCGGCATCGACACCAAGCGCACTCTGACCTTGATCTACACCTTGTCCGGCTTCATGTGCGCCGTCGCCGGCATCGTCATGCTGACCCGCTTCAACTCCGTCCGCGTCGGCCACGGCGAAGCGTTCTTGCTGATCACCGTGCTCGCCTGCTTCCTCGGCGGCGTCGACCCGTTCGGCGGCTTCGGCCGGGTCGTGCCGGTAGTCTTGGCCCTGATCATCCTGCAGGTGATCTCGTCGGGCCTCAACCTGCTGGGCGCCAGCCAGCATCTCGCCACTGCCCTGTGGGGCGGTTTCCTGGTCGCCGTGATGGTCGCCCGCTGGCTGCTGTGGTTCCTGCGCGGCGGCCGGCGACGAACGTGAGCCCAACACACCACATGTACGGAAGGACACCCCATGCGCAGCAAAATCGGCGTTCACGCCTTAGTCTGGGTCGGTGGCTGGAGCCCGGCCGAGAGTGAAACGGCCATCGCCTCCACAGCAGAGCTCGGCTACGATCATATCGAGATCCCCTTGCTGGACCCGACGGCGATCGACACCGGCGTCACCGCCCGCCAATTGGCGGACTATGGCATCGCCCCCATGACGTCCCTAGGGCTCGCCTTCCACAACGATATCTCCAGCCCCGACCCCGAGGTTGTCGCCAAGGGCGAAGCGTTGCTCCACGACGCCGTCCAGGTCTCCCGCGACATCGGCTCCCCGTATCTCGGCGGCGTTCTGTACTCGGCCCTCGGCAAATACGGCGCCCCGGTTACGCCGGAGGGGCGCCGCCACAGCATCGACGTGTTGGCCCGCATCGCCGACATCGCCAAGGCCGCCGGCGTCACCTTGGGCCTCGAGCCGGTCAACCGCTACGAGAGCAACGTCATCAACACCGGCCGCCAAGCTTTGGAGTTCATTGATGAAACCGGGTCCGATAATATCACGGTCCACCTCGACAGCTATCACATGAACATCGAGGACGGCGACATCTCCGGCGCCATCCAGGCCTGCGGCGACCGCATCGGCTACTTCCACGTCGGTGAGAGCCACCGCGGTTACCTCGGCACGGGCACCATCGATTTCACGACGATCTTCCGTACCTTGGCAAATATCGGCTACGACCGCCCCATCGCCTTCGAGAGCTTCTCGTCCGCTGTCGTCGACCGCCAGTTGTCGTCGGTGCTGGCCGTGTGGCGCAACATGTGGAGCGACAGCATGGATTTGGCACGCCACGCCAAGGGCTTCATCGACGCCGAGATCGCTGCTGCCGCCGAGGATAACTGAGGGGTCGCAGGTTTAAGCTGCCGCCTTCACCGCCTCGTAGCCGGCCAGCGCCGCCGCTCGCGCCGCTTCGTGCTCGACCATCGGCCACGGGTATGTCTCACCCAGCACCACCCCGGCGTGCTCGAGGGCGTTCGCCGGCGCCTTGAACGGCGCATGGATCGCGTCGCCTTTGAGACGCTTCAACTCCGGCACCCAGCGCCGGATATAGGCTCCCGTCGGGTCGAACCTCTGGCTCTGTGTCGTCGGGTTGAACACCCGGAAGTAAGGTGCCGCATCGGCGCCGCTGCCCGCCACCCATTGCCAACTCGCCGGGTTGCTTGCCGGGTCGGCGTCGACCAGCGTGTCCCAGAACCACGCTTCACCGTGGCGCCAATGTAGCCGCAGGTGCTTCACCAGGAAACTCGCCGCCACCATCCGCACGCGGTTGTGCATGGTCCCGGTTCGCCATAGCTCGCGCATGCCGGCGTCGACCAGGGGATAGCCCGTCATCCCCCGCTGCCAGGCGTCCAGGTCGCCGGCGTCCTGCCGCCATGGGTAGGCATCGAAGGCGGCCCGCCAGTTATCACGTTGCAGCGCCGGGAAATGGTACAGCAGGTGGTAGGAGAACTCCCGCCACCCGAGTTCGCCCAGGAACTTATCGGCGTCCGCCACCAGCACCGGATTGTGCGCCGCCGCCTGGTTTACCGCCTCGAACACTTGGCCTGGCGAGATCTCACCGAACCTCAGGTGCGCCGACAAGTTGGACGTTTGCGCCATGTCCGGCCGGTCGCGCAGCGTTTCGTAACCGTCCAGCCCATTGTCGACGAATGCCTGCAATTGTGCTTTGGCCCCCGCTTCCCCGGGCTGCCAGTACCGCTGCCAGTTTGTTGCCCAGTCCCGCTCGCCCGGCCGCGCCCCTGGCAGCAAATCCAAATCCTCGATCTGCAGCCCGACTCCGGGCACCAGCGTTACCTCCGGTTGTGGCACCGTTACCGGTGCCGCCACGGACCGTTTCCTTGCGGCTTGCCAAAACGGCGAAAAGACCTTGAACGGCCCACCATCCTTGGTCTCCAGCTCCCACGGTTCGTGCAGCAATCGGCCGTTAAAGCAGCGCACCTCGACACCACGCGCCTGTAGATCCTCTTGTATCTTGCGATCCCGCACCACGGACTCGTGGTCATAACAACGGTTCCAGGCAACACCGCTGGCGCTGGCTTCCGCGGCCAGCCGCGGCAGCAGCTCGGCCGGGTCGCCGCGCAATACCGTCAGGTATCCCAAACTCGCGCGCAACTCTTTCAGGCTGTGGTGCAGCCACCATCGGCTCGCGCCGCCCAGCGCCCGCGTTCCGTCACCTTCGGGAACGATGAAGACCGGCAGTACGGTCCCCCGCTCGGTCGCCCAAGCTAGCGCCCTGTTGTCGCCAATCCGGAGATCGGCGCGAAACCAAACAATCGTCGTCCTCATAGGTCTGTGTACGGCCCGTCAGCAGCTTCGGATCAGACATCTCGCAACCGGTTTCAGAAATTTGTAATGATTTATTCACCGTACGTCCATAGTCGGTTTTTGGTCGTACCACGGCCTCATCTGCCGACGGCGATTATCGAGGCATCTGTATGGTATCCTGAGCCATGACTGACCTGACCGACGCCGTCCGCGCCGAAATCGAAGCCGTCCACCGTTTCTTTGTCGACTGGTTCGCCGCCGCCGTCCCGGCGACCGCCCTCGAGGGGCTTCTCGCCCGTATCGACTCCGCATTTTTCTATGTAACGCCGGATGGCAATCGCCTGACCTGCACTGACCTTGCCGCCATGCTGCAAGGCGCCCACGGCGCCAATCCCGACTTCCGCATTGCCGTCCGCGATGTTCGAGTTCGCCACCAAACGGCCGGCCACGTTCTCGCGACCTACACCGAGTGGCAAAAAGGCGCCCGCGCTTCCCAAGCCGAAAACGCCCGCGTCACCACGGTTCTGCTAACCCGCGACCAGCCCTTCAAGTGGTGCCACATCCACGAAACCTGGCTCCCCGAGGCCGTCCGTGCCGCCGGGGCCTTCGATTTCAACTGACGGCCAGCGCTCTGGACAGCCACCGCCGGCACCACCATGTTCCCGCCCATGGACCAACTCATCGTCTTCCTGCCCGGCATCTTCCTCGCCTACGCGGCGTACCTGCTGTCGATCGTCAGTCCCGGCCCCAACATCCTGTCGATCATGGGCACCTCCATGGCCGTCGGCCGGTCATCCGGCGTCGCCCTTGCCCTCGGCGTCTCCACCGGGTCCTTCATCTGGGCGGTGCTCTCCGCCGCCGGTCTATCGGCGCTGCTTTCGACTTACGCCCAGGCCTTGATCGTCATCAAGATCGTCGGCGGCCTCTACCTGCTGTGGCTTGCCTACAAGTCCTTCCGCGCCGCCGCCAAACGCCACGACACCGCTGCCGCCCCCGGCGGCAACAACCTGACCCTGCGTCGCTACTTTCTGCGCGGCCTTACGGTGCAGATGACCAACCCCAAGGCCTTGCTGGCGTGGATCGCCATCATGTCCCTGGGGCTCCAGCAGGGCGCTCCTATGATCGTCGCCGCCGCCATCGTCATCGGCACTACCGCACTCGCGTTCGTCCTCCACGGCACTTACGCCTTGGCGTTCTCCACCCAGCCCATGGTCCGTGTCTACGCCAAGGCCCGCCGCGGGATCCACGCCGCCCTTGGCACTTTCTTCGCCGTAGCCGGCCTCAAGCTGCTATCGAGCCGCGGTTAGCGTCTGCAAGGGTTGGTCGACTCCAACAACGACCCTCAAAATGCCGGTTTAGTTACCCTGTATGCTACCCTTTCGCGCCCAGGTTCGGCATCGCTTTTTCCTTCATATGTCAGCAATCCATTTGGGTCTGGTGCACCAACACTGAGTTCGTAGGTGTCGCCGGTAAACGTTGTCACCCGCATCTTAGCCCGGGTCCAGCCCGCCGGTAACATGAACTCCATCAACCGGTTGAAATGGAAGGGGACCATAAGTGAAGTGTGTGTCTTCTCACCGATCACCTGGTACTCTTCAATGTCCGCGGTCAGTTCCCATGTGCCGGACGTCGACCACGTATCCCAAGTCGCATAGGCCTTTGTGTTGAAATCTGTAAGCTCAGTTCTAAAGCTGTCGCTGAATCCACAATTCCCGCCGACACAGCGATGAGCGAGGTTTTTGAGTCGTCTATCTCCAACCTTATGAGGCTCCGGACCGCCGCTCACCTTCAAATCGATCCGATTTCCTCCGCGCGTGGGCTCTCCCCTGCAGTTTTTGCTGCAGTGACGATTCGGCGTCGAATAAGACTCCTTTGTTGTGCCGATGTCTACCCAACCGAAATTTGGGTGTTTCGAAGTTATGTCAGTGGTGCCAGCCAACGACGGATAGAGCGTTAGATAAACTGGTACATCAAATGTTTCATTGGTATTGCGCGAACGCACTAGACCTCTGGTCGTTCTCGTCACGTCAAATCGAAGTGTTATGGGGACGATGCTGAGTTCAGCACCCCTAAACGAATCGGCGAACGTATCGTTCGGTATACTGATATTTGCGGTGAACCGCTGCCGCGATTGATCAACCCGAACGTCGTTTATGGGCTCCAATTCGCCGTCGTGGCCCTTCAACACCCGGAGTTGAGTTTCGACATTCTCCTGTATGCCCAGTGTTGTGGCAAGAACGGTCAATTCGAACCGAGATTTAGTTGGAAGGTACGCAAGTCCGCGAACAGCTTGGACGAAGAATTCGTCCTTGACGAATGGAAACGACGTCACTAGCGCGTTCAGATCAAGCGCCGCGGTATCCTTGATTTCGTAAGCCTCGTCCTTTACAGCCGCCAAATCGCGGCGGATCGCCTCGGCTTCGATAACGAAGAGCCGGCGTTGTTCGTCCAGATCATCAAAGGTTTCATCCAGCTGGTCTCGCAGCTGTAGCGCCATGTTACGAGCCAAGACATTGGCCTCATTAGCTCCACGCGATATCAGCGCGTTGCCGCTCGCCGTCGCTTGATCAATGAGAGCGGTCCCAGTTCGCCGAAAGTCGTCGACAATGTCAGAGACCTTTTGGCCCGCCAATTCAGTTGCGATTGCCGTCGCCACGCCAGCGGCCACTTGTGCTTGAACTGAGGTGACTGCAGCCAGGTACAGTGAAACAGTGACAATCACGAAATGGAATGGTTTCGCAGATCTCATAATGCCCCCTGGATCCTCTATGGGGTGAGTTCTGAAATCACCATCGTAAGGGTACATCTGCACTAATCTCGACACAATACGAGGTCTGTGACACACTCCAGCACCCGAGACTGATTCGACCCGGCGCCCCGCGTCCGTCACATTGGCGCCATGGCCGCACCCCTGAGTCTTTTGCTCCTCGCCGTCCTGGCCACCGCCGGCGGCGCGTCTTTTGCTTGGCTCGGCCTGCCCGCGCCGTGGCTCGCCGGCGCCATGACCTTCTGCGCCGTCGCCGCCTTGGCCGGGTTTCGCGCCAAGGTCCCCAACGGCCTGCGCGACGTCGCGTTTGTCGTACTCGGCGCCCAGATCGGCGCCAGCTTTAGCCGCGAGACCGTCGAGGCCATGGGCCGCTGGCCCCTCAGCCTGGTCTTCCTTGCCCTCACCACCGCTGCTGTCGTATGGGCTGGCACCGCCATGTACCGCCGTGTCTTCCGCTGGGACAGCGCAACGGGGTTCTTTGCCACCATGCCCGGCGCCCTCAGTGTCGCCTTGGTGCTCGCCGAGGACGCCCGCGCCGACATTCCCGCTGTCGCCGTCGCCCAGACCATCCGCCTGTTTGCCTTGGTCGCCATCCTGCCGGCAATCGTGATCATGGTCGGCAACCCCGCCGACATCACACTTCCCAACACCGCCTCCACCGTCCGCGACCTCGCGGTCGCCCTCCCCGTGTGTGCCGTCGTCGCCTTCGCCTTAGGCCGCCTGCGGGTTCCGGCCGGCGTCGTCCTCGGCGCCGCTGTCGTCAACGCTACCCTCCATCTCACCAACGTCGTGACCGGCACCATGCCCGACTGGCTCATCCTGCCCGGCTTTGTGGTTCTTGGCGCCTTCATTGGCCTGCGCTTCGCCGGCATCACCGTCACGGATCTCACCCGCATCGGCATCGCCGGCTTCGCCGGTCTCGTCGTTGTCTTCGTCGTCGCCGCCACTGGCGCCGTCTTGACCAGCTTGGTCACCGGCATATCCTTCGCCAACACCTTGCTCGGCTTCGCCCCTGGCGGGCTCGAGGCGATGATCATCCTCGCCTTCGCCCTCGACCTCGACACCGCCTACGTCGGCACCCACCAGATCGTCCGCTTCATCGGCCTCGCCCTGTCCATGCCCATCGCCTATCGCTTGCTGCGCGGGCGCTGGTAGACTGCCGCCAACCAGCAAAGGAACTGTCATGGCGAGTACAGTCGGATTTGTCGGCATCGGTGCCATGGGCTTCCCCATGACCCAGGTCCTCGCCGCCGCCGGCGTGCCCATGGTTGTCACTGACATCAGCGCCGAAATCCGCGGCCGCGCCGCCGCCGTCTCCGGGGTTACCGTCGTCGACAGCCACGCCGCCGTCGCCGGCCAGGTCGACTTCCTGTTTTCCTGCCTGCCCAACAACGACATCGCCCGCGCCGTCTACCTCGACGAGGACGGCATCGGCGCCGCCGGCAAGGACGGCCTCATCACCCTCGATTGCTCGACCGTCAGCCCGTCCGTCAGCCAAGCCATCCATGCCCAGCTCAAGATCCGCGGCATCTCCCATCTCGACGCCTCCATGCTCGGCTCGGTACCCCACGCCGGCTCCGGCCAGCTCGGCTTCATCGTCGGCGGCGACGCCGCCGCCTTCGTCACCGCCGTGCCCTACCTTGACCACCTCGGCAGGTTTGTGCGCCATGCGGGCCCGTCCGGCGCCGGCAACCGCATCAAGCTCATCCACCAGACCCTGGTCGCCACCAACGCCGTCGCCGTCGCCGAGGCCCTGGCCCTGTGTCTCGCCACCGATACCGACATCGACGCGTTCTGCGATGTCGTTGCCAACGGCGGCGGCGTCGCCCACTCCCGCTACTTCGAGAACCGCGTCCCGCGCATGCGCGACGGCGATTTTTCGCCGTTGTTCATGCTCGATCTCATGACCAAGGACACCGGCCTCGGCCAAGACCTCGCCCGCGACGCCGATCTGGCCACCCCCCACCTCGACCAACTCACCGCCATCCTCCGCGACGCCCAGGCCGCCGGCCACGGCCGCGAAGATTTCTCCGCCGTCACCAAACTCTACGAAGCCGCCGTCGGTAAACGCCTCGCGGACAACTAGGGCAGGGCGCCCGTGCGTTTCATCAACCCGATTCCATTTGTCGCCGACATTGATGCGTCCAAGCGCTTCTATGCGGAGGTCCTCGGCCTCACCGTCGCCGCCGATCACGGCCACTTCGTCCGCTTCGAGACCGGGTTCGCCATTCACGATGGCGCGTCCCTTGAACAAACCGTATGGGGTCAACCCGCCACGGGCACGGAGAAATACGGCCGCCGCAATCTACTCCTCTACTTTGAGCACCCGGACATCGATGCGGCGTTCCGGCGCATCGCGCCGCAGGTCGAACTCATCCACCCTGTCACCCAACAGGCATGGGGCCAGCGCGTCTTCCGCTTCTACGACCCCGACGGCCACACCATCGAAATCGGCGAGCCCCAATGACCACCGGCCACGTCTTCATCGCCACCAGCCTCGACGGCCTTGTCGCCCGCCCCACCGGCGAACTCGATTGGCTGCTGAAGCAAAGCACTGCGGGCGAAGACCATGGCTACGACGCCTTCATGGACTCTGTCGACGGCCTCGTCATGGGCCGCGGCTCATTCCAAACGATCCTGACGTTCGACACCTGGCCCTACGCCAAGCCGGTCGTCGTCATGAGCCAAACCCTCACTCAGAACGACATCCCGGAACCCGTCGCCGACCGCGTGACCCTAACCCGTGCCGACCCGCCCCAAGTCATGGCAACTCTCGAAGGCCAAGGCTGGCGCCGCGCCTACATTGACGGCGGCAAAATCGTCCAATCCGTCCTCCGCGCCGGCCCCATCGCCGACATCACCCTGACCCACGTCCCCATCCTCCTCGGCGCCGGCATCTCTCTCTTCGGCACCCTCGACCACGACATCGACCTCGAACACCTCGGCACCCAAACCTTCCCCTCCGGCCTCGTCACGTCCCACTACCGTACGATCAACACGCCATAGCTACGCCCTGTTTGCCGCCCCGATGCCCGTAACCGACCGCTGCACCACAAACATCGCGGCGACGATCAGCACCACCCCGGGATACGTCGCCAACGGCGGCAACCCTTGCCCGAATGCCAACCCCACGACCAGCACCAGGGCCGGATTGAGGTACGTGTACGACTGCACCTTGGTCGGCCCGATAACCGTCGTACTCCACTGCACGGCAAAGAACGACACCAGCGTCGGGAACACCGCCAGGTAGGCGATGCCGCCGTATACCGTCGCCGGCACTTGCGTCCACGCCACGTCCCCGAACCGCGGCAGCGACAAAATCAACAGCCACACGGCGCCGGTCGTCAGCGTCCAAAACGTCATCCGTGCCGTCGGCTCGCCGCGGTACAGAAACTTCACCAGCGCCCCATAGATCCCCAGCGACACCGCCGCCGCCGCGAAAATCCCATCGCCCAACCCCAACTCCAACAGCGCTGCCGGGTCACCCCGAAAGATCACCCAAACCGCGCCAAGCCCCCCGAAGGGCAGCGCGATCACCGCCGCCCGGCTCAGCCTTTCCCTCAGCAAAAACGCCGAAGTCACGGCAGTAACAGTGGGTATCAGCACGAAGATCGTCGCCGTGTTCAACGCCGAGGTCAGCCGCAACGCCGCGAACATGCCCCAGAAGAACCCGACGAGGAACGCGCTCAACGCCGCATACCGCGCCAGATCTCGCCATCCCGGCACCGCCAGCCCGTACCGCGAGGCGACAATCGGCGCCATCAACACCGCCGCCAGCGTGAACCGCAGCAGCGTCAGCACCAAGGTATCGAGCCCGTGGGTAATCGCCGCGCCCACCGGAAACGATGTCGCAATCAGCACTGAGGTCACGATCATCAGCCCGCGGCTTAGCCGCTCCCGCCCGCCGTCGTCCTGCACCGCCGTCACCACGACATCAGGCCGTCACGCCGGCACGTCGACGCGATAGACCGCCCGCTTGCCATCCTTATCAGACGTGAAATAGACCGCGTCCCCCGCGTGATTGAAAATCGGGTGCGGATGGCTGTCCTGACTGTCCCAACTCGACCCATGACGGCACAGGGGGATCCATGTCATCTCACCACCATCCCAATCGACCCGTTGCAGCGACAGCCATGCGCCGGCCCCGTGGACGGGGTCGTCATCCCGCCGATAGTACCCGTCCGAAACCAGCCACCCCGCGTTACCAACGGTAAAGTGCCCATACTGCGTCCACCCGTCGGGAAACCCGATCTCCGCCCGGTCCGACCCATCGGGCCGCACCCGCCCGAGAAATCCGGGCCCGCCATCATAGCTACCGTGATAAATCACAAACCGCCCGTCCCGTTGCCAGGTTTCGTGACAAGCCCAATCCTCGCGGCGCCGGCCGTCCCCCTCCGGCCGCAGCCGGACGTGCCCCTCGCCATCCCACAACCACACGCGCCGGATGCCACAATCCGCCGGCCACTCGTGGTTGTAAAGAATCTGCCGATGATTGATCGGCGAAAACTGTACATGCGTGATCCACGCCCGAGCCACGACTTCGCGCAACACTTCTTCACCGGTCGCCGTATCATAAACCCGCAACGTCGACGCCAGATCCTCGTCCTGCACCCGCCGGTCGATGTCATAGTCCGGCCGCCCCGCCAGCACCCGGTCGCCGTCCAACGCCCGCGCATCCGTCGTCGGCACACACAACCGCGTACCATCGGCCGAAACGTGCGTAAACGCGGTCATTTGCCCGGCCGGATACTCGGCCAAGGTTCGCGTCGACCCCGCCGCGTCCACTGCCCGGATCTCCCGCCCCTGGATGTAGTAGACGGTGCCGCTCTCGGGATGCAGCGAAACGCTCGCCCGCCCGAACCCCTCATAAGGCCGGCCGTCGAAGTACACGTACGACTTGAGAAACCCGTCCTTGTTGAACGTCAACTGCACCTCGTCGCCTGTCTCC
>CAJHXJ010000395.1_pt1 | contig 14591 bp, 1 predicted proteins | sample 9198471 | NCBI WGS metagenome assembly CAJHXJ01 (sample SAMEA7708302, study PRJEB35096) | sediment metagenome | biome: marine neritic benthic zone biome [ENVO:01000025]; feature: sediment [ENVO:00002007]; material: shallow marine sediment [ENVO:03000034] sea grass bed [ENVO_01000059] ...
CGGCAACTCCGGCCCGGCGCCGGAGACGGTCGGTTCTCCCGGTGCCGCCGAAAAGCCGATCACGGTTGCGGCGGTGGCGAACCCGTCCGGCGACGGCCGGGGCGTCTACCTGGCCGCCTTTTCCAGCCGCGGGCCGACCCTAGACGGGCGCATCAAGCCGGACATCTCCGCGCCGGGCATGCGGATCGCCGCCGCCAACTTCCTGCTTCCCACCTGGTACGTGAACACAAGCGGCACCTCCATGGCGACCCCCTTCGTGTCCGGTGTCGCCGCCCTCATGCTCGACGCAAACCCCGAGCTTCGGTTGACCGATCCGATCAGCGGCAAGCTCCCCGTCGACCGAATTCGCGACATCCTGGCGGCGACCGCACAGGACCGTGGCCCCGACGGGCCCGGCGGCGGCACCAAGGACCATGAATACGGCTTCGGCCTGGTCGACGCCTATGCCGCCGTCGCCGAGGCCTCTGGGCTTGCCCCGAGTCAATACAGCCCCACCCGCCTGCCGCTGCATCTACGGGCGCAGGGTTCGGTGACCAATCTCGGCAGTTGGCTGAGCGACCCCTTCAGGGTGGCCGGCGACGGCACGCCGGTCGCGGCGACCATTATGATCGAAGGGAAGTTGACCTGCACGCTCGGCGGCTTCGGGATCTGCAACCTGTTGGGAACCGGATGGGGTTGGGATCCGGACCTCGACATGCAACTGCTCGACGCGGACACCGGCCTGCCGGTCGCCGCCGAGGCGGGCGACCTGACGCTCAGCGAATGCCCCCTGGCGGGCGAGTTCTGCGGCGCCTCGCGGCAGGAAACGGTGTATTACCTGCCGCCGGGCCCGGGCAGGTATCAGATCCGTGTCTACGCCTTCGATGGCGGCGGCAGCTTCGCCCTTGAGCTGTCCGGTTTCGATATCGGACTGTTCGCCGACGCCGGCCCCGATCAAACGGTCTTTGACACCGACGCCAATGGCAGCGAGACGGTGACCCTGGATGGCAGCGCCTCGGTGCATAACGACGGCATCATCGTCGCCTATGAATGGACCGAGAACGGCTTGGCGATCGCGACCGGCGCCACGCCGACGGTCGACCTCGGCATCGGCATCCATGCGATCGTGCTGACCGTGACGGACGATTCCGGCAACACCGAGTCCGACAACGTCGTCATCGACCTGCAGTCAAATCAAACACCACTCGCCAACGCCGGGCCGGACCAAACCATCGGTGACAACGACGGCGACGGCACCGTCGCCGTCACGCTCAACGGCGGCGCCTCCGTCGACCCCGATGGCGGCAGCATCCTGTCCTACCAGTGGTCCAAGGACGGCGCCGCGGTCGGCAGCGGGCAGACACTGGCCCTGACGCTGCCGATCGGGCCGCATCAATTCGCCTTGACCGTAATCGACAACGGCGGTGCCAGCGCAACCGACACGATGACCGTGACGGTGCTTGCGAACCGGCTGCCGGTCGCCGACGCAGGTCCGGACCAGAATGTGTCCGACAGCGACGGCAACAACACGGAAATCGTCGTCCTGGACGGCGGCGCCTCCAGCGATCCCGACGGCCCGATCCTGTCCTATGGCTGGACCAAGGACGGCAGTGCCGTCGGGAGCGGCGCGACGGTGAGCCTGACGCTCGCGGTCGGCGTGCACGACTTCACGTTGACCGTGACCGACGAGGCCGGTCAAACCGCCGCCGATGCCGTCCGCGTAACGGTGCTGGCGAACCAGCCGCCGATTGCCGACGCCGGACCGGACGTGTTTCTGACCGACCGCGACGGCAGCGGGGCCGAGATCGTGACCCTCGATGCCGGCGGCTCCAGCGACCCCGACGGCAGCAGCCTGTCCTACGCCTGGTCCGAGGGCGGCGTCACGATCGGCAGCGCCGCGACGCTGACGGTGACGCGGGAAGTCGGCACGCATGACTTTACCGTGACGGTGACCGACGAAGCGGGCGCCGCGTCGAGCGACACTGCAACCGTGATCGTGAACCCGGATCCGCTCGCCCCGAAGACGGTGTTTCTTAGCCATCTGGACGGCGCCGACGGCGCGACGACGGCGACCGACGACAGCGGCAAAGGCCACGCTCTCGACTTCATCGACACCGCGCAGATCGACACTGCGGCGAGCCATTCAGGCGGCGCTTCGGCGCTGTTCAACGGCGCCGACACGACCTTCATTTCGATCGCCGACAGCGACGACTGGCATTTCGGCGCGGGCCAGTTCACCGTCGAGGCCTGGGTACGATTCGCCTCGCTCAGCACATATTCGACACTGATCAACGGTTCCGATTTCGCCACCGACCAGATCTCCTGGCTGATCGACTGGACGACGGCAAACCAGTTACGCCTGCTGTACAGCCCGGACGGAACCAACGCGAAGCGCGTCACCCTGGCGACCACTTGGACACCCACGGTCGGCGCCTGGCACCATATCGCGGTGGACCGCGACGCGAACAACAACCTGCGGATCTATGTCGACGGCGAGGTCCTGCTGAACAACGTGGTGACCGCGGCGTTCCACAACGCGGCCAGCGACCTCAAGATCGGCGCTTTCCACGACGGCTGGATCGACGAGGTTCGCCTCACCAAGGGCGTCGCACGATACCAAGGCGCGTTTTCCGCACCCAACCGGCCGGTGACCGCAGATGACATCGTTCTGGTCGCGCATCTGGACGGCCCGGACGGTGCGACGACGGCGGTCGACGAAAGCGGCAAGGATCATGCGCTCAACTTCGCCGGCACCGCGCAGATCGATACCGCGGAGAGCCGCTTCGGCGGTGCTTCGGTCCTGTTCGACGCCGCCGTCACGACCTTCATATCGGCGCCCGACAGCGACGACTGGCATTTCGGTGCCGGCGCGTTCACCGTCGATGGATGGGTGCGGTTCGCTTCGCTCGGCTCGTACTCGGCAATGTTCAACGGCTCCGATTTCGCCGCCGACCAGATCTCCTGGCTGGTCGATTGGACGACGGACAACCAGCTGCGCTTCCTGTACAGCCCGGACGGGAGCAACGCCTCGCGGGTCGCCCTGACGGCAGCGTGGACACCCACGGTCGGCGCCTGGCACCACGTCGCGGTGGACCGGGACGCGAACGACAATCTTCGCGTCTATGTCGACGGCAAGATCCTGATCAACCAGGTTGTGACCGCCGCCTTCCACAATGCCGCCGCCGACCTCGAGATCGGCCAGTTCCACAATGGCTGGATCGACGAGCTGCGCGTCATCAAGGGCGCGGCGCTGTATGCCGGGCCCTTCACGCCGCCCGCCGCGGCGCCCGATTTCAACAATGTGGTGCTGTTGAGCCATCTCGACGGCGCCGACGGCGCGACGACGGCGAACGACGAGAGCAACGGCAATCACGCGCTCAGCTTCCTTGGCGTCGCGCAGATCGATACCGCGGAGAGCCGCTTCGGCGGCGCCTCGGCGCTGTTCGATGCCGCCGGCACGACGCTGATATCGGTCCCTGACAGTGACGACTGGCATTTCGGCGCCGCCCCGTTCACCGTCGAGGCCTGGGTCCAGTTCGCCTCGCTTGGCTCGTACTCGGCGCTGTTTAACGGCTCCGATTTCGGCGCCAGCCAGATCTCCTGGTTGATCGACTGGACCACAGCCAACCAGCTCCGCTTCCTGTACAGCCCGGATGGCACCAACGCCTCGCGGAGCACACTGGCGACAGCCTGGACACCCACCGTCGGTGCCTGGCACCACATCGCCGTGGATCGCGACAACAGCGGTCGGCTGCGTATCTATGTGGACGGCGCGGTCCTGCTCGAGGCCGATGTTACCGCCGCCTTCCACAACGCGGCGACCGACCTCAAGATCGGCGCCCCGCATGACGGCTGGATCGACGAACTGCGCGTCTCCAAGGGCGTCGCCCAATATGGCGGCCCGTTCGTGCCGCCGGACGCGCCGCATCCGGGAGCGGCGGCGACCGCCGTGGCCGCGAGTGTGACGCCCTGACATGGTCGCAACGCCAGTAATTCTGGGATCTCTTGGGAAATCAATGCCTTAAGAGAGGCTGGCGTACCATGGGGGATGAAAATGCGTGCTGGCTGCTGGTGGTGCCGGTTGCGTGTGGCGGCAACCCGCATCTGGTAGGATAAGCTGAAACCTGATTTCAAAATCAAAGAAGTGCGTACTTGCAGCGTGGCTTATTGGACCACCAGCTTTATTAGCTGGCCAGCGGAGCGTCGGATTGATGTATCGATCACCCGACGGCTCGCCGAAAGAAAGTTGATTTACTTACTGTTTCTTAATCAACCGAATGCAACAAATTAACTTGCACTAAGAAACTTGGCAAGTACGCTTGTTTACAATACAACCATTACTTAAAAATAAGATTTATGTATTTGGAATAATTCTGTGACTATTAGATGAAATATAAAGAATTCTAGCCGTGCAGTTGGCGCGCTGATCTGGTTTCTATTTGCCGCAACAGCGTTTTTTATATCGTACGCGCAAGGCGAGGACGGGAAGCAATGGCTCAAGATTGCTGCCGTTTTCATGTTCGTGGCCCTTGTCGCCCTCCCGCCCTTCGATAGTCTGGTGTCTCGCGCGAAAATGCGTCTTGCGCCCTGGGTCGTCAGGCATGATGTCATGTGGCGTCTTGCGACCGTGGTGCTGTATGCCGTTGCACCGTTCCGTTGGCTAGAGCAGCATCCGATCAGACGGAATCGCTTTCAGCGATCCGACTGATCATATAAAGCTGCTCTACCTATTGATAAGTAGAGCACTTTTATCCGACCGTACGGAACCGAACCGGTTCCGTACGGTCGGATATTGCTCTAGCTGGCGGCGTCTCTAGGGCCGCGCGCGCGATTTGGGCGGCCGCTAAGAGGACAAGTGCCTTTCGCTTCCTGGATCGTCACCGGAGAACTGTCTGCATCTCTCTGGTTGCGGCCGTCAGCCTGCGCTCGCTCGCCGCGGTAAGCTTGCTTGAACGCGGCACCGAGGCCGCGGTTTGGCACTGGGCAGCCTTGGGTCCGACTTACATCTTGTTCGGAGCAACAGCGCCGTTCATCGCCCTGATGCTTCTGTTGAGAAAGGGTGAATGGGTGCTGGTGACCGCTTTACTTTGGCTTCTTGTCGGATGGATTGGAACCTTGCTCGCGGCCATGTTGAGTCTGCTTTTGTCTTTTTCGCACTTACCGATGGTTGTCCATCCCTTGTTCCCCGAACCGCTGCACGTTTCCCTATTCCTATTCATTGGGATCGCCGACCTGCTGGTTCAAACGACGACGATCTATTATCTGGGCGGGCAAACCGCAACGTACTACCAAAATATATCAAGAAATTCTGGGTGACTTTAGTCAGGCGGGCGAAGTGAAGGTGAAGTGTGTCATGCATTGTTTGTTGCGAGGCGCCACATATTGGCCTTCTTCTATCTCTTCACGGAACTGGAATACTTGCTGCTCGATGGCGCTCCCCGGATCCGCACCGTCTCATTCCAGCGTTCCTGACACCGAAATACGGAATCTTCGGACCCGGGCCAATCGTTTGACGTCGGATCGAAAACGATCGCGCCCCGAGACTCGACATTGAGTTGAAAGTCCCTGTTGCCGATCTAGCCGCTTATGGCTAGACTTGTAGTTGTAGTTTCAAGATCGATTTATCGAAAAAAAAGAAGCCGCCGATCCTAGCTAGTGCGCGCTTAGGTCGGCGAGAGAAGATTAGGATCGATCGCTGGGGTCGTTCGGTCCGGCATGCAGTCGGCTGGTGCTCTGCAGGGAGGGGGGCTCCGGGTTGTACTTTCTTCAGGACCTATTTGCCGGCATTCGCCGTACCTTAAGGCTGCCGCGCAGTCAGACGATCCAAGAACCTGACCACGGTGCCGTGCGCCGTCATCCAACATAGTAGCCGTCCGGTCGCGTCAGGGGCGCTCCCATGGGGCGCCCAATCCGTTGATATGAGGTGAGCCGAGCGCCGTTCCGAAGCACAGCCGCAGACGATCTGATGGTCGCACATCCAAATGAGGGGGAAGAAAGATGATCCGTTTGCCGTTGGCGAAAGCCTTCCAGAGCCGGCGTCTTCTCTTGGCGGTGCTCGGAACCCTGATGACATGCGGACTGCTGTTCGGAGCCCCGGCCTGGGTCGGAATTTCGACCGCCCAGGCGCAACAGGCCGACCCGCTTCTCGCCGCCACCCCCGACGCCAACGCGGCCGATCCGCTGATCATCGCCAAGGCGGCCGAGCTCGGCAACGACCCCCAACTGATCTTCGCCTTCGTGCGCGACGAGATCCGCTTCGAGGCTTATCGGGGATCCCTGCGGGGCGCCCGGGGCACGCTATGGAGCAGTGCGGGAAACGCCCTGGATCAATCGAACCTGCTGGTCGCCTTGCTGCGCGCGAGCGGCGTAAGGGCACAATACGCGCGCGGTGTGCTGACAGACGAGCTCGCGGCCGATCTGATCGAAAGCATGTTTCCGCCGGTGTGCCGCGTCGTCGGCGAACTGAGCGAGGACAGCGTACCGGCGGACCCGGCGAGCGACCCGCAGCTGCTGGCCGAGACTCGCGACCACGTCTGGGTCGAGTTCGAGGACGCAGGCGGCTTCACGGCCGCCGATCCGTCCTTCGGCACGGCGCAACCCGGTGATTTCCTAACGGTTGCCGACGAACGCTTCGCCGAGGTGCCTGCCGGACTGCGGCACAGCGTGACTGTGCGCCTCAACATCGAGCAGATCAGCGCTTTCGGACTTGCCGCGGGACTTGATCAGACCCTTACAGCGGCGCTCGAGGCCAATTTCGTCACCGCGGAGCTGGTCGGCGTACCCCTCTCTCTCTCGCACCTGGTCAACACGGTGAATTCGGGGGGGCTGATCTTCAGCAACCGAACGCACACCTACACGCCGTTGCTGGTTGTCGGCGAGGGCGACGACACGCCGCTGGACGATGAGACAATCCAAGGTACCGACTATCAGGAACTGTTCACGAACTTCCCGCTCGGCAGTCAATTTCTTACCGGCGTGTTCCTCGATGTGGAGCTCAAGAAGCCCGGCGGGAACGTCGAGTCTCTCCGTCACACCCTGCTCGACAGGATCGGCTTCGCGGCGCGGCGCTTCGGCGGCTCCGGGGCACTGGCAATCGACGCCGGCGCCGGCCCTGCGCTCAATGGTTCCGACGTCTTCACGCTTTCGGTGATTCCCGGGCATTCGGGAAGTGACCTCACGGCCCAGGAGACGCTGCTTGAGAGCCTGGCTCAGCGCGCGGATGAATTGGCGCCGGTTGTGCAGTCGTTGCCAGCCGATATCAGCGATCCCGACAGCACTGCGACGGTTCAAGAGGCGATGCAGCTCTCCAGAGAGATCGGCATTGCCACGACCCGCGTGATGAACGACTTCTTCTTTCTCGGCGTCGGCGTGGGCGATGCGTTTCTCGAAACCCGCCTGACCGTCGCCTCCTATCTCGACAGTCCCCGCGTCGTCGTGAGCGGACTAAAAACCGGCGGCGACGCGCAGAATCCCGAGCTCGCCTTCTCGATGAACATACTGCGCGACCCGGTGCGTGTCGTGCCCTTGCCGCAGCAGGCGGAAGAAGCGGCCAAGATTTTTCACTTCCTGCGTGTCGTGCAGGTCGACCAGTTGGAGGGCGTGGCGACCACGCTGTTCACCGAAGGCGAAGCCGTTACCGCCATCGGAATCCTGGGGGCCGCGGCGGATCAGGGCATCGGTCTCAAGCTGGTCGACAGCGAGAGCCTGCCGCTTCTCGACCAACTCGACCTATCGGCGGATTCGAAGGCCCGCATTACCGAGGCCGTGCTGAACGGTCAATTCGTGATGACCCCTCAGGAGCCGGTGCTCGTCGGTGGCAAGTTGGCGTCGGGCTGGCTCGAGTTCGACGAGCAGACGGGCGTTGTGGTCGGCCGGCTCGAGGACGGCAGCGGCGGCGCGCTTTTTGAATACTTCAATATCAGCAATAGGACGCAAGAAGCCGTGGCTCCAGGTTTGGGTGTCATAAGCGCCATTGGTTCCTTCGTTTTCGGCGGATTTGCCGCCGTATTGGCCGATATTCCAAACGCAATCAAAAAGGGCGCGGTTCCGACCGCGCAGGACATCAAACTTGCGTTTCTCTTCGGCGGTACCCTTGCTGCCTGGGAGACCTACCGCGAGGCGTTGAACTCGTTCTTTTTCTTCAACGTTGGGCCGCGCCTCAAATTCAAGATTGCGTACCTGAGAACCATGCGCGTTTTGATAGCCGGCGGCGCCTTTGCGTGGGCATTTTTCGATCCGCCGGTGCCCGACATTCTTATGCAGGCCGCGCCCTGCGCGCCCGACGCCGAGCCCGGCCTGGTTCCCGGGGTTGCGGTCACGGTCGGTCCCGACGGCGTCCTTACCATTCCGAGCGATGGCGCCCAGCTTCCCTCCGCCTTCCTCGCCAACGTGCGCAATCTGGGCCCGGAGACGGACAGCTTCGCGCTCACCTTTCCCGACGTGCCGCCCGGCTTCGCGGTCACCAGCAGCCTCGGCACGGTCACCATTCCGGCTGGCGCGGCCGGCGAGATCGGCCTTTACCTGAAACCGATCGGTCCTCTGCCGGCCGCCGGCACGACGGTCTCCTTCACCGTCGTCGCGACCAGCACCAGCGACCCGGCGGTGACCGCGAGCGCCCTTGTCACCTTCGTGGTGCCGGGCGTGCGGGGGGTCCTCGTGACGCTCACGCCGGAGCGCACCAGCGCCGAGCCCGGGACCCCGGTACCGGCGACGCTCACCCTGACCAGCGTCGGCAACGTGGACGAGGTCGATGTCGCGCTGGACCTCTCCACCATCGGCGACGTCGCCGTCGTCGGCCTGCTGTCGCCGGTCTCGCTGCTCCAGGGCGAGACCGTGACGCAGGCGCTGACCCTCACGCCTGCGGTCGCCGAGCCGGTCAATTCAACCGTATCCGCCACCGTCACCGCCACCTTCGGAACCGACCTGGTCGGCGCTCCGGCGACGGCCGACGGCGGCATCGCGATCGAGCTCGTGCCCGATGCCGCCGGCGCCGCCGTCGAGGCCGCCGACGCGGCGCGCGACCTCGGCCGCGACGGACTCGCCGGGACCCTCGAGGCGGTGTCCGCCTCGATGACGGCATTGATAACCGACCCGCTGGATGCCGCCGAGCAAGCCCGCCTGCTCGCCCTCTCGACAGCCTGATCGAACAGGTCGACGCCAGCGGCCTGGTCGATCTGGCGCAACGGTTCGCCGAGATCCGCGACGCCCTGGCCATCGCCGGGCCCGACCAGGTCGCCCTGGAGGTCGAGCGCCTCGGCGATCCGCTGCGCGGTCTGGCCGCCTACCTGACAGGGCCGGCGCGCACCGAGTTCGCCCTGTCGCTGCTGCCGGACAGCGCGGTAGCCCAGCCGGGCACGCCGCTTCGCTTCGACCTTTCGATCGTCAACAACGGGCTCGTGACGGCCACCTATGAGCCCTCCGTCCAGGGCTTGCCGTTGGGATTTACCGCCCAGTTCAATCGCGACAGCGTCACCCTGTCACCGGGCCAGTCGACGGGTGGCGCCGTCGGCGAGCTGTTCTTGACACTGGCGCCGCCCGTCGATGAGCTGTTGCCCTTCGACTTCACGGTTTCCGTGTTGGTTGCCGGCGTGGACGGGGCGGAGCGCAGTGTCCAAGGCAGCGTGACCCTGCGCAACACGACCGTCCGGGTCGTCGACGTGACGGCCACACCCAATTTCGTCGATCCGGGCCAGCCGGCGGCGATCTCGGCCAAGCTGCTCAACATCGTAAATCGGCCCAATCAGGTGGAGCTGTCCTTCCGCGCGGTCGACCAAGACGGCATCGCGGTGTTCGAGTCCGCGCCGGTCACGGCAGATCTGTCGGTGCTCGCCTCGCTGGACGACGTGAGCCTCGGCAACCTCGACACCACGGGCCTGCCGCTTGGTCCCTACACCATCGAGGCAACGGTCGTCGGTTCCGACGGCGCGGAGATCCCCGGCGCCGCGGGCGAGGGCAACCTGTTCGTCGGCGCGCCGCTGACGGCGGGGATGAGGGTCATCCCCGACATCCTGCCGCCGGGCGACGGGGCGGTCGATGTAACCCTCGATATTCAAAGCCTGGTGGACTTTCCCGACCCGAGCATCAATCTCGTGGCCCAGGTCGACACGTTCGCCACCGCGACCAGCCTCGCGATCAACGGCAACATTGCCTACGTTTGCGGCACCGAGGACATCACCATCATCGATATTGCCGATCCGGCCAATCCGCAGATTCTTGGTAGTTTCGCCGGGGATCTGATCGCCGGTTCGGGCTTTGCGGCCTGCCGGGTGGTGGATGGCCACCTGATCGTCATGTGGCAGGTCACGCTCGACGCCCGGGCGCTGACGATCCTGGTCTTCAGGCTCGACGATCCCGTGCAGCCGACGTTGCGGAGGCGGACCAGCGCCAATGCGCGTTTCCTGTCGAGTCTTTTCTTCAAGAACCGCTTCGCCTACACCACGACACGAGGCATCATCTTCGGGAGGTTCTCCGGCACCCTGTTCAATCAGTTCGGCGACTTCGTGTCGTACGATTTCACGAACCTGGACAATCCCTTCCTCTTGGATGCCTTGTTGAACCTGGCCAACCGGCCAAACGGCGGCGCTTTCAACATGCACCAGGCCGTGCCCTTCAACGACAACTTCGCCTTTGTGGCCACCACCACGTCGAGCGGCAGTGCGGGGCAAAGCGGAATCGGCCGTGTGCTCACCGTCGACATTTCCAATCCGGCCAACCTGACCACCGTTCACGATCTCCGGATACCCGGCACCGTCCATGCGACCGGGGTCGGATTCCTGGGCGACGTCGCACTTTTCGCGGGCAACACCCAGGGCCGCAACACGACCAACTTCAATTTCGCGCTCACCGGCAACGTGACCCTCAGCACGGTAGATGTGTCGGATCCGGCCAATCCAATCCTCTTGAACACCCTGGTGACGGACGCCAGAGGCGGCGGCAGCACGACAGTCAACTCGCTCGGCAACGGCTTCTTCTCGGTCAGCGGCACCACCCGGAACGGGCGGCCGGTGCTCATGGTGGTGGATGCCAACGACCCGCTGAACATCGCCTTCAACACGATCGACACCCCATCCGTCCTTCAGGAATCCCTGGTGATCGGCAACACGCTGTTCGCGCCCAGCGCGGCGGGTCTCGGGATCTACGATATCGGCAACGTGGTCGGTACGCGCTTCTCTGCCCGCGTCGACGTTCCGACAGGCTCGGGCGTGGTCCTCGATCCCGGCAGCTTCACGATCCCGCCGACCCAGATCATCTCCGGCGCCGGCTTCGATACCGTCGTCTGGGAGCGGACGCTCAACGGGGTCCGCACCGCCGAGAGCCTTGGGTGGAACGCTTCCGTGCTGGGCCTCCAGGCTGGCGAGGCGCGCGATGTCGTGCTCGGCGCCACGGTCGACTTCACGGCCGCGACCGGCGAGACCGGACACATCGCCCTGCCGCCCTTGACCGTGGTCAGCGACCAGATTCTGGCGCTCACCCCGGCGAGCCGCACCGTGGCTCCGCTACAAGAAGCGGCTTACATCCTGACGGTAAAGAATCCGACCGCTCTTACCGCCACCTACGATCTCGACCTCGGCGGCGTGCCCGACGCTTGGACAGCGCCTCTGCCGAGCGTCAGCGTTCCCGCCGCGGGCTCTGTCGATGTCGCCTTCAGTCTGCGGCCGGACCTCGCCGAAGGCGTCGGCGCGAATGAGTTCTTCGTCACGGCGATCGCGGGCAACGGCACCAGCGGCGCGGTATTCGGTGAAGTTGACGTCGATGCTGCGGCGCCGGGCCCGGTCTCGGAGGACATCGTGAGCCAGGCTTGCGGCGTTTTGCTTGCCGTCGCGCCGTCCGGGGTGACCGCGGGCCAGGGCGGCGAGGCCCTTTACACGGTGGAAGTGACGAACGTCGGCGACGAGCCCACCGACTTCGTCCTGGCGACGACACCGCCGGCGGGTTTCACCGCCCAGTTTGAAACGTCGCTTTTGACTGTGCCCCCGGGGCTCAGCAGCAAACGGCAGACCGACCTGCGGGTCGCCGTGCCGAGCGGCACGGCCGCCGGGACCGTCGCCGTCCCCGTCGCGGTCCAGGCACAGGGCGACTGCACGGCGAGCGCCCTTGCGTCGGCCAATCTGGACGTTGCCGAGGCCGGGGTTGCGACCGCGCTGACGCCTCCTTCGGGAACACCCGAAACGGTCTACCAGCTGACCGTGACCAACTTGGGCGCAACGGCCGACAGCTTTGACATCGCCCTGGCCGGAGCGCTCGCCCCCTACTACACGCTGTCCACGAATGTCGTTTCCCTGGCGGCGGGCGCCAGTACGACGGTCAATGCGAGCCGCGATACCAACCCGCCCGCGCAGCCCGGCACCCTGCAGATCATTGCCGCGGCCACGTCGCAGAGCGTGCCCGAGGTTCGGGATTCCGCCGCTGCCGACGTCGTCTTCCCGGCGACCCTCGGCGTTGCGGCCGTCTTCGAGCCGGCGCTGATCGAATTGGAGTTGCCGGGTCCGGGCAGATTCGCGTTCAACATCGAAAATACCGGAAACGTCGAGAACCGCTACATCGCTAGGATCGCCTCGGTGACCGGCACGGCGAATGCGAACGCCACATTCCGTGACCTCGACGGCAGCCCCGTCACTCAGACCCAGCCCTTCCTGGTTCCCGGTCTGGGCTCAGCAAGCGTTATTCTCGATGCCGAGCTTTTGACCTTCGGAGACTCGGACAGCACTGCAGAGGTGACGTCTCAACTCGATCCGCTGATCACCGACGCGGCGACAGCGAGACTGCGCACCATCAATGTGCCGCCGATTGCCGACGCCGGTCCGGACGCCTCCGTGGCCATCGGAAGAACCGTCTTCCTGGACGGTCAGGCCAGCGTCGACCCCGACGGCCTGCCGGCACCCTTAAGTTTCCAGTGGAGCTTCCTGGAACTGCCCGCGAACAGTGGGCTGCTCGACACCGATATCCAGGGTAACACGACGGCGGCGGCCTCGTTTACACCCGACGTGTCCGGCCTATACCGGCTCGAGCTGGATGTGTTCGACGGGCTGCAGAGCGGTCAGGACGAGGTCGCGATCGCGGTGACCAATGAACTGCCGATCGCCAAGGCGGGCCGGGACCAGTTCGCCGCGGTCGGCGACGCCGTGGTTCTCAACGGCAGCAACTCCTTCGATCCCGAGCAGTTCCTGATCACCTACGAATGGAGCCTTGTGTCGGCGCCGGCTACCAGCTCGCTCGACCAGTTCGGCATTGACGGTGTGGATCGACCCAAACCCTCCTTCGTGCCCGATGTCGAGGGAACCTATCAATTGCAGCTTGTCGTGCGGGACAACGAGCTCGAAAGCCTGCCGGATCTCGTCGACATCACGGCCGTCCTTGGCAACGTGCCGCCGAACGCCATTGCCAAGGTGCCCGGCAGCGGCGCCATCGGCGTGCCCGTCCCGCTGGACGGTACGGCGAGCGTCGATCCCGACGATGGTCCCGGTCCGTTGGGCTTCGCCTGGTCCTTCGGGTCCAAGCCCCCCGCCACTCTCCTGACCGACGGCGACATTGCCGGCCGCGACACGGCGGCGGCGGATTTCGTTCCGGACGAACCCGGGGCGTACGACCTGGAGCTCGAGGTCTCGGACGGCTTGGCCGCCGACTTGGACACCGGGTCCGTCGTCGTCGCCGCGGGCAACGCGCCGCCCAACGCGGATGCGGGACCGGACCGGACCGCGATCGTCGGTGTCGACACCGCAACTTTCGATGGCTCGGCCAGCAGCGACCCGGATGATCCCGCGGAAAGCCTTGGTTACCTCTGGCGCCTTGTATCGCGACCTGCGGACAGCCTCGTGACCTCAGCGGAGATTCAGGATTCCTCGGCGCCGATCGCCAGGCTGTTCCCGGACGTGGTGGGCTCCTACGTGCTGGCGCTCGATGTCACGGACGCCGCGGCCACGGATTTCGATCATGTGTTGCTTGCCGTGGCGCCGGATCCCTGCGCGGAAACCGGAGACCAAGACAACGACGGCCTCGGCGATCCCACCGACGACAGGATCTCCGGCACGAAGTTGGATGATACGCTCTATGGCGGCGCCGGAAACGACATCATAGCCGGCAAACAAGGCAGCGACACGCTGTTCGGCGGCAGCGGCGATGACCGGATCACCGGGGGCCAGGGCCCCAGCCTGCTCTACGGCGGCAGCGGCAACGACGTGATGAACGGCCAGTCGGAAGACGACACGCTGTTCGGCGGCACCGGCGACGATCATATGAACGGCAGCATGGGCAACGATCTCCTCTGCGGCGGCGACGGCGCCGACTTCCTTACCGGCGAAATCGGCAATGACACGCTGGTCGGCGGTGCCGGCGACGACTATGTGGAGGGCGGCGTCGGCGCCGATGTCCTGGATGGCCGCGGCGGCGTCGACAACTTGAGCTACAACACCTCCGCCGCGGGCGTGACCATCGATCTGGCGAACGGCACGGCGAGCGGCGCCGACGCCGAGGGCGACACGATCGCCCGCTTCGAGAACATCGAAGGCTCCCTATTCGACGACTCGCTTACCGGGGACGCGGGCGCCAACGTCATCAAGGGCGAAGGCGGCGCCGACATCCTGCGCGGCGGCGGCGGCGGCGACACGCTGTTCAGC
>CAJHXJ010000358.1_pt1 | contig 13908 bp, 12 predicted proteins | sample 9198471 | NCBI WGS metagenome assembly CAJHXJ01 (sample SAMEA7708302, study PRJEB35096) | sediment metagenome | biome: marine neritic benthic zone biome [ENVO:01000025]; feature: sediment [ENVO:00002007]; material: shallow marine sediment [ENVO:03000034] sea grass bed [ENVO_01000059] ...
ACCTCGGCCTCACCCAGGCCACGGCCCAACTCGGCACCGCCCTGGTCGCGTTCTCCCCCGTCGGTCGCGGCATCCTCACCGACACCCCGCTGCCTCAGGAGCAAATCTCCAAGTTCGGCTTCACCAGCGGCAACCCCCGCTTCACCGAACCCAACCACACCGCCAACTTGCGCCTAACCGACAAGTTCCGCGCCCTGGCCAAACAAATGGGCGTCGCCACCGCCAGCCTCGCCATCGCCTGGCTCAAAACCCGAGGCGACCACGTCATCTCCATCCCAGGCACCCGCACGGTGGAGCACCTCAAGCAACTCGCGGCCGGCGGCGAAATGACCCTCTCGGCCAGCGACCTCGCCGCCATCGACGAAGTCCTCCCCCCCGGCTGGGCCCACGGCGACCGCTACAGCGACGCCCAGTGGCAGGGCCCGGAACGCTACTGCTGACGGCCAACACGGGCGTCCTTGAGCGACACCCCTAGACATTCCATTAACACCGCCCATGTATAACGGCGTTGCAAGGCCGCTGATCCCATCGCAACCGCCTTCATTTAGCCGTTGCACTTTCAACCGATCTATGGTCTTTGCGCCCTAACGCGCTGCGCGTAGACGATGATTCGGTCGTTGGCAGCGCTACCCTGAGCAACCTTCCAGTTACTTGATCGTTGCCCAGCCCGTCGGGTCAAATTTCCCGCGGGCCCCAAAACCAAGCGGCAGCTGGTCTACGCAAGCTCCCAAATTGAAGCCAAATCGCCGCCCGGCACGTGCCGGCGCGCGACTATGAATGAAAGTACCCTTTTGACCCAGTTTAACGACCTCGGCCTCGCCGAGCCCTTGCTTCGCGCCGTATCGGCCGAAGGCTACACCACCCCTACCCCCATCCAGGCCCAAGTCATCCCTGCCATGCTGGCCCAATCCGATATCGTCGGCATTGCCCAGACCGGCACCGGCAAGACGGCATCTTTTGTCCTGCCCTTGCTGAATGACCTGGCCGACAGCAACAAGCGCCCCGAGCCGAAGCGCGCCGGTGCTTTGATCCTGGTGCCGACCCGCGAACTCGCGGCCCAAGTCGCCGATAGCATCCGCACCTACGCCCGCTTCGCCCGCGTCTCGACGGCCTTGGTCATCGGTGGCGCCAAGCCGGGCCCCCAGATCCGCGCCCTGGCGCGCGGCGTCGACATCCTCATCGCCACGCCGGGCCGCCTCGAAGACCACATGTCCACCGGCGCTGTCCGCCTCGACCGCACCACCACGATCGTGCTCGACGAGGCCGACCAGATGCTCGATCTCGGTTTCATGCCGGCGATCCGGCGTATTTTGGCCAAGCTGCCGGCCGGCCGCCGCACGGTGTTGATGTCGGCGACCATGCCGGCGCCGATCCGCGCCCTGGCCGCCGACTTCCTCGACAGCCCGGCCGAGATCGCCGTCGCCCCCGCCGCCAAGCCCATCGACGCCATCGACCAGTCGGTCATTCACGTCCAGCGCCAGGCCAAGCAGCGCGCGTTGGTCGACCTGCTGCGCGGCGCCGGCGTTGAGCGCACCATCGTGTTCACCCGCACCAAGCGCGGCGCCGATCGGGTCGCCGCACACCTCGACCGCGCCGGCCTCGCCGCCGCCGCGATCCACGGCAACAAGAGCCAGGGTCAGCGCGAGCGGGCCTTGGCGGCCTTCAAGAAGGGCCGCGTCAACATCTTGGTGGCGACCGACATCGCCGCCCGCGGCATCGACATCGACGACGTCTCCCACGTCATCAACTACGAGCTACCCAACGTGCCCGAGGCCTACGTCCACCGCATTGGCCGCACCGCGCGCGCCGGCAAGAGCGGCACCGCGGTCTCCCTCTGTGACGGCGACGAGCGCAGCCTGCTGCGCGACATCGAACGCCTCATCGGCCGGTCCCTGATCCACACCGGAGAGCCGGGCGCGCCGAGCACCAAATCCTCGCGCAATGGGTCCAAGCGCAACCAGCAGCACCGCTCCAAGCCCCGCCGCCACCCGGCGGCAGCAGGCGGCAAGCCCGGCCCCAAGCGCCGTACCCGCCGCCAAAGCCCGGAGGGGACCGAGCCCCAACGCACCCCGCGCCAGCGCTCGAAGCCCGGCCGCAAGCGTCGCATCCCGGCGGCTGCCGCCGACGCCGGCCTCCACCGCATGCTCGGCGCCTAGCCCGTCCTCACGCGCTGCGCGCCCAGGTCCTCGACCACACGGTGCAGTTCACCCGTATCCGTGTCGTAGACCATGCCGTAGACGTTGACGTGTCTCGGCGTCCCCGCCGAGCCTCGCACGAGTCCCACGTCGTGGATCAGCGACGTCTCGTAGTCGCTGATCGCGATGCTCTCCCGCGGGTACAAGTCGGAGATATCCGCCCCGTGCTCGTGCTCAAACGCGCTGATAATGCCCCCGGGCGTGAACGTCGTTGCCCCGCAGTGGGTGTGGTGCACGACCACCACGTTCTCGATCCCGAACAGGTGTTGTGCCACGGTGATTGAGCGCAGTGCGTCCGTCGCCCGCCCGCCGGCGACCACGACTTCGAACACGGTCGTCGTCGACGCGACCTTGTCGCCATTGTCATCGGTGATGATGTCGCCGGGGTAGAGCTCGCCCAGCTCTTCCGCTACGGCAGCGGGTATCCCGACGACCCGCGGGTCGTAGCAATAGACCACCACGGTCCGCAGCGGCACCGCCTTGGCAAACGCGACGCGCGTTGCCCCTTCGTCGAACCCCGGCTGTTTGGCAAACGCATAGGCGTCGAAATTCTTCGCGGTCATCTCGAACCTCCTGGCTGGGCCTTGATGACCGCGACATAAGCGGCATCGCCCCACGGGCAAGCCGACGCTTTTTCGGGCGCCCATGAAACCCTGTCAGGATCCCATTGCTTGCTCGCTAGCCCATTGCCATAGTCGGAGCCATGTTCGCCGCTATCTCCTTGGTCGTCATTTTGACCATCTCCATGGTCATCGTCCGTACGGCGTCCGTTGCCCTGCGCCACACCGGCCTGCCCGACGCCGTCGCTCGGTTTCAGTGTTTGTCGGCCTTCACCGGTTCCGGTTTCACCACGTCGGAGACCGAGCAGATCGTCAACTACCCCATCCGCCGCAAGGTCATCAGTTGGCTGATGATCATCGGCAACCTCGGCCTCGCTTCGGTTATCGCCACGTTGGTCATTTCCCTGGCCTCCGGCGAGCGGACGATGGGCAGCATGGTCACGCAAATCGTCTGGCTTGGCGGCGGCGCGGCGCTGATTTGGGTTGTTATGCTCAACCCCCGCACGGACGCCGTTATGTGCGCGCTGATCGGCCGTATTCTCGATTCCACGACGGAGCTTGGCCGCCGCCAATATGTCCGCACTCTCCAGGTCGCCGACGGCTATTCCGTGGTCAACCACGTTATCACCGAGCAGGGCGCCGGCACCCTCGGCGACTTGATGACCGGCACCCTCCGGTGTCTCGCCGTCCACCACGCCAACGGCGCCGACAACACGGCTCCCGGCCCCGACGTCGCCCTCAACCTGCGCGATGTCCTGATCGTCTACGGTGCCGAGGCCGACCACGATGCCCTCGAGGTCGCCCTCGGCCATCCCCAGCCGCGCGGCGTGGTGACTTAACCGCGGCGCCCGTTCTGCCGAACATCACCGACGATCCGCCCATCTTCCATGGTCAGTATCCGGTCCACGAGGTCGAGCACCCGGTTGTCGTGGGTTACCATCAGCGTCGTCGTCTGCCGCGCCGCTGCCAGCCGTTTCAGCAAGTCGACGATGTCATGCCCGGTGTCCTTGTCGAGCGCCGCCGTCGGCTCGTCGGCAAACACCACGTCCGGGTTGCCGACCAGCGCCCGCGCGATGGCCACCCGCTGTTTCTGCCCGCCCGACAGATTCTGCGGCATATAGCCGATTCGGTCGGACAGCCCGACCAGCCCCAGCACATGCGCCGCCACCGTCCGCCAATCCGCCATCGCGCCGCGCCCGTGCACCTCCAACCCCATGCGTACGTTTTGCAGCGCCGACAGGCTGTCGTGCAGGTTATGCGCCTGAAAGATAAAGCCGAGGCGCCGCCGGCTCGCCACTAGAGCCGCTTCCGGCGCCCCGTTCAGTTCCTCGCCGAATAGCCGCACACTACCCGCCTGTACATGGCGCAGGCACCCCATCAGCGTCAGCAGCGTCGTCTTGCCCGACCCCGACGGTCCCATCAACGCCACCAACTCGCCGCGATCGATGGTCAGGTCGATGTCGTAGAGCGCCTGCTTGCGCGCCTCGCCGACCCCGAACCAATGGCTTAACCCACTTACCTCGATCGGTGCCGTAACCGCCTCGCCAACCAGAGAAATCGCCGGCTTGTCGCCCCGCGCCTTGGCAAGTGTCCGCGCCATCAGAACAGGTCCGCCGGGTCGGCGCCGGCCAGCCGCCGCGTCGCGATCGCGCCTGAAATGGCGCACATCGCCACCGTGCCGGCCAGCACGATCACCGGCCGCAACGGCGTCATCGCCACCGGCAGGCCGGTCACCGCCGCCACCACCTGATACAGGCCAAGGGAGACCACCATTCCCGGAATGAACCCCAGCACCGCCAGGATCATCGCGCCTTCGAACACGATCCCCAGGAAGAACCGCTGCCGGTAGCCCATCGCCTTGAACGTCGCATATTCGCCCAGGTGGTCCGCGACGTCCGTCGCCAATACCTGGTAGACGATAATGATCCCCACCAGCACGCCGATGATCACCCCGAACCCGAAAACGATGCCGATCGGCCGCTCCGTCGTTTGATACATCCGGTCCGCCTCCGCCGCCGCGGTCACCGTCCGCACGATGGTGTCCGACGCCGGCAACGCCGCCCGCAAACGAGTCACCACCGCCTCCGGATCCACGCCCGGCGCGACGTCGACCAGGACGTGCGACGGCGCCCCGGCGATGCGCCTGCTGAACAGCCGCAGGAACGTCTGGTCCGACGCAATCAAATAGCCGTCCGCTTCGAACCCGGCGCCGACGCTGATCGTGTCGACCACGTCGAGGGTCCGCCCGTTGGCCTCGAATTCGAACACCTGCCCGCCCTCGATCGCCGCGAACAACGCGGGCTCGACGTTGCGCGTCTTGCGGTCGATCAGCGCCGCGTCGAGCAGTTCAAGCTGTTCACGCACGCCGCCGTCGGCAATGGCCCCGAAGTCGAAACTGCGCGGATCGACCCCGAACACGTGCAGGTTGATGGTGTCGCCGGTGGCCCGCTCCCAATCGAGCTTTTGGATGTACAGCGGCGTCGCCGCCGCGACCCCGGGCGTCGCCAACGCCTGGAACATCCGCTGCCGCGGCAGGTTGCTGCCGTCCGACAGGGTGTTGGCGTCCGACGCCGAAATCAGCACGTCGGCGTTGATCAGCCCGTACGGCAACTGAATGCTCGCGACCAGCCCGCCGAGAAACCCCAACTGCATGAAGATCAGAATATTCGCGAACGCCACCCCGGCCAGCGCCGCGATCAGCCGCATCCGGTTGTGGATCAGCTGTAGCCAGCCGATCGGCAGCCGCCCCAGCACCACCGTCAGCACCGCCGTCACCGGTCGTCGCCGGTATCGATCCGCGCCACCACCTGCAACTGGGTAAACCGCGACGCCACCGCCGAGGAGGCCTCGTCCAGCAGCACGGTCACCGTCACCACCCGCGCGTCCGTGTTCGCCGCCGGGTCGTCCTCCGTCAGCCGCTGGCGGCCGACCTCGAGCCCCACCTTTGAGACGGTGCCGCGCAATACCTCGGGCAGCGCCGCGGCCTCGACCGCCACCGGGTCGCCGACGGCGACCGCGCCGATCAGCGTTTCGAACACCTCGACCTCGACCATCATCCGGTCGATGTTGCCGAGGTTGAGCAGCCCGTCTGCCGACGGCCGTTCGCCGGGATCGGCATGCACCGTCAGCACCGTGCCGCTGATCGGCGCCCGCACGAAGGCAGTCTCCAGATCCCGCTCCGCCTGCGCCAACGCCGCCCGCGCCGCGTCCACGTTACGCGCCGCGACCACCACGTCGACTTGGGCCTCGATGTCGGCGCTCGCGTACCGCGACAGGGTCGCCCGCGCTTCGTCCACGTCCTGGGCGGCCTGATCCCGCGCTGCCTGTTTCTCATCCAGCACCGCGTCGGAAACGAACCCCCGCCCCGACAGGGTGTCAGCCCGCGCCAGCTCGCTCTCTGCGTTGCGGGCCTTGGCTTCGGCCCGCGCCAACGCGGCCCGCGCTTCGTCCTGGCTCGCCCGCACCGAAGTCCGGGTCTGTGCCAGTGCCGCTTCTCTGACCGCCAAGTCCGTCTGCCGCGCTTCAACCGCCGCGCCCAACTGGCGTTCGTTGTCGAGCACCGCGAGCACGTCCCCCGCCGCCACCCGGTCGCCTTCGTCGACGTTGAGAGCTGCGATCCGCGCGTCGCCGGCCCCGAACGGCAGAGCGACGGTGACCACGTCGCCGTCCGGCAACAAAGTGCCCAGCCCGACCACGTCACCTGCCGCCCGCGCCCGCAACGGCGCGTCCGCTGCCACCCCCTGGCCCACTGGCACCGCGATGGGGCGGCTGGTCCCGGCGCCCGGCTGCAAGTCGAAGGTCCGAAATACCGCCTGCAAGCCGGGCGGCTGAAAATACAGGCCAACGATGCCCCCGGTCGCCACCGCGGCGATCACCAGTGGCACCAGCAACAAGGCCCGTGGCAGCCGCCGCCGCGGTTTTCCGGCCGCCGCCCGGTCAACCACCTGCAACGGCAGGTCGGAGGTGGGCTTGTCTGGCGGTGTTTCGGCCACGCTCATCAGGCCTCCTGGCTCAAAACGCGCTTCAGGACTTGTTAATGACCGACAAGTCATTAAATATAGGGCATCCGGAACGCGATGTGAAGATGAGCGACCCGAAAAAAGCGCAAATGGCCGAACAGGCCACCGGTCCCAAGCGCCGCCGCCGCAAGGCCGCCCGCCCGGGCGAGATCATCGACGCCGGCCTTCTCGAGTTTGCCGAGCACGGCTTCGCCGGCACCCGCCTCGAGGACGTCGCCGCCCGCGCCGGCATCGTCAAAGGCACCATCTACCGCTATTTCGAGAGCAAGGAGGCCCTGTTCCGGGCCGCTGTCCGGTCCCGCATCGCCGTCACCCTCGACCAGGTCGAAACCCTGGTCGACACCTACACCGGCACCACACCGGACCTGCTCCGCCTGCTGCTCCGGGCGATCTACGGCCGGCTCGTCGGCACCGACGCCAGCGTCCTCATCCGCATCATCATTGCCGAAGGCGCACGCTTCCCCGAGATCCCGGCCTATTACCACCGCGAGATGATCACCAAGGGCGAAGCGTTGCTGAAAAAAGTCATCGCCCGCGGTATCGCCAGCGGTGAGTTCCGCGCCGGCCCGGCCGCCGAGGTGCCTATTGTCGTCGTTGCCCCGGCCATCGTCGCCGCCCTCTGGCGCATGACCTTCGACCCCGTCCAGCCCTTGCCGCCGGACAAGTACTTCGACGCCCATATCGACCTCATCCTCAACGGATTGACAGCCGACGCCGCCTAAGGTCTCGTCGCCGCGTGGGTTTGGCCCTACATTCCCCGCATTGGGACCCGTTGGAGTTTGTCATGCAGGCTTTGGTCAAGGCGCAGGCGGCCAAGGGCCTGTGGCTCGAGGACGTGCCCGAGCCACAGGCCGGCATCAACGACGTCCTCATCAAGGTGCTGCGCACCGCGATCTGCGGCACCGACGTCCACATCTACAACTGGGACGACTGGGCGCGGGCCACCGTGCCCGTCCCCATGGTCGTCGGCCACGAGTTCGTCGGCGAGATCGTCGCGGTCGGTGCCATCGTCAACGACCTCCGGCCCGGCCAGATCGTCTCCGGCGAGGGCCATATCGTCTGCGGCCGCTGCCGTAACTGCATGGCCGGTCGCCGCCATTTGTGCGCCGACACTCACGGCGTCGGCGTCGACCGCCCCGGTGCCTTCGCCGAGCTGATCGCCCTGCCGGCCGCCAACATCTGGGTTCACCGCCCCGGTATCGACCTCGACGTCGCGTCCTTGTTCGACCCCCTCGGCAACGCCGTCCATACCGCCCTGCAGTTCGACGTCCTCGGCGAGGACGTCTTGATCACCGGCGCCGGTCCCATCGGCCTCATGGCCGCCGCCATCTGCCGCCACTCCGGCGCCCGCCACGTCGTCATCACCGACCTCCTCGACGCCCGCTTGGCCGTCGCCAAAGCCCTCGGCGTCGACCGCGCCGTCAACGTGGCCACCGAGGACCTCGCGGTCGTGCAGACCGAACTGGACATGGTCGAAGGCTTCGACGTCGGCCTCGAAATGTCCGGTACCGAACCCGGCCTGAAGTCGCTGATCGACAACATGGCCCACGGCGGCGAGGTCGCCCTTCTCGGCCTGCCCGCCAAGCCCGTCACCGTCGACCTCAACAAGGTCATCTTCAGCATGCTGACCCTGAAGGGCGTCTACGGCCGCGAGATCTTCGAGACCTGGTACAAAATGTCCGTGTTCATCGAATCCGGCCTCGACATCTCGCCGATCATCACCCACCGCATGCCCTACACCGACTTCGAACAGGGCTTTGCCGCCATCGCCGCCGGCGACGCCGGCAAGGTCGTGCTCGACTGGCAGCCCTAGAGCAGGGAAGGGGACATATGTACGGCGCGTTCCAAGACCACCTCGCCACCCAACTCGACGACATCCGCCGGGCCGGCCTCTACAAGCAAGAACGCCGCATCGCGTCGCGCCAAGGCGCCCATATCGAAGTCGCCCACCACGACGTCTTGAACCTGTGCGCCAACAACTACTTAGGCCTTGCCCAGCACCCCGCCGTCACCGAAGCCGCCCGCGTCGGCCTCGACGAGTGGGGCTATGGCCTTGCCTCGGTCCGCTTCATCTGCGGCACCCAGGAACTCCACAAACAACTGGAACAAAAACTCACCGACTTCCTAGGTCTTGAGGAGACCATCCTCTACCCGTCCTGTTTCGACGCCAACGGCGGCCTGTTCGAAACCCTGCTCGGGCCCGAGGACGCCATCATCTCAGACGCCCTCAACCACGCCAGCATCATCGACGGCATCCGCCTGTCTAAGGCCAAGCGCTACCGCTACGCCAACCGCGACATGACCGACCTCGCCGCCAAGCTCAAAGAGGCCGACGCCGCCGGCGCCCGCTTTAAGCTCATCACCACCGACGGCGTCTTCTCCATGGACGGCTACATCACCCCCCTGGACGAGATCTGCGACCTCGCCGAGCAACACAATGCCCTGGTCCACATCGACGACGCCCACGCCACCGGTTTCATCGGCGCCACCGGCCGCGGCACTCATGAACTGAAGGGCGTAGCCGGCCGCGTCGACATCCTCACCGGCACCCTGGGCAAAGCCCTCGGCGGCGCCAGCGGCGGCTTTACCAGCGCCCGCAAGGAAATCGTCGACCTCCTGCGCCAGCGCTCCCGCCCTTACCTGTTCTCCAACACCGTCGCCCCACCCGTCGTCGCCGGCGCCCTCGAGGCCCTCGACCTGGTCGACACCGAGCCGGCCCTCATCGACCAACTCCGCGCCAACACCAAGTATTTCCGCGACGGCATGGAGACCCTGGGCTTCGACTTGCTGCCCGGCGAACACCCCATCGTCCCGGTGATGCTCTACGACGCCCCCCTGGCCGTCGCCTTCGCCGACGCCATGCTCGACCACGGCGTCTACGTCATCGCCTTCTCGTATCCGGTGGTGCCGGAGGGCAAGGCCCGCATCCGCACCCAAATGTCGGCGGCGCTGACCCGCGACGACCTGGACAAGGCTCTCGACGCCTTCGCCCGCGTCAAACGTGACCTAACACCCTAGCGGGTAGGGTTGGTCGCGCTAATCACCCAAGAAGAAGAATCCATCACAATCCCGTCGGCATCGATCTTCTGCCGAGCGATCGCCTCGGCCAACGCCGCCTCGATCTCGGGCCGCCTCGCCTCTGCCTCGTCGCCGGCTTCGCGGAACACTTCGCCCGCCGGCCCCAGTGCCAGCTGAAAATCGATGGCGTCCTGCACGTCGTGACCGATCAGCACTGGCGCATCGACCCGTTTGAACGCAATATTGTCGTACCCGGCCGAGATCATCATCGCCGTCACCATGTCCGGGTTCGACATGGAAAACGGCCCCGGCCCGCAGGTCGCCGCGTCGTCCCCGGGCTCCGGCAGGAACTGCAGCACCACGTCCTTCGCCATCGACAGCCACGGGTTGTCGAGCCGGTTGCGCCACACGATGTGCACCATTCGCCCGCCTGGCTTCAGCGCCTTGCGCATGTTGCGCATCGCTGCCACCGGATTGTTGAAAAACATCGTGCCGAACCGCGCGAACGCGAAATCGAAGGCGTTGGTCGGCAACGCGATCTCGGCGTCGCCGCGCACGAATTCAACGTTCTCGACCCCCGCCGCCACCGCATCGGCCTTGGCGATGTCGAGAAATGCGTCACAGCAGTCGATGCCGACCACCGAGCCTTGCCCGCCGACCATGCCGGCCAACTTGATCGCCGTGTCACCGAACCCGCATCCCACGTCGATCGCCCGATCGCCGGCATTGACCGGCAGGTCCGGGAAGATCGCCTCGCTGTGGTGGGTCAGGCCACCCACCAGCACATGCCGGAACCGCACGAACTTTGGCACCAGGATATCGTTCCAGAATTGCACGAACTCGGTGTCTTCGGCCGCGCCGTCCGCGGCGGCCATTTCGGTGACGGTCATCGTCGGTGTCCCATGTGTTGAGCCGGCACCATAGGTCCACGCTCCGGCCCACCGCAGTGATGGGCGTCACAAACCCAAAGGCGTCCTCAGTAAGGATTGCTGGCGGTCATCACCCACGACGAGGAGTCCATGACAATCCCCGCCGCCGCCCGCTTCTGCTTATTGATCGCCTCGCCCAGCGCGACCTCGATTTCGACCCGTTTGGCCTCGGCCTCATCCCCGGCCTCTCGGAACACTTCCCCGGCTGGCCCGATCGCCAGTTGAAACGCCACCGCATCGCGCACGTCGTTACCGACCAGCACCGGCGCGTCGACCCGCCGGAACTCGATATTTTCGTACCCGGCGGCCGCCATCATCTCCAGGCGGTGGTCTCATCGGCCATCGAAAACGGTCCGGGGCCGCAAGTCTCGGCGTCCGCGGTCGGTTCCGGCAGGAACTTCAAAACGATGTCCTTCGCCATCCCCAGCCAAGGGTTGTCCGCCGTGATCCGCCACACGATGTTGGTCACCCGCCCGCCCGGCCGCAACATCTCCCGCGTGTTGCGCAACCCGGCCACGGGGTTGTTGAAGAACGTCATGCCGAAGCGCGAGAAAACCAGATCAAACTTTTGCGGCAGCTCGATGATTTCGGCATCGCCACGCACAAAACGCAGGTTTCCGACCCCTTTGGCCGCGGCATCGTTACGCGCGTAATCGAGAAACGCGTCGCAGCAGTCGACGCCGACGACTTCGCCGTTCGGCGCCACCATTCGGGCCAATACGATCGCCGCATCGCCAAAGCCGCAACCCACGTCCAGCACTCGGTCGCCTTGCTGTACCGGCAGCGTCGGAAAGACCACCGCGCTGTGCTGCGCCAGGCCATCGACCAGGATGTGCCTGAACCGCACGAACTTCGGCGCCAGGATGTCATTCCAGAACTCAACGAATTCGCTATCACCGGCCGGCGACAGCCTATCGATCGATGCGGTCATGTTCAGGACCTTGGGGTTGCGTCAGTGCAATCCTAAGGTCCCGATCCAGCGAACCATGTGACACGGCTCACCCGGCTGTGATTTCGCGCACACCCGCCGGCATTGATTGCATTGGGCTAGGCGCCCGCCTTAGCCTCCCGCCGCCGCGCGTGCAGGATGTGCTCCGTATAGCCGTTCGGCTGCTCCCGGCCCTTGAACACCAGGTCGCACGCTGCTTGGAACGCGATGCTGCCATCGAAATCCGGCGCCATCGGCCGGTAGTTCGGGTCGCCGGCATTTTGTCCGTCTACTACCGCCGCCATGCGTTTCAGGGTCGCCATCACTTGGTCCTCGCTGCACACGCCGTGACGCAGCCAGTTCGCCAGGTGCTGACTGGAGATGCGCAGCGTCGCCCGGTCCTCCATCAGCCCGACGTCGTTGATGTCCGGCACCTTCGAGCACCCGACCCCTTGGTCGACCCAGCGCACGACGTAGCCCAGCAGCCCCTGCGCGTTGTTATCCAGTTCCTGCTGCACCGCGTCCGCCGGCCAGTTCGGCCGCGTCATCACCGGGATCGTCAGGATATCGTCCAGCGTCGCCCGGGTTTGGCCCGCCAGCGCATCTTGCCGTGCCGCCACGTCGCACTGATGGTAGTGCAGCGCATGCAGGGTCGCTGCCGTCGGCGACGGCACCCACGCCGTGTTCGCCCCGGCCTGCGGATGGCCGATCTTGGTTTTCACCATCTCGGCCATCTCGTCGGGCGCCGCCCACATGCCCTTGCCGATCTGTGCCTTGCCGCGCAGGCCACAGGCCAGCCCCACATCGACGTTCCAGTCCTCGTAGGCCTGCAGCCATGGTGCCGATTTCATGTCCGCCTTGCGCAGCACCGGCCCGGCTTCCATCGCCGTGTGGATTTCGTCACCCGTGCGGTCGAGGAAGCCCGTGTTGATGAACACGACCCGGTCCTTGGCTTCCCGGATGCAGGCCTTCAGGTTGACCGTGGTCCGCCGCTCTTCGTCCATGATCCCCATTTTCAGGGTCAGCGGCTTGATCCCCAGCACCTCTTCGACCCGGCCGAACACGGCGTTGCTCAGGGCCACTTCTTCCGGCCCGTGCATTTTCGGTTTCACGATGTAGACCGACCCGGCGCGGCTGTTGCGGTACGCCCCGTGCCCGCCGAGGTCCCGCTTGGCGGCCAGCGCGACGACCATCAGGTCGACCAGGCTCTCCGGCACCGCCGACCCATCGGCGCTTTTCACGGCGTCGGACGCCACGTGGTCGCCGATCACCCGGGCCAGCATCACGGCCCGCCCCGGCAGGGTCATGTCGCCGCCGTCCGCCAAGCTATACGTCCGATCCGGCGCCAGCCGCCGCGCCACCATTTCGCCGGCTTTCTCGAAATGTGCCGTCAGGTCACCCTGCATCAGCTGCAGCCAGTTGCGGTACACCCCGACCTTGTCCTCGGCGTCGACGGTCGCCACCGAGTCCTCGCAGTCCATGATCGTCGTCAGCGCCGACTCCAGCACCACGTCGGCGACCCCCGCCTTGTCGTTCTTGCCGACCAGCCCGCGCCGGTCGAACTTGATCTCCAGATGCAGCCCGTGGTTGCGCAGCAGCACTGCGTCCGGCGCCTCGGCGGTACCCGCCAGCCCGACCAGTTGATCCGGCTGGGCGAGCCCGACCGTGCGGCCGTCCTCCAGGCTCACCGCCAGCGCGCCGTCGGCAACCGCATAGGTGGTCGCCTCCTTGTGTGACGCGCCATCCAGCGGTGCCGCCCCGTCCAGCACCTCGCGGGCATAAGCAATCACTTTCGCGCCCCGCGCCGGGTTGTAGCCGCCCTTGCGCGCCGCCCCGCCGCTGTCGTCGATCACGTCGCTGCCGTAGAGCGCATCGTACAGGCTGCCCCACCGCGCGTTGGCCGCGTTCAGGGCGTACCGCGCATTGCCGACCGGCACCACCAACTGCGGTCCCGCGACCCGCGCGATCTCCGCATCGACGCCGCTCGTGGCGATCGAGAAATCATCCCCCGGCGGCACCAGGTAGCCGATCTCTTCGAGGAACCCGCGGTACGCCGCCAAGTCGTGCGCCTCGGACGCCCCGTACCAAGCGTCGATCTTCGCCTGCAACTCGTCCCGTTTCACGTGCAAACGGTGGTATTGCGGCGCGAACTCCGCCACCAGGGCATCCAGCGCCATCCAAAAGTCTTGCGCCGGCCGGGCGCCGACCGGCGCCGGCTCGATGACTTCATCGTCGACGAAGTCGACCAGCAACTGGGCG
>CAJHXJ010000435.1_pt1 | contig 13307 bp, 17 predicted proteins | sample 9198471 | NCBI WGS metagenome assembly CAJHXJ01 (sample SAMEA7708302, study PRJEB35096) | sediment metagenome | biome: marine neritic benthic zone biome [ENVO:01000025]; feature: sediment [ENVO:00002007]; material: shallow marine sediment [ENVO:03000034] sea grass bed [ENVO_01000059] ...
GGCGATTTCGATCCCGACACAGTCGACCTGTCCGAGGTCGCCGAGTTGCAGGCAGTGGCGATCCGCATCGTCAACGAAGTTGGTTACGACAACTGACCTCCCGACAAGCGATCTCGGCAATGGCACGTAAGCCATTGCCGAGACTCAAGGAACGGGCGTTGGCAACAACGCCCGTTCTGCTATGGCGTTGCCAAATCGATACGCGCCTGCCGCGCCTCTATCCGCCCGCGCACCGTATCAAGTTCAGCGTCCGTCGGATCCGCTCGGTTTTCCGCCGTCATGCGCTGACGCACGGCACCAAGGTTGTCCAACACCGTCAGCAGCTCGGTACCGCGCGATAGTGCCTCAATCGCAGCCGTGAGCAAGAGTATCCCCTTCACATCACCCCTCCGTCTTTCCGTCGCCAACGCCGTACGTATTCAGGATGTTCGTCAGCGTCGTCATCGCGCTGACGGCCACCGGCAGCAGCGTCCGCGCCTTTACTGGTTCGCACACCAAACCGGGCACCAGAACAATTTCCTCGCCGTCCCGCTGGCACCCGCGCGTCGCGTCGTCATAAGCCAGCACCGCGTCTGTCGCGGTCCGCGTCGCCGCTTGAATAACCCGCCGCGCCTCGTCGGCCTCCGCGAGCAGCGGCGAGGTAATCGCCCCCTCCGCCACCACCTGCACCACTTCGTAACGCAGCATGAGGTCCAGCGACGTCTCCCGTGGCGTCGCGTCCGCCGCAATACCGCCGGCACACCCCGCCAGCACCAGCAAAAAGAAGCCCGCCCACACTCGCCGGAGCATCATTCGCCTTCCTCCCCGTTCGCCGGCCCGAAGAGCACGAACAACGTTGCAAGGCCGCCGCCGATCGACGCCGCGAGCCCGTCGACGTCCGCCGCGTCGCCACTCGAAAATGCGACTCCGGCCGTAGCAATCAACGTACCGAACGCCGCCGCCCATGCTTTCGCGTAACGATGGAACATCTCCCGTCTCCTTCCTTGATAGTCTCTTCACCCCGCAAAAAACTTGAACCTCGCCCCGGCCCATACAGCCAAACCGACCAGCACCAGGGTCGTCACCCACCGCACGACCGTCCGCCGCATGGTGCGCTTTGCGTCGCGCCAGGCTTCCAGCAACGCGCGCAGTTCCCGCAGGTCGTCGGCGGCATCGACATCGTGGATACCCAAATCCGCCAGCGCCCGCCGCGCCCCCCTTTCGGCCGCTTCGTCGAGCAGTTGCCGCAGCACGACCGGATCAATGCCGCCGCTCACGACCGCCGCCCCGTCACGTCCGATTGCCAGGCCTCGCCGGCAAACACCACGCAAGACCGCCCACTTCGATCGGTAACCACCAACGTCCACGCCTCGCTTGTTGGATGCCGGAACAGCTCCACGACTTGCCCCGTCGACGTCAGACCGCGGGCAGTCACCGCCTCACCGAAGCGCTCCGCCAACACCCGCACCAATCCGTCGCGATCGAAACAAACCCGCACTTGGCCGTGCGCCGGCGTCGCCACCAAAAAAGCCGCCCCGAGGGCGGCCAATCCGATCATCGCGACGCCAAGGCGCCATCTAGCCCGGCCCATCACACGGTTCCGTCGTGCAGGACTTTGTAGGTCGTGCCGCCGATCGACAACTCGACGTACTGCGCCCCGGCGCCGGCCGACCCGGCACCCCCTGTCGTCCCGCTCGACGTCGCCGCCCGCACGCCGTCTTCGTACAACCCCTTCACGTTCAGCGTATCCGCCCCCTGGTCACCACCAACGGCGCCGGGACTGTATGCCCCATTCGCGATCAGCAGCCGCACGCCCATCGCGCCGTTCTGCGCGGTGACGACCCGCACCCAGCCAAACTCGGCACCATCAGTCGGCGACCCGATAACCCCGGCAACGTTGGCGTAGTCATAGTCGTCGCCGGCACTGTTGCGCCCTCTGAACAGCACCTGCCCCAACGGATCGCCAAGCGCCGGGCTCGCGTTCTCTCGGTCAAGGGCCAGGGTCGGCGCAAACACGCCTGGCAGCCCCGTCTGTTGCAGGGTCTGGCTCGTCGAAAAAGTGTTGGCGTCGTCGACGCCCGCCACCCCCAGGTTGGCCCGCGCCGCCGCCGCCGTCGTAGCCCCCGTACCGCCCTGCGTCGGGCTCAATGGCAACACGACCTGACCCACGTCGGCCACGGTCTTGTTCTCCAGGTTCGACCCATCAGACGTCCACCCCAGCAACTGCGACGCCACCGGCTCCGGCATAACCACGCCGGCAGTCTCCGACGTCTCCGCGAAGCGTACAGCGCGGCCCAACTCCTCTTGCTGCTGCTGTGCCGCCATGATCCCACGATCGTAAGCGTCCTCGCTGGCCCGCGACGGGAACGCCCCACCCTCCGGGAAACTCGTTCCTTGGGTCAGCGGCACAACGCGCTTGATCAGCAAGCGCTCACCCGCCGCCGGTGTATGATCGCCCGGCACCGTCTCCACGGTCAGGGTGCCGCCCGCATCACTCCCGGCCCCCACTAGCGTGTACTGGGTCGCCTCGACCCACAGCGTCTCGCTCCCGTCCGCGGCCCGCAGAATCGCCGTGACATCACTGTTCGCAAGGAACTTGAACGGCACCGGAAACACGGTTGTCCCGCCATCCCCGTCGTAGAGAACTTTGCTTTGGCTACTGGCTAGTGTCATGTCGCCCCCTCAAAAGCCGCCAAACCGCGGCGCCCCGCGCAACAACGTGTCGCCTGCCCGCAGCAAGCTCCGGAACCGACGAGACTGGCCGCCCGCCACAGCCTCCGCCGCACGCTGCCGCTGGAAATCCGCCCGCACGTTGGCGTCCGTCCGTGCCTGCTGCGCCGCCCGCGCCGCATCAGCCGCCGTCTCGCCCAGCGCCAGCACCGGCGACCCCGCCAGCACGACCCCGGACCGCGCCAGCCGCGCCCGCTGTCGCGCGATCCGCCGCTGCCCCTCTTCGGTGATCGCCGCCGCGTCGCGCGCCCCGGCAACCTGCGATTGCCGCGCTTGCCGTTCCAGCGCATCGGCCCGAAACCGCGCTTCCTGCTCGGCCGCGCGTCCCTGCTCCACCACGCCGGCGGTCTGCAACCCCGTCAGCGCCCCCAACAACGCGAGTTCTGCCATCGCTCATACCTCTTGTAGTTACGACCTCCACTGTCGCCCGCGGCCGCCACGAACCCCAACCGCAGCAGCCACCGCTCGCCCGCCACAAAGCCGCGCCGCACCGAAGCCCCGACGCACCGAAACGGCGCCTCCGCCAGCACCCGTGACACCATCCGATGCAGCACCATCGGCCGCCGCCGCAACGCTGCCGATAAAACCACCCACCCTTCCGCCCGATCGTCACCCACCGCGACCAAGCCGCCGCTCCCCAGGACCCCGTCGTCACCGACCAACGTCAGCGCCCCACCCGGCTGCAGCAACGGGCGCAGCCGCGGATCGACCAACACCCCCGGTATGTCGTCTATGAGCTCCAGGTGACCCACTTCGAACGGAATCAGAATCGCCCGCCCACCTGCCTCATCGTTCATATGTCCGCAGGTGCGGCACCACGGCACGCACCAACGTCGGCAGCGGCAGGTCCTGGATCCACGTAATCCGAGGATCGCTGGAAAAACCTTCCTCGAACTTCACCGACCGTTCGCCCGAGATCAGCGGTGGCGCCGCGTCCATCAAGTCGTTGACGTCGCGCCACTTCAGGCGCCGCGCCGCCGTCGACCCCCCGCCCAGCTTCGGCGCCGCCGAGCGCAGCAGGTCCAGCGTCACCCGGTGGATCCGTTTGACTTGCCCGAGCGCCGTTCCCAGCCGCGCCCCGGCTTCCGCCCGCACGCTGCGCCAGGTACTCGTGTAGCCCAGCCCCACATGCACTTTCAGGGCATCGAACGCCAGCGTCACACTGCCGCCCTGCACCACCCGCTCCGGATGCACCGCGCCATCGGCCAGGATCGACACGGTCTCCCCCTCGAGATGCCCAAGTCCGCCGACCGATCCAACCACCCCCGCGGTCCGGTCCGCCCACACCGCTGTCATCGTGTTGCGCAAGCTCGGCGCTACGGCGTCCACCACCTGATCGGCCGCAACCGCATGGACAATCGTCACCTCCAACGCCGTCGTACTGATGAACGACGCGATCTCGACCCGCTCGCGGTCGGCATCGGCGGCAAGCTGCCAGGTCCCCACCTCACTCCCATCGAACATTGCCTGTTCCGCCACCAGCGTCGCCGTCGCCCCGACCGACCAATCCATCCCTTGCAACGCCAACCGCTTCGCCGGGTCGTTGTTCCCACCGTCATAACTTAGGCCGCTGTCGACAAAGAACGCATCGGCCTGGGTGCCGAAACCAATGTCCTCGAACAGCTCGACGAACCGCTTCCCGCCACCACCGACATCGCGCCGCACGACGCACCAAACCTCGTCGCCGCCCAAACCCGGGATCACGGCAACGCTCTCGAAGTCCCCGCGGGTCACCTGCCGCGACCACCCCAGCACATCCTCCGGACGGTTATAGGTGAAGCACGCCAGTTGCCCGTCTCCCCGCACACACCACAAATTGCTGTCCGGCTTGTGCTGATAGGCCAGCTCGCGCAACCCATCCCCCGTCACGTGCTCCGCCAGGATCGTCATGTCCGGCGCCCGAAACCCATCGGCGTCGAGACTGAACGCAAATTCGTGCAGCCGTTGCCCGCCCCGCGCCACGAACAGCACCGCCGGCCCGACCCGGGCCGGCTGCACGTCGGCGCTCCCGACAGTCTCGTTGAGTTTGATCTGCACATTGGTCGGCGTGATCGGATCATTGCGATCCGACGACTGCACGACCCACTCGCCGCCAACCGTCCCCACCGCCAGGCTGTCCCCCGGACTCAGCCACGTAATCGCGTTCACCTTGTCCGCCGACATGGTGTAGCTCACCGCATCGTCAGCGTTGGTCCCCGGCGTAAACGTCTCGAACGCCCCGATCCGCGTCCCGTCGATCCGCTGCGGAAACTGTGTCGCCCCCGCCGCCCAAAACCGTTGTTCGTAGAACGTCACCGCCCGCGGATAACCCGTCGTGTCGGACCACACCCCCAGCCGCCAAGCCGCCGTCGCCGCCGCGCCGTCCAGCGCCTCGACAACCGTCGCCGCCACCGTCCGCGCATCGGTAAACCCGGTGACCTTGACGTACCCCCAGGCCGAACTCACCTTCACCCGCACCAGCCGTCCGACGTCCGTCGCCACGAACGTGTCCCGGTTGGCAGTAACAGTGATCGCCCCCGTCATCCCACTCGGCGTCAGCGTGTGGCCATCGTCCGCGTTCTCGTCCAGATACGGCCCGTCGACAAAGTCCACTGGCGCCACCGACCAAGACTCATGACCCCGCCGCGTCAGCCGATGCACCGGATGATCCGGATGGGCGATGAACAGCACGTCGGCCGACTGTGCATACTTCAACTGAAACAACTCGGCCTCGCTGTACGGCGACGCCACCTCCACCGGCCCGTCGCTAAGCAACACAACGTCATCCACCTGCCGCGTCTCGGCACCATCATGCAAGAACTGCAAATAGAACGGCGACCCTGCCGGCGTGAACGCCCGCGTATGAAATCCGGGCGCCAAAACCTCATCCGCCAACACCTCGGCCCCGGTGCTGGTTGTTCCAACCCGCAAGGTCACGTCACCGCCGTACACGGCAAACGACACCACGTGCTCGGTCCCCGTCTCGCTGGTCGCAACAGCCTGTTCGGCGTGGGCCACCGCTGCCGCCGCCCCCACCAGGTTCATCCGCTGCAGTGTCCCGTCGTGCCCGATCGCCGCTGCACCGGTCGACCGGTCGGCCCACCCTACAATCCCGCCGACAAAATCCCCGTTCGCAACCACCGCATCCGTCGCCGCCGCGACGATCTGCCCCCGGTTACGATAAAACCGGAAGTACCCGTCCCCCGCCTCGATCTGATACGCCTGGGTCGTCGAGAACTCGAACGGCACCAGCCGCACCGCCTTGTCGGCGAACTTCGCCGGCGCCACGAACCGCGTCCCCGGCCGCCGCATCGCCGCCCCCTGCGGCAAGGCAAAACAGTTCTCCAGCACCTCGCACGCGTTGGCGTACTTCGCCATGTCGACCCGCGCCATCATCCGCGGCCCGAACTCCCCGGCGTTGACCGAGGAGATCAGCGGCGTCGCGCCGGTCATGTCGTGCTCCCGACCTGTCGCGCCGTCAGCCAACTCCCCAACGGCGGCTGATCGGGAAAGTCCTCCACGGCATCGACGGCCCGCGCCTGCCGCACCACCTCCCGCGCCAACGCCTCGATCCGCTCCTTCTCCGCGCTCGATTGAGTAATCGCCTTGGTCAGCCGCGCCGCCAGCTTCAGCGCCAACGCCTCGACGAACAGCACGTCGAACACGTTGGGATCGTCGACCCGCGCCACATACCGCAGGAACAGCGTCGGCGAGTCCGACAACACCTGCTCCCCCTCCATCCGGTACTCCGCCGCACTGAACCCGCCGCTATCGGCGTGCACGGAGATCGTCCGCAACCAATCCACCGGCTTCTGGAATGCATAGGCAAACCCGAAGTCCGGCACCGCCGCCAGCCGCGCCATCTTCCGCCGCTTGATCGCAAAGTTCCACGGATGCGCCCGCAACAACTCATCCCGCGCCGGCCCCAGGTTCCGGTTGCACAAGTTGGCCACCGTCGACCCTTCATCCAGCGCTGTTATCGCCTCCTCGCCCAACTCATCGAGCGCGAGGTTGCAGATGTCCACGGTCGACACCATGGCCCCTCTCCCTTGCTTTCGGTTTTCAGCAATTCCACACAGCGGAAAAACGGCGGGGGCGCCACCACCGGTGGCACCCCCGCCAGCCACGCCAGCTCTGTTACGCGTACGCCCAGGACACCGTCGTCTTGATCGTCCCGGTCACCGCCGCGCCACCGACCAAAAGCCGGATCTCCGTGGTGTCGCTGCCGCCGTCGTCGGCCGCAACGGCATAGTTGCGCCCCCCAACGGTCCCCAACCGCTTCGTCCCCGCGGCACTCGAACTCGCCGCCGAGATATAGCGGTCCGGGTCCCCGGCATCGCCGCACGCCAGTGTCGTCGACGCGCCCAAGGCATCGTGATCCACCACGATGTCCTTGATCCGCGCCCCCGCCGGCAACTTGGCCACGCCGATCGTCTGCCCGATCGCCACGCTCACCGCCTCGTAAACGTCCGAGAACACCCGGATCGCCCCGCCCACGTCGAACGCGTCCGCCAGGTCCGACGGCGTGTTGACCAGCTTGTTGGTGTTGCTGCCATAGACATCAGCCATGTCGCACCTCCTCTACGTCAACGCCGCCGTGTCGTCGGTGGTCGTCTTCACGACACCCTCGGCGTCGATCAGACAAGCCCCCTGCGACATGGAGTTGGTCACCTTATGCGCCTGCCGGTCGCCGTCCCACCACACGTCCGACCGCACGTCGGCGCCGACCGCGTGGCCGATGGCGTTCTTGTGGTAGAATAGGCACGACGCCGTGGCGCCGCCGGTCCCGTCGAGCCCCGTGTGGATCATCCACACCGCGCCCAACCACTTCCGCGCCTCGTAGCCGTTGACGAACGGATGCCCGTCGACATAGTCCGACGAGGCGAACTCAGGCACCGTGTTCAACATCTCCGACCATTGATGCGGCGTCACCAGGGCATAACGTTGCCCGTCGTTGGGTACGTCGCCGGCATTCATCGTCTCGAGCGCGTCCAGCACCCGCGACTTTGAAATCAACCCAACACCGCTCACCGTGTTGGTCGTCGCCGTCGCCGCCGTAATCACCAACTCGTCGGTCTTGCGCCCCAGGCCCCACGCCCCGGCCCGGGCCAACACACCGCGCTCGTCGTGGGCCTCTTTCAGCTCATCGAGCCGATCCACCCAGTCCGACGCGTACCAGTCCTCCAACAAACACTCGACCGGCGTGTGGTCGAGGTTCATCGGCGGCACGGCCCCGTGCCGCGCCTTCTGCGTCGCCGCCCCCTTGCCGACCTTCTGAAAAGTCGTCGACGAGCCTTTGACGCCGTTCTTCGTCCGCACGGTTCCCCGCAACAGCGACCCTTGGCGTTGGTACGCCTCGTGCACCTCGCGTTCGAACTGCTTGACGAAACTCAGATCTGCGCTGAATGACATTGCGCGATCTCCTTCCGTTAGCGGTTAACGAAAGCGATCGCCGACCGGTTGTCCCACGCGCCCGAACAGCACTTCTCCGCTAGTGCTTAGCGGGGCGCTGATCGCCGGCCGCGGGGCCACCAACAATCGCGGCTAATCTTCCGGGGCCGCCAAGCGGCTTGTCCGAAAACGACAGAAAATCTTAATCTTCGCGGACTACACAACTGCGTGTGTTACCGAGACCATTCTCGCAAACCCAGGGTCCATCATGATTGACGCAACCACGGGCACCGCACCCCCGGTGGCCTTCAGCGGCCGCCAAAAAACAATTGCTTTGGCTGATGATCAAGAATGGGGTTCCTGACCATCCTCACCCTCGGCATCTATCGCTTCTGGGCCAAAACCAAAGTCCGCCAATACTACTGGGAAAACATCGAGGTCGCTGGTGACACCCTGGAATACCATGGACGGCCGATCGAACTCCTAATCGGGTTTTTGATAGCCATCGTCGTGTTGCTGCCATTCGGGTTGGTGTTCACCGGCACGGTTACCTTGTTCCCCGGCGCCGAAATCGCCACCGCCGTCATCTTTGTCTGGCTTGTCAGTTACGCCTTCTTCCGGGCCCGCCGCTACAAGGTCTCCCGCACATCTTGGCGCGGCATACGCGGTGGCCAAACGGGGTCCGCGGTTCGATATGCTTTCCTTCGCTTGGCATCCCTGGCGGCCGGCACCTTGTCCCTCGGGTTCGCATACCCCTGGTTCCGAACCATGGTGCACCGCTACACCATTCGAAATACCTACCTCGGCAACACTGCGTTCACCTTCCACGGGTCTCCCACCAAACTGTTCATGCCCTGGATCCCGGTCCAACTCGCGATCGTCGCGGCAATCGCTCTCGTCGTCTTCAATTTCCAGGAACTGGCCGGTTCCATGGAAATCTCCAGAGACGCATCCGGAAAGCTCCAGATTCAAAGTAATTCACCGGTTGCAGGCGTGATTGCCTTGGTCGCGTTTCTCGGAATTGCTTTCCTGATACGCTTCCGCGTCGCGGAGGCCCGTTTCATTGCCAACAACGCCAGGCTGCTCGACGCCCATGCAACGCTGGCCCTATCTTCCCGCACCGTTTTCTGGCGCCTGTTCCTGGCCGGCCTGGTCTACTTGATCCTCACGATAATCGTTGTTGCGCTGGTATTCGCCGTCGTGTTCGCCCTTGTCGCCGCTGGCGCGGATGCCCTCAGAGTGACCGAACAAGCAACGGCCGATGGATTAGAAATCAACTACGGCCTCAACTCCACCATCGCCAACATTGTGTTCGCTGTTTTCCTGCTGATCATGCTCTCGGTAGTTCAACATGTACTCTTCTGGCTGCCCGTCGTACGCCGGCTCACTGAGAAGCTCGAAATCGAGAACCTTGCGTCAGTTGAACAAGTTGCCCAGTCCACGCGAACAGATCCCAGGTTTGGCGAAGGCCTTGCGGACGCACTGTCCTTCGACGCCTTACCCATATGACGCCCACCAACCACTCCTTGTCCTATCCAGCTCGCTACAATGACGGCGTTCAGGCAACGACATCTCAGGTCACCGTCACAATAACGTCGACGCACCTGCTGGTTCTCGACACCGACGGCACCCAGATCGCGTCTTGGCGTCTTGATGGTGTCCACCTCGTCGCACCGGTTGCCAAGGACGCGTCGCCACGCTTGGTACACGGCACCGAACCGGCTCGCCTTACCCTCGACAACGCCGACGCCCTCCAGCTCCTGCGCGAGAAGTGCCCCAATTTGTCGCGCCATAACAAGACCTCCGTCAGCGAAGGGCGGTACATCATCGGCTGGGGCACGGCCGCGATCACCGTTATCCTCGTACTCCTGTTCGTCGTTGTTCCGATGGGTGCCGCCTGGTTTGCGCCGCGCATTCCCACCGGTCTCGAAGCGCGCCTTGGCCGCCAAACCGCGGATCAGGTAATCGCCATATTTGCCCGTTTGCAGGGCCGCGAGACCGACGGTTTCGTTTGCACTGGCGCACCCGGCACGGCCACCCTCGCCCGCGTAACGCAGTCCCTATCGACAGGCACACACATTCCCGTCGTCGTGACCGTGCTTGATCATCCGCTGGTGAACGCATTCGCCCTACCCGGAGGTCAGGTCATACTGTTCCGCGGCCTGATCGATGCTGTCGACGACCCCAATCTCGTGGTCGGCGTTCTCGCCCACGAAATCGGCCATGTTCAGCATCGGCATCCGACCGAAACAACCCTTAAGACCGCCGCGGGCGTCGGCCTGGTCGGCTTGGTCGTCGGCGATTTCGCCGGCGCGACCGCCATTGCCGCCACCGCTCAAGCGTTGCTTTCTTCGTCATACTCGCGCGAAGCCGAGCTTGAAGCCGATCAGGCGGCAATTGCGATCCTCAACCGCCAGAACATAGCCGTTGGCCCGATGGCGGCATTCTTTGAGGACCGCGCCCAGCAACCATTCTTCGCCACCACCGAGTACTTCTCCTCCCACCCCGCTGACGCGCGCGGGGCCGAAAGCTTCCGCACCCACGGCACCGGCACCGCCAGCGCCATGTCGGACGTCGACTGGCGGGCTCTCCAGCAAATCTGCGGCTAGCCGCGGGGCGATCCTGGCCCTATCCCATTCGGCCTACAATATTACCGGATGAGCATCCACCCATGCCTTTTGCCCTCTGTGGCCCGGGCGGGAACCCGCTATTTTCGTCCTGCGTCCGGTACCGACCCCATCCACTGGACGCGCTTTTAGTAAGTTCGCTAGCTTCTTCTCGGATCCGTAAGTATTTGTTACAGCACTGTTTTGTACCGTGGGCGGCCCCAGCGGGCCGCCCACTTCTTTGCCTGCGCCACCGTCAAGGCGTACGTCCATCCGCCGGCTCCGTACCATGCAACCGCTCGTACAGCGGCCGCAACCGGGTCTGGGTCCGCGCGTCATAGTAGGTGCCGTCTTTCTGGGCCTGCTCGGTAATCTCGTCGATCTGCTCCTGTAGCGAGCGCGCGCCATCGCCGCCGCCCCCCCCGACCATTTCGTCTTCGCCCAATGCCCGACCCATCCGCGCCGCCATCTGAACAAACACCGGGTGGCTCCCCAGGGGGGTCCCATCAGCCAGCTTTTGGCCGATGAAATCGGCACCCTCGCCAAACGCCACCGTCAGAAACCGGTTCGCCAGCTCCACGTTCTTGTCGTAGTCGCGCCCCCACCCCCGCCGCAGCTCGGCCTCCGCGTCATCGCGCGCCCGGGCTTCTTCAGCAGCCAGACCCTCGTTCGCCTCGTTCGCCAGGTCGAAGTAAGTCGCCAGGGCCGCCTGCACCACACCCTGGCTGGCACCGCTCTGATGCATCGCCTCGAGGAATCGCGATAACCGGCCCTCGCCCTGGGCGTCCAAGGCCTCGACCCCCTCCGGCAGGGAATAATCCGTGGCGGCGGCCGGCGGCCGCATCCCCTCCGGCATCTGCTCCCAGAAAGACTGCCATGCTTCCGCCCCGGCATCCTCCGCAGGGATCACGGTCTTATCCTTAAAGCGCCCCGAGGAAATCGCCGTCCGCGCCTCGACATAAGCGTCCGCCAACCCCGCGATGTCGGCGAATCCCTCCAGGTGCTTCCGCACCCGGTCGGGATCCCGCGCCCCCTCGGCCGCCGCCTGCCGCCAATCAGCCTCCGCCGCGCCGCCATCAGCATCGCTTTCGTTTACGTCAACCTCCGCCACACTAAGTCCTTTCTTTGCCTGATCTAATCCCAGTCACCGTCGTCGGCCCCCTCCGTCATCGCGACGCCCGCCCGGTCGTCGATGGCTTCGGCGTTGAGCGCCGCAAGAATCCGCAGCGCCAAATTGCGCTCCCCGTCCCGAAAAGCGGTCCCGTACGGATCCCCTTGCACAAACGACACCTGATAAACGTGACCCCATTCGAGGATCTTGTGGAGCACCCGTTGGCCCCGCGCCGTCCGCGTCAACGCTTCGCGAAAGTCCCGGTGCAGCGCCGCCGCGGGATACCGCCTCGGGTCAACGCCGAACGCCCGCCCCAGCCGTTCCTGAAACGCCACCGGATCCGGGTTGCCTTTCGCCCCGCCCGATCGCCTCATGGCAAATCGCCACAGCGCCCTCAAGGACCCACCTCACCGGCCGCGGCTTCCGCCTGCGCCAGCTTTTGTGCAATCTCCGCCCCCCGCTCGAGCGCCCCGACCGCCGCATCGGCCATCGCCTCGTCACCGCGCTCCTGCCGCATCACCGCGACGTCGTCGGCGCCACGCAACAACCCTTCCGCGCCGTTCGCCTCAAAGATCAGCCGCACCGCCTTGTCCTTGTCGATGTTGTCCGCCGCCGCCGGATCGAGTTGGATCAGCGGCGCCGCTTGCTCTAGCGCACCGCGCATGGCCAGCGCCTCAATCTGTTTCTGCGCCTGACTGACCGGACTATCGAACTCGAACTGCAGGCGCTGTCCCTGCAAAACCTCGGGCAGCGGCGCGAACGCCCCGGCCCGCATCATCAGCCCGAACACCCGGTTGACCACCGGCGCGATGTAGCTCGCCTCCAACCGCGCGAAGGTCGGCCCGATGACCCGCAAAAACTCCTGCTTGCGCTGCAGCACCTCCGTCGCCGTCATCTGCGGCGCCTCCACCGGCAGCTGCAGCACGTTGCGGAAGAACGCCGCCCAAATCATGTCCCGCCGCTGGTTTTCCATCTCCAACCCCAGCGGCATCTGCGCACCGGACTGCAGCGGGTCGATCGGCGGCCGTCCTGACGGCACCGCCGAGTAGTCGACGTAGTTGATCCCCCCCGGAAACAACCGCACGCTCGACACCAGCCCCTCTTGCGCCACCAGCAACGGCGGATCCACCGCCTTTTGCCCGGCCTTGAGCAAGGTCGCGCTCATCGCATTGAGCGTCTGCGCGTCCGCCAGCGCCAGCATCCCCGGCGACCGCCCGTAGACTTCGCCGGTCACCGTCTCCCAACGCGGCACCGCGTACGGAAACTCGTGATAGCCCCCCTCCCCGATCAAGTGCTCGCTTTCGACGTCGATCCACATCGACGCAAACCGCAAACCCCCGTCCGCCAGTGACGCCTCATCCCGCGGCAACACTGCGTGCAGGAATCTGAACCGCTGCTCCGGCCTACCCTGGCCCTCACCACCCAGCGCCTCGCGCGTCTTAGCCCCCAGGCGATCCTCGCCGAACTGCTGCGCCGCCTGTCGCGCCGTATACCTGAACGACCGGAACACC
>CAJHXJ010000479.1_pt1 | contig 13062 bp, 13 predicted proteins | sample 9198471 | NCBI WGS metagenome assembly CAJHXJ01 (sample SAMEA7708302, study PRJEB35096) | sediment metagenome | biome: marine neritic benthic zone biome [ENVO:01000025]; feature: sediment [ENVO:00002007]; material: shallow marine sediment [ENVO:03000034] sea grass bed [ENVO_01000059] ...
AGCCAGATTCAGGCCATGCGCGCCCTCAACCACTACGCCGCCGCCCACGTTGCCCGCGCCAATCACCACCCCGACGCCGCCGCCCGCGACGCATCGATGGGCCGCGTCGACCTCGTTACACCTGTCGTCAAGGCATGGTCGACGGACCTCGGGGCAGAAATCGCCTCCGTAGCCCTGCAGGTCCATGGCGGTACTGGCTATATCGAGGAAACCGGCGCCGCTCAACACTACCGCGACAGCCGCATCACCTCGATCTACGAAGGCACCAACGGCATCCAGGCCAACGATCTCCTCGGCCGAAAAGTATTACGCGACAACGGCGCCGCCATGACCGCACTGCTCGCCGAGATTGCCGCCGACACGACGGATCAGCCGTCACCGGCGACCGCCGCCGTCCACCAGGCCGTTACCACGGCGACCGACCACTTGCGCCGCACCACCAACCACCTGCTCGGCCGCGCCGCGTCCGACTTGGAAGAAACCTTCGCCGGCGCCGAACCCTATCTGCGTCTGGCCGCCATCACCGTCGCCGGATGGTTGATGGCCCGCGCCGCGGCGGCGGCCCAAACCGCCCTCGCGGCCAATCCCACCGACCACGCGTTTTATGAGGCTAAGATCACCACGGCAGCATTCTTCGCCGAACACGTCATGCCGGCCACCGCCGGCTTGGCCGCCGCCGCCGTCGCCGGTTCCAGCGTCTTAGCTCTGCCCGAAGACCAGTTTTAGCAATCGTCCGGGCATGTGACTGGCGTCACAGCCAAACCCGCCCGACGGTCGTATTCTCTCCTCATCAGCTATCTGCTTCCTCCCAAAACGGATAGCGTGCCCTAGCGCAAAGGGCGGCGGCCGTCCCCCCAAACATGCCGCCGCCCTTACTCTTTTCCGGCCGTCATCAACCCGCTAGCGCCCGTGCGCGTATGCCACTCAGCGTCGCGGTTGTTGAGATCGCCTCACGGTCCAACTCCAGGACCAATACCGCAGGCCGCCCCGCCCCCAACGCCGCCGCAAAGGCGCCGTCGAATTCCTCGGTCGCCGCCACACGTTCCGCCATCGCGCCAAACGACCGCGCCCAGGCCACGAAGTCGGGATTGTCCAGATCGCTGCCGATCACCCGGCCCGGATATGCCCGTTCCTGGTGCATGCGAATGGTGCCATACATGCTGTTGTCGACAATCAGCACCACCGGGTCGAGGCCGTATTGCGCCGCTGTCGCGATTTCTTGACCCGTCATCAGCGTGCCGCCGTCGCCGACCACGGCAACCACCTGCCGGGTCGGATCCGCGGCCTTCGCCGCCACCGCCGCCGGCACCGCGTACCCCATGGCACCGTTGGTGGGGCCAAGCTGCGTTCTAAAATTCCGATACTCGAAGTATCGGCTGAGCCAGCCGGAGAAATTCCCCGCGTCGTTGGTCACAATGGCGTCGTCGGCCAGACGGTCCCGCATCGTCCTTACGACAACGGCCATATCCAGCGCTCCCGGGCACTCGCCAGCCCGCACCCAGGCCTCGTAGTCGGCCCTCGCCGCCGCGGTCCAGCCGGCCCATGCCGCGCCACCACCAGCCGTCCGCGCCCGCATTGCGCCGGCAAACGACCCCACATCTGCGTGGATCGCCAAGCCGGCCGCAAACACCCGGCCAAACTCCGACGCATCCACGTGGACATGCACCAAGGTCTGATCGGCCCGCGCACCGTCGAACAGACTGTAGCCCTGGGTCGTCATTTCGCCCAGCCGACAGCCGACGGCCAGCACCAAGTCCGCATCGCGGATCCGCTGCCGCAACCGTGGGTTGATATTGATCCCGACGTCGCCCGCGAATTGCGGCGACCTGTTATCGATCAGGTCCTGGCAACGGAACGAGGTGCCCACCGGCAAGCCGCTCTCGGCAACGAAGGCCCGCAACGCCGCCACCGCACCGGCATCCCAACCACCGCCGCCAACAATGACCAGCGGCTGCTCGGCACGGTCGAGCAAACCGAACAATGCCGCAATGTCCTCCGCACGCGGCGTCACGCCATCGACCACCGGCGACTCGGTCGCAGCTGCGGTCACTGCGCCGGACAGAACATCCTCCGGCAATGCCAGGACCACAGGGCCCGGCCGGCCGCTCACCGCCACCGTGAACGCCTCCTCTAACAACGCCGGCAATTCGTCCGCTGTCTGGGCCTCGGCCACCCATTTCGCCAGCGGTGCGAACATCCGGTCATAGTCGACTTCTTGGAACGCCTCTCGGCCTCGCCAGCGGGTCGGCACCTGGCCGACCAGCAACACCAACGGCGTACTGTCTTGCGCCGCGGTGTGAACCCCGATGCTGCCGTTGCACGCACCCGGTCCCCGTGTCACGAGCGCGACCCCGGGCCGCGCCGTTAACTTGCCGAGCGCCTCCGCCATGAACACCGCACCGCCTTCGTACCGGCACGATACGAAATCAACGCCGCCGACAGTGTCGGCCAACGCATCGAGGATCGGCAGAAAACTCTCACCGGGAACACCAAAGACTTGCCGGACACCCTGGCGCCGCAGGGCATCGACAACAACCTGACCGCCTGTCGCCATGCACACCGTTCAGCAGACGTGAAGTTACGCCGGCGACGATACCATCACCGCCCCAACCCGTTCAAAACAGTTGTGATGTTCTGCCGTGGCGGGACCGGCCTGCGCCCGATCCGTGGTTAGGCTGCCGCCCCGTCGGCTCGGCTGCCGTCGGAAATCGCCTCCATCCGGCGCAACAGGTAGTCGAGTGTATCCGGGTCGATGTTCAGACCTGGATCTTCGAATTTGGTCACCACCCGCTCGATCATCTGCTTGACGAAGTGGTCATGGTCTTCGCCAGCCCCGTCTTCGGTCTCGCGGCCGATGTCGACAGCGGCTCGGATCACCGGATACAACGCCTTCGGCATGCTTGTCCGGTCGAACACCGCCGCCAAGCCCAGGTTACCCCTGTCGTGGATCAACGTCCGTGTATTGCCGATCGGCAGCATACTCAAGGTCGCCATCGACCACTCGAAAAACGGCATGTCGCCCATACACACGGCGCGCGCCACGATCGACGGCGTCAGCCGGCCGTTTTTCGCTAGCGACTCTACGAGCTCTTGGGCGGAATCCTCGGCCGAGAGGCTCATAGTTGCCCGCTCACGACTGCGCATGATCAGGTCACCGGCAACATCCGGCGACAACTCGTGGTGTGTGCAGATGTGTTCTTGCAGCCGGTCGGAGACGATCTTCACCAATCGTTCGGCAATCGCCACTGGCAGCTGCGTCCGATGTGCCATCGGGGTCTTGACCCGGTCGCTGTCGGCAAACTTCTCCAACACCGTCCCGTAGGTCTTTTCCGCGATCTCGGCACCCTCGTTGGCCAGCAGCTCCGCGACAACCTCTTCGTCTCCCCGTTCGACCAACGCGTCGGCCACCTCCGGATTGACCGTCTCACGGCCGGCGATCGCGACCTGTTTGCCGCCTGCATCGGACGAGATGATCTCCATCAGATCTTCGTCCGTCAGCACTTCCGAAAACTTCAACACCGGCAGGGCGACCGTATCCACGTCCAGCGCCATCTTGCGCGCCATGTCGTGGGGCAAATCCTTGCTGTGTTTCAGCGTCGCCGACAGCGCTTCCCGGACCCGCACCTCGGCGTCATCGAGCATGACCCGGCAAATGTCTTCCGCCAGCTGGCGCTCGTCGTCGGAAAGGGCACCTTCGCCGAACTGGTCGGCAACCTTTTTCGCCGTCTCGGCCCGCACGTCTGCCGACGGGTTCGAGATTAATCGCTCCACATCAGCGGTCGTTAAGGTCTGCCGAGTCACGATGTCCCCATCCAATGGTTTCCCCGCCAAAAACTATGCCGGAATGGATAACGAACAATTAACCCCCGGGCACTAAACAGGATCGTGGTTAGCGGACCTGGAAAGCCGCCACCATTCAATTGCGGACGTTCTCGACCATGCTCCCCACCCGGCAGCCAAAACAGCGCGACGCGGACGGCTACATACCGTTTGCCGAACGCTTCAAGGCCTGGTGGCACGGCGACGGACCGACCAAAATTCGCACAAGTGATGGCGTCGAGGCGGTTCAGCCCGATGACATCGTTATCAGCGGGTCAGATGGCCAAGTTCGGGCCAGCCGATGGCCGCCCGAGCGCATTGAACTTGTCCAACGTCTGTGGGGTGAAGGGTCGTTACATCCCGGTGGCGCCGGTTACGCGCTGGAGTTGGCCCGGCCGTTCAACCTTCAACCGGCCATGACGGTACTGGACCTATCCGCCGGCCTGGGCGCCGGCACCCGCGCCATATCCGAGGAATACGGCGTTTGGATCACCGCCATGGAAGGCGACCCGGACCTGACTACCCAAGCGGAGGACTACTGCAAACGCAAGGGTGCCGGCAAAGTCCAAGTCACCCAGTACCAGTCAGAGCACCTGGGCCTGCCCACCGCCAAATACAATTGCATTCTGGTCCGCGACCAACTCTGCTTCCTGCCCGCCCGCAAGCGGGCCCTCACCGAGATCAGTAAGGCAATGAAGCCGGGCGGCCAGGTTATTCTAACCGACTTCGTCGGCGGCAAGCGGCCTGAGGAAACCGCGGTCCTCTCTGAATGGACCGGGCGCAACGGGATGACCGAGCCCTTGTGGTCCCCCAAGGCCTATCGCAACAACCTGGAAGAACTCGGCCTCGACGTGCGCATCTTCCAAGACAACACAGACGAAATCCACAAGATGATCCTGGGCGGCTGGGCGCAGTTCGTCGAACATCTGTCGCGCGAACAACTGACACGGTCGTTCGTCGACACGATGATCTTGGAGGCAGAGCACTGGAACCTTACGGTACGTGCAATCGAGGCCGAGGAGTTGCGCCACTTGCGCATCCACGCGATGTCGAAGCTGGAAATCGTCTAGCCGGCGGCTCAAGCCACCCGGCCGCGAACCACTGCCGGCAAATCGGCACTGGACCCGGTGACTTCCGCTTCCTATCTCTTTTTCGTAACCCACAGGCGCGTCACCGGCACGCCCCGCGGCCAAATTGTTGCCATTGTTTTGACGGTAGGATAAGCAGCCGTCGGGTCGACGCGGCAGCTGCCGTGGGGGCGGTGACCCAGGCCTATCGGAATTGCTTAGGAGCCCCGCAATGCACGCCCCTTACGGACCCAATGACATCCGCCGCCGGTCGTTGCGCGGCCTCACCATTGTCGCCGCAATCGCCCTCACCGGATGCGCCGCCGCTGGAACCAGGGTGACGGCGAACCTCAACCATTCGTATCAACCAGGCACCCTCGGCCTGGTCGCAACGGGTGATCATCAGATCAAGGTCGATATCCGCCAGAAGCCCTACACTGTCCCCGACGCGGTCTTCACCGACACGGTTGTCGGCGCCATGCAAGGTCGCACTCAGGGCCGCGTTATCAACTTCAGTGTTGACCCGGTCAACCCGTACCCAGGCAGCAACTATCGCACCGTGCTCCTCTTTGGGCCGCCAGCCAACAGCCATCCACGCCAGCTGTGCAAGCAAGATTTCCTCGATCAGGCCGCCCCCCAGGGTTCCCTCCAGTTGGCAGCCGGCGCGCCGGGTGTCGTTCAGGTCGACGGCGCCTTGTGCAACGACAATTTGGCCGTCAGCTGGGCGTCAGGGCAGTCGACCCAGGCACCGAGCGTAGACTCCCGGGGGTTCGATCAATTGATCGCGCAAATGACATTGGCGCTGTTTCCGGCACAGAACCGCAACCTTGATGACGATGAGTGCTTTCGCATCCCCAACCTCTGTTAGCCGTTGCGCGCGCCTACGGCACCGCCAGTGTCGCCATGACAAAGGCATAGCAAAACACGGCGACCCTAATCGCCGGCCAAAACGTTGCTTCTCGCCCGTGCGGCGTGGCGCGTATGCTCATCGGCCAACTCCCTTGTTAGCAGGGCCAGCCTCTCAGCATTTCGGATCAGCCTGTATCCACCCAACGGCAGGTATTGGTACCTACTCGGCATATCCCGGATGCGCCGATCCGTTGGCGGTCAGCCATCGTCGTCCTCGACATCGTCAGCGCGCCGCCGGTGGTTTGTCGCGTTGGGGCCTCCCCGTCTCCGGTCCGGGCCAACATATTTCGCGGTTTGGATAAACGGCCGGGGGCGTTCAATAATCTCTAGGACTCGTTGGATAATGCCCTCTGCGGTGACCGGTTTGCAGAGGATCTCGTTCACCCCGGCGTCGCGCGCGGCCTTTACCCGAGCCTCTTCGGTGTATCCGGTAATCATAATGATCGGCACGTACGGATTGGGGCTGTCAGAGCCCGTGCGAACCAGTCGAGCAAAGTCCAATCCGTCGAGCGGCTCCATGAGAAAGTCGGTGAAAACGATGTCGATCGGTCGCGTTTTCAGTTCGCCGAACGCGCCGGCTGCGTCGCCTGCCTCATAAACGTACTTAATCCCCAGCGAGTGCAGTACGCTGGCAATCAGCATTCTCATGTGGCGGTTGTCATCCACCACCAACGCCGCTAGATGTTCAAAATTGTACGCCATCGCCTACACAATAAAGACGAACCTATACGGCGTAATATTAAGAGACTATCCGTTTCGAGATCATTAACCTTACTGAGCGACCGCCTAAATCCACCCCAGGTCTCGGTATCCGGTGCCTGAACAGTGCCCTACAATGACCGGGTCTCACTGCGCCCAAGCCCCGTCTCGCGGAAACACCGAACAATGCCTAAGCTGCCGGTACTTTCGACCGTCCAAGCCGCATACCTGGACACCTGGAACAAGCGCTCGGAATTGACGGCGCTGGCGACGCCGGCGGTCGTCATTCTGTCGGTCCTCACCGCGATCCTCGCCTGGGGACCTTCGTCAGACGCCCGGTTTGCCATCGCTCTGCTGGTTCAATTCGTCGGACTTGTCGTCCTGATCGCGCCATTCTCGGTGGCGTGGCTGCGGTTCCTGATCCTTGAGGCCCAAGTTGTCGACCCCGCCGACGCACTGCGGTGGGGTCAACGCCAAGGCCGCACCCTCGCAGCCTACGTTAGGATCACCGTGTTCTCGGTCGCGGCATTGTTCCTGATCGAGCCGTTTGCTCAAAGCCAGGCCCCGGCGCTGATCTTGGCCGGGTTTGCCGCGAGTATTGCATTCTTGGTGATCTATTCTCGGCTGCTTATGCAAATCCCCAGCATTGCCATGGACCGCAACGCGACGCTCTCGGAAGTCTGGCAGCTGACGGCGGACAATGGCTTCCGGCTCGCCGGAATTGTTCTCCTTGCCGTTTTGCCGCCGTTGCTGGCATCCCTCATCATCAGTGGCTTGCTACGGGGCCTCGCCGTCACCGCCGGCGCTGCCGGCACGCTCACCTTTTCACTAATTTCCAGCATCGTCCTTCACACCTTCCAGTTTGCCACCCTGGCGGTCATGCTGGCGGCCCTGGCGCGCGCATTCACCACCCTCACACCGAAACAGGTAGCACTCCCCGAATAGTTTGGCGCGAAAGGTTTGTACTTACCCTATTGCGTCGTCGCCTCGTTTGGGGCGAAATACCCCTGTCAGGGGGGGAGGTACCGTCGGTCACCCCGACGGGCAAAACGCGGGCAATCAACCGCGATATCGGGCCATCCCCAAATTGGCGGCCAATCCGGCCGCAACCGAATCTGGGGAGGCCGTCTTGGTCCGTCCGTCGTTTCGCTTTGCCGCTCTCTCCCTCGTGGCCGCCATCTTAGCCGCTTGCACGCCAGGACCCGAAGTTCAGCCTGCGGCCATTCGTTACTTTCAGCAGCCCCAACCGGTAATTCAAACGGCAAGCCTGGTGCCGGTCGCCGCCGACCAGCGGCCGTTCCCGCACCCACGGCCCAAGGCCCTAGCGCCGCTGCGAACCTTGTCCCCCGCCTACCGGACCACCGGCGTCGCGTCATGGTACGGTCCGGGCTTCCATGGACGGCGCACCGCCAGCGGCGAGGTATTTGACATGAACGCCATGACGGCCGCCCACCGCACCCTGCCGTTCGGCACCCAGGTCCTTGTCACCAACCTTGCAAACAATACCAGCCTGAATCTGATCATCAACGACCGGGGGCCGTTCGTCGGCAAGCGCATTATTGACGTTTCCCGCGAAGCGGAGGAACAACTCGGGTTTCTGGACGACGGCCTGACGCAGGTCCGCGTTGTCGCGCTTGAATAGCCCGCGCTAACCCTACGCCTGGCGCGCCTTAATCCGCGTCATCAATTTCCGTATCGGCGGAACTTCTCCGCCACCGGTCTTCTCCAAGGAATCGGCCATCAAGAAAGCCGGGATCCCGATCTCCTTGCCCTCGCCGCGCGCCGGCCCGGCACTGCTCCGCCGCACCAGCGTTGTCTTTTCGGTTTCTTCCGATAAACCACGCGAGTTCTCCGGTTGCTCGGCTGGCGTACTCGCGATCACTTCCGGCCCGACCACAGCCCGTTGTATCAAGTCGTTGACGGTATCCTGCATCTGGATCCGCAATGCTTGTTCCCTCTCCCGCAGACCAAGGTCCTGTTGTTGCGCCTCCCGCAACCGGCTGAGCTCCTCAATAAGCGTATCAATACGTTTGTTCAGCCGATCCTTGTCGCGCATCAACCGCTTCAATTCGACCGCCTGCATTTCGACGATCGGTGTGAGATCACGTATGTGGAGGTCGGCCACGTTCAACTTCCCTCGTTCATTCTACGGCGCCTCGGCGTCGCCAATCTGTCCATTGATCCGCTGCAAGATCTCCCGTACTGGCGTTTCTTCCGGTGTCTCCGGCAGGTCGGCAGCACTTGGTATCGCGCTCTTGTTTTCCGCGACCTTTTCGGTGGCTGCCAATGTCACCGGCCTGTTCACCTCGGCCGGCTTCTCTGCGGCGTCGCCCGGCGGCGTCTCGGCCGCTACGGAGTCGCTTCCCACCAGCGCGCTCAAACGGTCGTTCAGCTCACTGACCGGGTTCTTCAAGTAATCCCGGCCGGCACCATCGATGGCCATCAGCAACTGATGCAGCAAGCTGCGCAACTGCTCGTTCTCGTCCTTCGCCCGTCGCAGCGAATTTTCGCTCTCGCGCAGCCGCGCTTCACTATCCTGCTGCCGCGCATCAATCCCTTCGATCATCGACGAAAGTCGCGCTGAGTATGCTTTTTGACGCTCATCGATCACGCCAAACCGGCGCTCGGCGTCTTCAACGCGCTGGCGAAGTTCGTCGATGTTTATCATCTTGCGCCTACCTTGGACCTGCTGCCGGGTCGTCCGAGCATGGTTAAATTTCTGACAGCGAATAGTTTGCATAGGGTTAACCGTCTGGTTGCCGTAAACCGATCTTCGAGCCAAACCATTGAGCCGCGCGATTACGGCGCTTTGCGGGCCCATACGTGAATCCAAAATTGGACAACGCCGGGCACCAAGCCAGCCGATCCCGCGCCCCATGTAACGGTTTGTTAACGCTCTGCTTCAACAATCGCCCGCTGGGGTCGGCTAGCCTCCGATCATCCGCCGCCCCAGCTAGTGCTTGTTGTACAGTTAGCTCACCTTTGAAGAACCGGGTGAGACCATCACCCGGTTCTTCATTTTTCTCGGGTTTCTCCCTTGGGTTTCGGAAGATGGCGCGCGCTCGTATCGTTATCCTCCTGTTCGCGTCCCTAATCGGCATCGCTTCGCCGGCTGCCGCCGAAGAAAGCCGCCATTCCGTCATTGCCGAATTCCAGGCGGCCTTCGACGAGGCACGCGCGCAGCAGGATCATGAATCCCTGGCTGCCATCGCCAACCAGCTGGCAACAGCCCATTCTCGGGACGGCGACTTTGGGGCCGCCGAGACTGCCCTCGTCACCACCATCCAATCCATCGATCAATCGCCGGAGAACCCGCCCAGCGGCTTCGCCGATGTTCTTATCCAACTCGGCGACATCCACCACGGCAACGGCAACTACGCCACCGCCGCCGACGCCTATCAGCGTGCGGTCGTAACCAGCGAACGTAGCTTCGGCCCCCAGCACATCTCCGTCGCCACCGCCGTTGACCGCCGCGCCCGCCTGCACGTCACCTTGTCGGAATTCGTCGAGGCCGAGACCCTGTTTGCGCGTGCGGCCCGGATTCGCGAACGCACCCTTGGTGCGGACCATCCGGACACCGCCCTCGGTCACGACAATCTCGCCCGCCTGAACGTCGCCAGGAACAACTTCGTTGCTGCCGAAGCCAATTACCGCCAAGCTCTGATGATTCGCCGCGCTCATTGGGGCGACGTTCACAAAGAAGTCGCAGACAGCCTGGAAAATCTAGCGGAGTTAGCCTTCGCGAACGGCGACGCCGACGCCTCCATCGCCTATGCCGAACAAGCGCTCGCCATCCGCATCGACCTGTTGGGCATCAACGCCCCCGACGTGCTGCGCACCCGCCAAGATCTCGCGGCGTTGCGCGAAGCCGTCAGGCGGCTGAACCAACCGAGCATCGGCGCAGCGGGACCCGAACCAGTCGCTCAGCCCTTGCCCGATGGATCCGCCGTTTCGACTGATGTCACGGCAAGTCCGCCAAACGACGACGTTCTGACCGACGTCACCCCGGTCGAGAGCGTCCCCAAGCCTGTCGACGTGGTCGCGGCACCCCCGGTCGCGTCCCCGGCGACACCTGAAACGCCGGCCGCATACATGGTCCAACTTGGGTCTTTTCGATCGGAGGACACCGCCAACACCGAGTGGCGGCGCCTAAGAGAAACGTTCGCCGAGCACATCGGCGCGCGCGACCCCTTGATCGCCCAAGCCGACCTCGGCGAACGCGGCACGTTCTTCCGCATTCGCACCGGACCGTTCACCGCCCAGCGTGCCGCTGCCGCTTGTGACAGCCTGGCCCAACACAACCAACCTTGCCTGGTGATCGCTCCGTAGGCCAACATCGTTGGCCTGGACGCCTCTATTGTAACCAGGATTGACCTTACCTAAGGTGACGGCGCGGTCCGCCCGAGTCGCGGACTGCGGGCGTCACTTTTGGAGGAAGGTCAATGCAGCCCACAGTGCTCTCGCGCCGCAACATCGCGTCGGTCGCCGCGGCAGCCTTTGCCTTCACGGCGGTCACCACCCCTCTTCCGACATCGGCCGGGATGGTCTCGACGGATCAGGTCATCGCCGAGACCGCCGCGGCAGCGGATCGCGCCCGCGTCACCGATTTCCTGGCCCGCGATGACGTCGCCCGCCAAATGATTGAACTTGGCGTCGATCCGGTAGAGACCGGCGAACGCGTCGCGGCCCTATCCGACACCGAGATCGCCCACATTGCGGGACAAATCGATACCCTGCCCGCCGGCGAAGGCGTTGGCGCCCTTATCGCCATCGCGGGCATCGTTTTTGTTGTTTTGCTGATTACGGATTTTGTCGGCGCCACCGACGTCTTCACGTTCGTCAAGTAGCAATGGTTCGCGGGGCTCTCGTCCTCGGACTGTTCCTGCTGGCTGCCTGTGCCAATAACGCCGCGACCCTCCGTGCAACCGGCACGTCGGAACTGCCGGTTCAAGTCGAACTCACCGACGTACCGTTTTTCCCTCAACAAGACCACTACTGCGGTCCGGCGGCACTGGCCATGGCCCTGGCGTGGTCCGGCTTGTCGGTAACCCAGGAAGAAATCGCCGTCCAAACCTACACGCCCGGCCGCGAAGGTACCCTGCGCAGCGCCGTACTCGGCGCGGCGCGGCGCAATGGCCGCCTCGCCGTTCAAATCGAGTCCCTCGACGCCATCCTTCAAGAAGTAGCCGCCGGACACCCGGTGATCGTCTTCCAAAATCTTGCGCTGTCCTGGTTTCCCCAATGGCATTTCGCCGTGGTCATCGGCTACGACCTCGCCGCCGGCGAGATCATCCTCCACTCTGGCGAGGATCCCCGCCGCGTTACGCCAATCGGCACCTTCGCCCGCACCTGGAGCCGCGGCGAACAATGGGCCATCGTTGTCCTACCGCCCGACCAGCTACCCACGGCCGCCGACTTGGTCGATGTTCTCAAGGCCAGCGCCGGTCTCGAGCGCGCCAATCAAGTAGGCGCCGCCGCTCTCGCCTACACCAACGTCCTCTACCGGTGGCCTGACAGCCTAGCCGCCCATATGGGACTCGGCAACGTTCGCTACCGGCAAGCCGATTATGCCGGCGCCGTCGCCGCGTTCACCGCCGCGATCGACCATCATCCCGATCAACCCGCACCTTGGAACAACCTCGCCTACGCGTTGGTCGGCCAGGGGCGCATCGACGACGCCGTCGCGGCGGCGGGCGAAGCGATCATCCGTGGCGGCGGCGACGCGACATATAGCGAAACCTTGGCCGACATATTGGCCCTTGACGGCTAAAGCACACAGCGCCGCCACACCGCGACCACAATTGCCGGCGATAGCTCCTGGACCCCCGATCAAATGGGGCGATCGCCACAGTTAGTGTTGTGCAAACCCAGCGAATGGCGCACCTTATATGGCGAAGTTGCCAACCAATATCGTGAGAGATGTTTACACGGCGCAAGGGGGAAACGCAGCCGCGGCTAAGCAGCAGCGGCAACAGTGCGACGGCACAGGTCACCGATCCTGGGGAGCAAACGGTTATCAGTGGCGACATGACAGTTTCCGGCGACTTGAATTGCCGCGGAACCGTCGTCGTCGGCGGCCGTGTCTTCGGCGACATCACGGCCCAGACCATTGTCATTCAGGACGGCGCCCATGTTGAGGGCGCCATCGACGGCGAGACGGTGACCATTAACGGCAACGTCGGCGGTCCCGTGCGGGCCCCGAGCGTCGCGATCGGCAGCACGGCCCGCGTCGTCGGCACGATCACGCACCACACCCTGGCCATCGAACCGGGCGCGATTGTTGAGGGCAGAGCCCCTTGGCGGCCACGCCCTGATTGGGAGAACCAATAGCATGCAGACGACAGCGCGAGACCAAGGAGGACAGGCGATGTTCACGAAAAATGGCGAGAGCCCAAACAACTCACAGCGGTCGGCCGACACCGATGGGCGGCAGGTCCCCAACGCACCCGGTATCCCATCATTGATCAGCGCCGATCTGACTATTGTCGGCAACCTCAACTGCACCGGCGATATCCAGATCGACGGTCGGGTCGAGGGCGACATCAAGTCCAAGACCGTAACCATTGGC
>CAJHXJ010000046.1_pt1 | contig 12442 bp, 13 predicted proteins | sample 9198471 | NCBI WGS metagenome assembly CAJHXJ01 (sample SAMEA7708302, study PRJEB35096) | sediment metagenome | biome: marine neritic benthic zone biome [ENVO:01000025]; feature: sediment [ENVO:00002007]; material: shallow marine sediment [ENVO:03000034] sea grass bed [ENVO_01000059] ...
ACGCACAGTTGGCCGCCACCGTACTGCCGCCGACGCCGCCCCGCGCCCCGACCACGAGGAACACGTCGCCGAGCTTCTCCGCTGGTTCGACCGCGGTTTGCGGCGCATGCTCCAGCGCCGCCGCCAGCAACGCCGCCTCCATGTCCGCCGGTGCCACCGGTTTCACCAAATAGTCGGCGACCCCGGCGGCGACGAATTTCTTGTACAGCGCCAGATCGTTGATCTTACCGAGTGCCACCACGTTGGTTTCCGGCGAGCAACTGTCGGCGATCCCCAGCAAGTCCTCGTACGGCTGCTCGCTGTCCCCCAGGTCGATCACCAGGATCGTCGGCGTCGCGCCGTTTTTCAGGAACTGCGCCGCCGCCGCCAACCCGCCGTCCTCGATCGTCGCCGCCGGGGTCGCCGACTATTTGGTGAAACCGGTGGCGCCGGAAGACATGGAGGCGGCGCTGCTGGCGGCGGCGTTGCAGCACGCGCCGCAGGTCGCGGCGGAAGCGACCGAGAAGCTGGGCGACGTGTTTCTCGTCGTCGGCGCCCGGGGCGGCGTCGGGGCGAGCACCGTGGCGGCCAACTGCGCGTGGCTGGCGGCGCAAAAGCCGGACGTCAAGGTGGCGCTGCTCGACATGGACGTGCAGTACGGTACGTCGGCGCTGGCGCTCGACCTGGTGCCGACGGGGGGGCTGGTCGAGGCGCTGCAGAACCCGAGCCGGCTCGACACGCTGTTCATGGCCAGCGCCATGGTGCCGAAGACGGAACAACTGTCGATCCTGGCGGCGGAAGAGGAACTGGGGCGCGATCCAGGCTATGCGCCGGAGGCGTTCGATCGCCTGCTGGGCGAGGTCCGGCGCGGCTTCGAGGCGGTTTGGGTGGATATGCCGCGGAGCACCTTCGGGTCCCTGGCCAAGGTTTTGCCGCACGTGAAGCATGTCTTCATCGTTGCCGACTTGTCCCTAGTTTCGTTGCGGGATGCGGTGCGGTTGAAGGCATTTTGCAATGAACATGCGGCTTTTACCGAACTGTCGGTAATCCTCAATAAAGTCGACAAGTCAAAACAGTCGATGACCGTCGCGCAATTCGAGCGTGGGGTTGAAACCAAGGTCGCGGTCAAGCTGGCCGAGGACTTCAAGGTTCTCGACGGGGCGGCTGCCACCGGCAAGGTGGCGGCGGAGGCCGCCAGGCGGAGCAAGGTCGTGGGCGGATTGCGCGGCGTGCTCGATATCGCCATGGCCGATCCCAAGGATAAGGCGAAGAAAAAGGGCGGGCTGCTGGCCGGCCTGGGCAAAGGTAAGAAGTAATGGGCTTCGGGCGCCGAGGGGGCGCGGCGGTCGCCACTTTGGATATCGAGCCGCGGCAACCGGCGGATGCGCCGCCGGTCGCGGTGTTGGCGGCGGCCGAGCACGTCAAGCGCGAGTTGGCGTCGCACATGGCGACCTTGCGGCCGCTGAAGGACAAGCGGGGCGAACTGGCGCAGAAGCTGACGACGATCGCCGAAGGGTGCCGGGACGCCAAGTACAAGAAACTCGACATGCTTGACCAGCGGCGCTTGGTGACGCTGCTGGTCAACGAAGTGACGGCCGAGATCGCGCCGCCGCGGCCGGTCGAGAAGACCGAGAAGGCGGCGGAAGGGCAGACCACGAAGCGGATCGAGGACGCGCGGCGCAAGGTGCAGCCGGTGCTGGTGGAGCGGATCGATGCGGCGCGGGCGGTGCAGCTGCCGCGCAGCGAGTTGGCGCGCCAGGTATCCGAGGTGGTCGCCGAAATCCTGCACGAGGAGAAATTCCGCCTCAATCAGGCGGAACAGCGCGATCTGGTGACGGTGCTGCTCAACGAGATGTTGGGGCTGGGGCCGTTGGAGCCGCTGCTGGCGGACGAGGCGGTGACCGACATCATGGTCAACGGTCCGCACCAGGTGTACGTCGAAAAGGGCGGCAAGCTGACCCTGACGGACGTGCATTTCCGCGACAACCAGCACGTGATGAATATCGCGACGCGGATCGTCAGCCAAGTGGGCCGGCGGATCGACGAATCCTCGCCGTTGTGCGACGCGCGCCTGGCCGACGGCAGCCGGGTCAACATCATTATCCCGCCGCTGGCGATCGACGGGCCGACCATCTCGATCCGTAAGTTTTCGAAGAAAAAGATCACTCTGGAGGTGATGGCGAACCAGGCCAACCTGTCGCCGTCCATGTCCCAGGTGTTGCAGATCGCGGCGCGCAGCCAGCTCAACATTCTGATTTCCGGCGGTACCGGGTCGGGTAAGACGACGCTGCTCAACGCCATGTCGCAGATGATCGACCACGGCGAGCGGGTGGTGACCATCGAGGACGCGGCGGAGCTGCAGTTGCAGCAGCCCCACGTGGTGCGCCTGGAAACGCGGCCGGCGAACCTGGAAGGCGGCGGCGAGATCAACATGCGCGACCTGGTGAAGAACGCGCTGCGAATGCGGCCCGACCGGATCATCCTGGGCGAGGTGCGCGGCAGCGAAGCCGTCGACATGCTGCAGGCGATGAACACGGGGCACGAAGGCTCCATGTGTACTGTCCACGCCAACCGGCCGCGGGAGGCGCTGACGCGGCTCGAGAACATGGTCGGCATGGCGGGTATCAACCTGCCGGCCAAGGCCGTGCGGACGCAGATCGCGGCGGCGATCGACGTCATCGTGCAGGTCAGCCGAATGCGCGACGGGGTGCGGCGGATCACCAACATCATGGAAGTCGTCGGCATGGAAGGCGACGTGATCACGACCCAGGAGCTGTTCAGCTATGTCTTCGAGGGGGAAGACAACAGCGGGCGGCTGGTCGGGCGGTTCGATTATGCCGGGGTGCGGCCGGCGTTCACGGAAAAGGCGGAATACTTCGGCCTTGGCCGGGCCCTGATGGAGGCGACCCGATGATCGAGGCCTTCCGATGACGGGCGCGCTGATCGGCATTGTGCTGGTGGTGCTGTGCGTCGTGCTGCTGGCGGCGCTGCTGCTGTTCGGCGGCACGGCGGGCCACGTCGACCGGCGGATCGACAAGATCAAGCTACAGCAGGCGCGGAGCAACCCGGCGGCGGTGGAGCAGTCGTCGGCGGTGCGGCGCGAGCGGGCCGACAGCTCGTTCCAGTTCCTCGACCGGTTCATTAAGCGGGCGCTGCCGCGGCCGGACATGCTGCGGACCCGGCTGGCGCAAACCGGCAAGAAGATCAGTATCGGCGAATATGTCCTGGCGAGCGGCGTGTGCGGCGGCTTGGCGTGGGCGGTGGCCAGTGTCGTCGCCGGTCAGGGGCCACTGACGGCAGGGGCGGCGGCGTTGTTCGCGACCATCGGATTGCCGCACATGGTGGTCGGCTATCTCGGGCGACGGCGCAAGGCGGCGTTTACGGCGCTGTTCCCGGACGCCATCGACCTGATCGTGCGCGGCTTGCGGTCGGGGCTGCCGGTGTCGGAATCGGTGCGGGTGGTGAGCGACGAGATCGGCGCGCCCGTGGGCGAGGAGTTCAAGCGGGTGGTCGACGCCATCGGCTTCGGCAAGGCCATGGACGAGGCCATGTGGGACGTGGCGAAGCGGATCGATACGGCGGAGTTCAAGTTCTTCGTGGTCGCCCTGACGGTGCAGCAGGAGACCGGCGGCAATCTGGCGGAAACGTTGGAGAACCTGTCGGACGTGCTGCGGGCGCGCAAACAAATGAAGTTGAAAATCAAGGCGCTGTCGTCGGAACCGAAAGCCAGTGCGTGGATCCTGGGATCGCTGCCGTTCCTGATGTTCGGCATCATCGCGCTACTCAACTTCGACTATGTGTCGCAGCTGTTCATCGACCCGCGCGGGCACACCCTGGTGATCGGCGGGTTGATCTCGCAGGCGATTGGTATCGCCGTGATGATGAAGATGGTGAGGTTCGAGATATGAACCCGCTGTCCCTCATCGGCGGTGGACCGGAGGAACTGATTCCGCTGATGGTCGGCCTTAGCGCCTTCGTCAGCGTGCTGTTCGTGTGGTACGGGCTGCTGCAGCCGGACCCGCTGGGGTCGCGGATCAAGTCGCTGGACGCCCGGCGCTCGGAACTGCGCGGGGCGCGGCTGGTGGTCAACCGGCATCCGTTGCGGGCCAAGGGCCTCGGCGTGGCGAGCGAGATCGTCCACCGGTTGAAGCTGCTGCAGAGCGACCAGGCGAAGAAAATCGGCGACAAGCTGGCGCAGGCCGGCTGGCGCAGCAAGGACGCCATCGTCGTCTACCTGTTCATGAAGGTGGCCGGCCCGGTGATGTTCGGCGTGCTGGCGGTGATCTTGTTCTATGTGCTGGGGGTCGGCGACCTGCCGCCGATGGGCCGGATGCTGTTGTCCATCGGCGCGGTGCTGCTGGGCGCCTATGCGCCGGAGATCGCCGCCAAGAACACGGCGAGGCGGCGGCAGAAGAAAATTACCAAGGCGATGCCCGACGCCCTCGACCTGATGGTGATCTGCGCCGAGGCGGGGTTGAGCCTCGATGCCTCCCTGGAGCGGGTCGGCCGGGAGCTGCGCGGGCCGTGGCCGGAGATGTCGGACGAATGCACGCTGACGTCGATCGAGCTGTCGTTCGTGCCGGAACGGCGGCAAGCGCTGGAAAACCTGACGCGGCGGGTGCCCCTGTCGGGGATTCGGGCGCTGGTCAATACGCTGGCGCAGACCGAGCGCTACGGCACGCCGTTGGCCCAGGCGTTGCGGGTGCTGTCACAAGAGATGCGCAACACGCGGATGATGGCGGCGGAGCAGAAGGCGGCGCGGCTGCCGGCGATCATGACCGTGCCGATGATCATTTTCATTCTGCCGACGCTGTTCGTGGTGTTGCTGGGGCCGGCGGGTCTGGACATCGCCGACAACTTCGTGGGGGTGTTTGGCCAATGAATTCCGGCTCGTTCTGGAGCGTTGGCGTGGGGCCGGACCGGCGGCGGTTCAGTCGGTCATCGACCGCGTGCGGGGTTGATCGGCGCCCCGCGGCGCAGGGCGCCGACGGCTTGGACCTTGGCGGCATGGTCGCGGAGGTCGCGGAGGATGGCGTAGTAGGACAGGTTTTGCAGGACGAGCTGCTCGTCCAAGTCGACGCGGGCGAGGCGCGCGGCGTCGTCGGTGTGGCCTGCGAGGCCGTAGGCCAGGGCCAGGTTCTGGCGGTGGCGGGCGGTGGCGCCGGGCAGGGCGGTCGCCCGCTCCAGCGTGGCGATGGCGGCGCGGTACTGGCCGCTGAGGGCCAAGGACAGGCCGAGGTTCGAGAGCAGGGCGAGGTCGTCGCCGGCGAGATCGAGGCCGGTGCGGTAGCTGGCTTGGGCCGCGGGGGCGTTACCGAGCATGTCATGGGCGACGCCGATGGCGTTGTGCAGGCCGGGGGCGTCGGCGCGGGGCGCCAACTCAAGGGCGGTGTTGAATTTGGCCAAGGCGAGATGAGGCTGGCCGAGGCCGGTCAAGGTCGCGCCGTGGCCGACCAGGGCGGCGACGTTGCCGGGGTCGCGGATCAGGGCCTGGCGCCAGGCGTCGTCGGCATCGGCGTAAGCGGCCATTTGATTGAGGGTTTGTGCCAGGGCGGTCCACGGTTCGGGGCTGTCCGGCGACAGTTGTGCGGCGCGGCGGTAGAGGGGAATCGCCGCGCCGGGATCGCCCGCGGCGCGGGCATTTTCGGCAACCCGCAACAGGGATGCCGAGTCTTCACTCAAAACCCCTTGTTCCCGCTCCACGGGACCGCCGCAGGCGGCAAGTACGAGCAGGCCAGCGACCGCAAAAATGCGGCCAGCGCTTGGTTTCCTGTTCATCGGCCGGGTTTCACCTGGCGGCAATTGGAGGAGGAATAGGGATGCTAGGAGCAGTAGGGTTAGCGCTCAGTAAACGCCGGTTTCGGGCCCTGCGGGACCTGGGGCGGTTACGGCGCAATCGCGAAGGCGCGGCGGCGGCGGAATTCGCCCTGATCGCGCCGATGGTTGTACTGGTAATCGTTGGGATCGCCGAGATCGGCACGACCTTGTTCGTCGGTGCCTTGATGGAGGGTGCGGTGCGTGAGGCTTCGCGTTACGGCATCACGGGGCAGGGCGGGGCAGGGCGGATGCAGACCGTCCGCGACATTATCGACGACACGACCCTGGGTCTGGTCGACATCGACGTCGCCGACATCAGCACCAAGATCTACAACGATTTCGACAGCATCGGCCACGGCGAGCCGTATACGGACGACAGCCCGGCCAACGGTGCGTTCGATCCCGGCGAGGCCTTTGTCGACGTCAACGGCAACGGCCAATGGGATACGGACCAAGGCAAGGACGGGGTCGGTGATCCGGGCGAGGTCGTGGTCTACAACATCGCCTATGACCTGCCACTGCTGACCGGCATGCTGACCCAGCATTTTGGGTCGGCCGGGCTGATCAAGGTCAAGTCGCGCATCGCGGTGCGCAACGAGCCGTTTCACGACGACGGGTTAATGCCATGAGCGCGCTGAACAACAGCGCCGGACCGGCGTCGATGAAAGTGTCCTCCAGCCGGGGAAGGGGGCGGATCATGGCAACATGGTGTAGCTTGCGACGTTTGGGCAAGGACCGTGGGGGTGGCGCGCTCATCGAATTCGCGGCGGCGATCCCGGTGTTGGCGCTGCTGCTGCTTGGTGGCGTCGAATTCGCGCGGTTCGCGATCGCCAACCAAAAGATGGACCGGGTGTCGAGCCTGGTCGGCGACTACGTGTCCCAGGCCAACGTGATGAACGCGGCGACGATGAACGATTTCTTCGTCGCCGCTCAGGAACTCGCGGCGCCGTTCGATTTCGCCGGCAACGGGACGGTAATCGTGTCGACGGTCAGCCAGTCCGGCGGGCCGCCGGAAGTGCTGTGGCAACAGACCGGCGGCGGCGGCTTGGCCGCGACGAGCAGTGTCGGGTCGGCCGGCGGACCGGCGACGCTGCCGCCGGCGTTCCCGATGGACGACAACGAGAGCGTGGTGGTGGCCGAGGTCTACTTCAACTACGACCCGCTGTTCATGCCGGCGTTGGTGCCGAACCCACAGGTTTACTTCCGCAGTTTCTACCGGCCGCGGCGGACGGCGGTGCTGGAGTTCAACTAGTGTCCCGCGTGGGGACGAGACTTGGAGGCGCAGAAAGATGGCGAACGGATCGGTGAACCTGGCGCTGGAGTCCCGCACCGACGGGGCGGCGCCGAACGGGGAAGGGCAGGGGGCTCCTGTAGAGGGGGCGTCATTGGCCCACTACGGCGAGATCACGCGGCTGATCGAGCGGTTGCATCGGCGCTACCTGGACGTGATCCGGCTGCAGCTGAGTCAGGGCGGGCTGGACGACATCAATGCCGTGCAAGCGCTGTTGCTGATGAACGTGGCCGACGCCGAGGTGTCGATCCGCGAGCTGGTCGACCGCGGCTACTACATCGGCTCCAACGTGACCTACAACGTGCGGCACCTGGTCGAAGCCGGCTACGCGACCCAGAGCCGGTCGGAACGGGACCGGCGGTCGGTGAAAATCCGGCTGACGGACAAGGGACTGGAAGTGTGCGCGGTGCTCAACGAAATGGAGCAGAAGCACATGCACGCCATGGTGCACGTCGGCAAGTCGGACGAGGACCTGGTCGCGGCGCGGGACGCGCTGCGAGGGCTCGAACGGGTGTGGTCTGACTCGATCCAGTTTTAGGTTTGGCTGGCGCAGAGGGAGAGGCGCGCTTTGTTCCAAAGCGCGTTGGTTGGACTCGCTCCGGTTCCAGGAGTGGCTAGGCGGCTGGGCGGCGGATGGGATCGAACATGGCCGCTTGCAGGCTGGCGCCGATGGCTTCGGCGCGGCTGACGAACAAGGCGGCGATCTCGGGCGGGCAGATGGCGTGGGCGCTGTCGGCAAATAGGGACAGCCAGACCGAGAAATGGTCCGGGGTGATGCCGGCGAGGGCCTGGTGCTTGGGTACCGGCCGGCCCTTGTAGCGGCCGGACATCAGCATGACGGACGACCAGAAGGCCATCATGGCCTGCAGGTGGGGCGGCCAGTCGTCGTCGGCGATAACGCGTGCGAAGACCGGGCCCAGCCTCGGGTCGCGACGGACGGCGGCGTAGAAGTGATCGACCAAGCGCTCAATCATCGCTTCGTCGATATCCGGGTGTAGGGGCGTGCGGGGCATTTCCGGTCCAGGCTTAAAGATGTATTCTATACGCCTATTTAGAGCCGGCCTTGTAAAAAGCAATACGTAGAATACTTCTTTAAGTGGATTTTTCGGAAGGCGCACCCATGCGATTGACCCGGCACACTGACTATGCCCTGCGGACCTTGATGTATCTGGGGCTGAAACAGGCCGGCGAACTAGCGACGATCAATGAAATTGCCGTGCGGTACGGGATTTCCGAGAACCACCTGATGAAGGTTGTGCATCGGCTGGGGCAGCAAGGGTTCGTGACGACGACACGGGGGCGGCAGGGCGGCGTGGCACTGGCGCGGGAGCCGGCGGCCATCAACATAGGGGACGTGGTGCGTCGGTGCGAAGACGACCAGCGGCTGGTAGAGTGTTTCGACCTGGAGACCAATACCTGTCCAATCGCCGGAACGTGTGTGTTGCCGGTGGTCTTGCATGAGGCATTGGCGGCATTTCTCAGCGTGCTCGACGGGTGCACGCTGGCCGATTTGTTGGTGCCCCACAAGGCGTTGGCGGACATCTTGCAGCCGCCGGCGGCTTAGGCGCTTTCGTCCAGATGGGGGATTAGGCGGGTGGTCACCGTTTGGGTGACCCCTGGGAGCAGTTCGCCGGTGCCGGTATCGTCGCGGGTGCGGCATAGGTTGAAGGCGTCGGTGCAGGTCGAGACCGGTTCGCAGCAGAAGAAATCCTCGCCCGGCGGCGTGAACAAAATCAGGAAGGTGAGGGGCGACGGTGCCTCGATGGCAATGCCGGCATGCCACTCGGGCCAGCGGATGACGGCGCGGCCATCCCAGCCGGCGTAGGTGTTATCCATCGGCACCTGGTCGGCGACGATGCCGTTGGTGAGTTGGTTGGCGGCCGGCGGGTCGACGAGTTCAACGGGCATGACCTCGTCATCGGTGATCCAGAATTTGGCGACGTTGGCGGTCGCCGTGGCGGCGGGGGTGCGGACGAAGAAAGGGTGGAAGCCGAGGCCGTAGGGCATGGCGTCCGGGCCCTCGTTGGTGATCTCCAGGTCCATCACCATGGCCTGGTCGGACAAGGTGAAACGCTGGACGGCGCGCCACGGCCAGGGCCAGGCGTCGACGGTGTTGCGGACCTCGATAGCGACGGTGGTCGGCGTTTGCTCAATGACTTGCCAAGGGGCTTGCCAGCCGGCACCGTGGATCGAGTGACGTTCGGGCGGGAAATTGAGAGGGAGGCTGACGTCCTTGCCGCCGAAGGAAAACTTGCCGTCGCGGATGCGGTTGGAGTAGGGCACCAATGGGTACGACGCGGTGCGGAGAACCTGGCCGCTGCCGTCATAGGGACGCAACCAATGGCGGCGTTGACCGCCGCCGAGATCCCACGAAAACTCGCCGACAGCACCGCCAAGGGCCGGAAGTATTGCTAATCGCGCGCGGCCCAGGTTGAGTTCGACGGCTTCGGTCGCCATGGGGTTCCCCCGTGTAGAAATGGTTGTTTTTATGATGGAACAGGCAGATAGGGCAGATACTTTAAGGTTGAAGGCCAGATCGTTTCAAGGGGTTCGGCCCGATAATATATTACGTGATTGAATTGTTAAAAGGACATCGATGGCAACGAGAATCCAACTCGAACCGGTGGCCGAGGCCTATGACCCCGCGTTGTACAGCGGGACCGCCCTGCGTGCGGAAGTTCGCGGGGGTTGTCGGGCAACATCCGGCGATGGACGAGATGCGGTGGGCGGTGCAGTTCCACTATGCGCCGGCCGACGCCGTGGCGACGGACGACGACAGCGCCCGGTTGGCAGCGTTCGGGGGTAGGGACGCGGCGTGTTGAAAGTTGTCACACCCCCAATACGGTGTGGCTGAATTTCCGATAATGTATATTATGGGAAATTCTTGACGGGTTGTTGGGCGGGCGACTGGCGTAGTTGGCGCGTGTTTGCGGCAGCCAGGATCGTGCGGGTGGCGGGTAGACGGACGGATACCGTGGTGCCGGCGTCGGGTTCGCTGGTGATATCGAGGGTGCCATCGTGGAGTTCGACGAGGGCCTTGGTGAGAGGCAAGCCGAGGCCGGTGCCTTCGTGGCGGCGGTTGAGAGCGCCGTCGATTTGGCCGAACAAGGTCATGGCGCGTGGGATGTCCTCGGGGGCCATGCCGATACCGGTATCGATGACCTCGAAGATAAAATCGCCGGTGTTATCGCGCCCTGCCCGGACCGTGACCGTGCCGCCGGATTCGGTGAACTTGATGGCGTTGGACAGCAGGTTGACGAGGATTTGCTTGAGCTTGCGCGGATCGGCGAGGAGCCGCGGCAGACCGGCGGCGATGTCGACCACGAGTTTGACCCGGGCTTCCGTCGCCCGGTCGCGCAGTAGCCGGGCCACGGCGTTGACAGTAGCGGCGACGTCGAGGTGTTCCTCGCGCAGTTCGTCGGCGCCGGATTCGATCTTCGACAAGTCCAGGATGTCGTTGACGAGGCCGAGCAAATGGCGGCCGGCATCGTGGATGTCCTGGCCGTAGTCGCTGACCTTGGCGGGGCTGCTGCCGGTGACGGTCCGGCCGGCGATGATTTCGGAGAAACCGAGGATGGCGTTGAGGGGGGTGCGCAGCTCGTGGCTCATGTTGGCCAGGAACTCCGACTTGGCGCGGTTGGCCAGTTCGGCCTGTTCCTTGGCGGCGAAGGCATCTTGCTCGGCGCGTTTTTTGGCGGTGACGTCGCGGTTGATGCCGACCAAGCCGACGGTTTTGCCGTCTTGGATCAGGGGTATCTTGGTGCTGGACAGCCAGGCCTTGTTGCCGTCGGGGCCGATGATGATTTCCTCGCGGCCAAGGATCGGTTCGCCGGTTTCCAGCAAACGTTGCTCGGTGGCGAAAAAGTCGGCGGCCAAGTCGGGCGGGTGGAAGTCTAAGTCGGTGTTGCCGATCAAGGCTTCCGGTGAGCCGGCGCTCATCGCGGTCGCGGTATAGGCGTTGGCGGCTAAGAACCGGCACTGGTTGTCCTTGATGTAGACCATGTCGGGCCAAGCCTCCATCAAGGTGTGGAACAAGGTGCGCTCGGCTTCCAGGGCGGCTTCGGTCTGTTTGACGGCGCTGATGTCGCGCAGGATCGCGGTAAACACGATGCCGTCGCCGACCTTGAGCTTGGATATGGATGCCTGGGCGGGGAACTCGCTGCCGTCCTTGCGGCGGGCAAAGACCTCGCCGCGATCGGACATCAAGCGGCTGATTTCCGTGCCGGCGGCAAAGCCGTCGACGTTGGCCCGGTGGGCGACGCGGGCCGTGGGCGGCAGCAAGATGTCGATCGGCCGGCCCAGGACCTCCGACGCCGTGTAGCCGAAGGCCTGTTCGGCACCACGGTTGAAGAGCACGATGCGCTGGCGGTGGTCGATGGATACGATGGCTTCGGCGGCGATCGCAAGAATGCCGGCAAGGCGTGCCTCGGGGGCGTTTGGGCGCTCGGCGGCGGCGATAAGGCCGCGCGCGGGGCCAACATGCCAACGGTGAGACGCCAGGGCGCCGACGGCGACGCCGAAAACCAGGGCCGCGATTGCGCTACCGACGACCGCCGTACCGTGGGTGGCGAGCCAGGGTAGAGCCAAAAAGGGGACTAGTGCCGCCACCGCCAGGGTGCCGGCGCGCTTTTTGGTGAGCCGCGGGTCGTCGAGTAGCCGCACCAGCGAGAGTCCCGGTGGTGATCAGACATGGTTAAGCGTTTATGGTGCTAAACGGTTGAAATTCCGTGAAACCGGGCGACGAGGGGCATCGGGTCCCTGCCCTGTTTCGCGTTAGCGACCGGCGGGGCGGCGGCCTCTATAGGTGGCCGAGTTCTTCGGTCAGGTGGCCGATGCTGATCCAGAAGCTGTAGGCCGCGATGGCGGTAAGGAGGGCGGTTTCGGCCCAGGCCTTGGCGGGGCGTTTGGCCGCGCGGGCCTCGAGCCCGGCGGCGACGACGATGTAGAGGGCGAACAGGGCCGAGCCGGCGGTGGCGACGATCCAGAAGGGGAGCCAAACCCCCCTCGCCTGCCCGACGATGAACAGCCCGGCAAAGATGACGATGGCGACGGTGGTGGCGTACTTGCGCCAGCGTGGGGTTGGTTGGGGTTCGGCTTGCTCAGGCATTGAAGGCATTATCGAGTACAACATCACGTTCGGTATCAGTTTGGCCCGGAGATGGCTGCATCGAAACCTCCTAATTCAAGTAGCCGCGGCTACTGAGTTCACGTTCAACGGTATCTAGAGATGATCCGGGCATGATTTGGCGGACGTACAAGGCGCGCATCGCATCTCTGTCGAACTCTGATATGAGGTCCGTAATCTGATCCCTGCGATGGGGGAAGAGCGGGGAAAGCACATTACGAACGGTGGGG
>CAJHXJ010000391.1_pt1 | contig 12097 bp, 15 predicted proteins | sample 9198471 | NCBI WGS metagenome assembly CAJHXJ01 (sample SAMEA7708302, study PRJEB35096) | sediment metagenome | biome: marine neritic benthic zone biome [ENVO:01000025]; feature: sediment [ENVO:00002007]; material: shallow marine sediment [ENVO:03000034] sea grass bed [ENVO_01000059] ...
CAATTCGGTGACATCGGCGCTCCCCAGTGTGGGGGGCAGTGTAGCCGAGGCACGGAACTTGGGGATAGGCGGCTAGAGGCTGAACAAGTCGCGTTGGCGGGCAAGTTCGTTGCGGCTCTGGTCGAAGCGGGCCTGGGCGGAGGCGACCTCGGCGCGGGCGGCCTCGACGGAGAGGTCGAAGGGCTCGGTGTCCAGGGTGGCGAGGAGCTGGCCCTGTTCGACCTGGTCGCCCTGGTTGACATCGACGGTCCGGACGGTGCCGGCGACGGCGAAACTGAGGGCCGAGGTGTTGGCGGCGGTGACGGAGCCGGAGTAGCGGCGGATCTCACCGCCGGCGGGCTCGGCGATGTAATAGGGCTTGATGGCGCGGACGCGTTCGGCCGTGGGCGCCGGCGGCGGGTCGTCGCAGGCCGCAAGGATGGCGGCGGCGAGGGCCAATAGGCTGACGCGGGTCCAATTCGGTGACATCGGCGCTCCCCAGTGTGGGGGGCAGTGTAGCCGAGGCACGGAACTTGGGGATAGGCGGCTAGAGGCTGAACAGTTCGGTTGCCAGGGCGTCGAGGGTGGGGACTGCCGCGAGGTCGTGTCGTTCGGCGATGGGCTCAAAAACGTCCATGGTGTGGTGTTGGGCGAGGCCGAACGTTTGGCGGTGGAGGGCGTAGGCCAATGCCACGCGGGGAAAGTCTTGCGGGGTCGGCCAGGCGGCGGCGTCGAGGAAGGTCTTGAAGAGCGGTTTGTGGCAATTGAAGAGATCGCGGTAGGGCTGGATGAGTTCGGTATGGCGGTCGGTGACCATTGCGTCGCCCCAGTCGATGATGCCGGTGAGGCGGCCGGTGTCGGTGACGTAGACGTGGTTGGCGGTGATGTCGCCGTGGGTGATGACGAGGTCGGGGGACGGCAGGGTGGCAAGGTAGGCGTCGATTTGGGCGGTTAGGTGAGGCGGCAGGGAGCCTTGGGCGTTGGCGGCGGCGACGTCCAGGTCGGGCCAGTCGGCTGTCGTGGCGACGCCGGTTGGCGGGAGGGCGTGGAGGCGTTTGACTTGGTGGCCGATGGCCGCGGCAAGAACATGTTGCTGATCTAGTGATAGATCGGCTTGACGGGCGGGGATGCCGGGCATGCGGGTGGTGATGAGGTAGGGCCATGGCGCGTCCGGCGTGTCGTAGAGGTTGCCGGACGCGACGAGGCTGGGGGCGGCGATCTTGGGGTCGGTGGCGAGTTTCTTGTAGGTGGCGCACTCGTGGGCGTGGCTGCGTTGCCAGGCCTTGGAATAGCCGAACAGCTTTACGACGAGGTCACCGCAGATGAACGTGGGATAAGTGGCGTTGTGGCCGGGGACGGGCTCGCAGGCGGTGACTAAGGCGTGGCGGGCGAGGGCGGTCGTGACGTAAGGGCGCCAGAACGCGGCGTCGCTGGTGCGGGCGATGTGGTCTTGCAGGCAGGTGAAGGCGGGGGACGGCAGCATGGGCACATCATGACAGGTGGAGCGTGGGATGGGCGGGACGTGGATTGTAGTCGCCGAAGATGACACGGATGTTGGGTTGGTTGTCGCGGGTGGGTGGATGCGCTGTTTGACTTCCATCAACGTGGATGCCATGGCGGCGCCGTACCAATGCCGGGCCCGTCGGCCCACATCGAGGAGGTCCACGAATGGTTTGGTTATGGCTAGGCGTCGGCTTGTGGGTGGTTTTGCACTTTATCCCTAGCCTGGGGCGCGGTTTGCGGACCTCCTTGATCGCGAGCCTCGGTGAGAAAACCTACAAGATTGCCTTTGCCGTCGGGGTTGTCGCATCGATCGTGCTGATGGTGATCGGCTGGCGCGCGGCGGTACCGGCGGATATCTACACGCCGCCGGCGTGGGGGGCGCCCGTGGCGGTGGTGCTGGTCCTGGTGGCTTTTCTGTTGTTCGGGTTTGCCCGTGCCAAGACCAACGTCAAGCGGGTGATTCGGCATCCGCAGCTGACCGGGTTGGTGGTGTGGGCGATCGCGCATCTGCTGGCCAATGGCGATAGTCGGTCTGTGGTGCTGTTTGGCGTTCTCGGTTTGTGGGCCTTGGTGGAGATGGCGCTGATCAACCGGCGCGAGGGCGCGTGGGTGCGCCCGGACGCGGTGCCGATGGCTACCGAGATCCGGCCAATCGTGGCTAGTGTGATCATTTTCGCGGTGCTTTTGGCCGCGCATCCGTTCCTCTTCGGTGTTGCCGCGGTGCAGCGCTGACGCGTTGCGCTGTGCCCGCCGGGGCGGTGGAGGGTGCATCGCGATGCACCCTACGGGGTCGGTGTTTTTTGTGGGAGGCGGGTGGTTTTTAGGCGGGTGATGATGATCGGCGTGAGGGCGTCGAGGACGGCGGTGACTCTCGACGAGAGGAGGCGGGCGTGAGGGTAGACGAGGGGGACGGGGTAGGGGGGCGGTTCGTAGTCGGGGAGGAGGACGGTTAGGCGGTTGGCGCGGACCTCGTCGACGACCTGGTATTCGAAGAAGAGGCCGTAGCCGAGGCCGGCGAGGCAGGCTTGGATGGCCGGGCGGACGGTGTTGCAGATGAGGCGGCCCTTGGTCGCGACGTGGATGGGTTTGTTCGCGTTGTGGAAGGTCCAGGTGGTTTGGTCGGTGTTGCCGTTGACCTGGAAGGACGGCTGGTCGCGGAGGTCGGCGGGGGCTTTGGGCGGGCGTTGCCGGGCAAGGAAGTTCGGGGCGGCGCAGAGAATGAGGCGCATTTCGCCGACGCGGCGGGCCATCAACGAGGAGTCTTGTAGCGGGCTGATGCGGACCGCGATGTCCATGTGTTCCTCGACCAGGTCGACGACGCGGTCGACGCACAACAAGCGGACTTGCAGGTCGGGGTGGGCGGCCATGAGGTCGGCGACGGCGGGGGCGACGTGCTGCTCGCCGAAGATCAGCGGGGCGGTGATGTGAACGAGGCCGGAAGGGGGGCCGCCGGTGCCGCGCAGTTGGCCCTCGACGTGGGACAGCTCGCTGGTCATGCGGGCGCAGTGGTCGAGGTAGACGCGGCCCTCTTCGGTCAGGGCGATTTTTCTCGTGGAGCGGTTGAAGAGGCGGACGCCGAGGTCCTGTTCGAGGGTCGCGAGGGTGCGGACCACGGTGGGGAGGGATTTGCCGAGGCGCTTGGCGGCTTCGGTGAGGGAGCCGTGCTCGGCGATGGCCGTGAAGACCTCTATGGCTTGCAGCTTGTTCATGGGTGATTGCTTTGAAAAACGGAGTAGTGTCTTTGAAATCTCGGTATTTATTAAATTTCGTGCGGCGGTAGGTTGTCAAGAAACCCATTCAGGAGGAGGACAGCCAATGCGGATATTGGGGTTGCGGACGCTGGCGGGCTTGGTGGTTTCGATGGGCCTGGCGGCCAGTGCCCAGGCGGGGATGGTCAACCTGACCGGGAGCGACGGGCAGAAGTACGGCGCCTATGCGGCGGGGTCGATGATCGCCGATGCGGCGGTGCTGGTCGTGCACGACTGGTTCGGGCTGACGGACGCGACCAAGGCGGTGGCGGAGCGGCTGGCCGAGAAGGGTGTGGCCGCGCTGGCGGTCGACCTTTACGAGGGCGCCGGGGCGACGACGCACGCGGAGGCGCAAGTGTTGATGGAGGGCCTCGACCAAGGACATGCGCAAGCGGCGATCAGGGCCGCGCTGGTAGCGTTGGGCGCCGAGGGGCGGCCGGTGGCGATTGTCGGCTACAGCATGGGCGGGCGGATCGCGTTGCAGGCGGCGACGGAGAACCCGGAACTGATCAAGGCGGCGGCGATGATTTATGGCGGCAGTTATGACACGCTGAGCGACGAGGCGATGTTGGCCGCGGGGCCGGTGTTGCTGGTGTCGGGCTCCGACGATGCGTGGGCGTATGCGTCGCTGACGGACTTGCAGGCGCGGATGCAGGAGCTGGGGCGGCCGATCGAGACCTATGTCTACCCGGGGGTCGATCATGCGTATGCACAGATCTTGTTCAACGACGGCAACAACTTCGACGCGCCAGCGATGGCGGCGACGGAGAACGTGCTGGACGATTTCCTGGGCCGGCAAGTGGGGTTGGCGGACTGAAGCCCTAGGGCTGGCCAGCGGCGTCGCGTTGTGGTCGGCCGCGGCAGGCGCCGCGGCCGACGGTGCCGGGTTGCGGCGGCTGTGCGCGGACGAAGGCGCCTGCGCGGCGTTCGTCGAGGGGTTCATTGCCGGGCACGAGCAGGCCGATTTCTACTCGGCGCGGCGTTACAGTGTGTTGTGCCTGCCGTCGGGGACGACGGTTGCCGAAGCGGTCGGCGTGGTGCGGGATTACCTGGCGGCGCATCCGGAAGAGCACGGCGACGCCGGGTTCTTGCTGCTGCGGGCGTTGCACGATATGTGGCCGATGCGGGAGGCGACTTGCAGGATCGGGTATGACGAAAGGCTGGCGCCGGATTAGCGCCGCCGTGGTGGTGGCGCTGGTGATGTGTGCCGTGTCCGGATGGGCGCAAGCGGTGGACGTGGAGGTCGACCTGGAGCTGGTGCTCGCGGTCGACGTGTCGAACTCCGTCGACGATGGGGAGAACGCGTTGCAGCGCGCGGGGTACGTCGCGGCGCTGGGGCATGAGGACGTGTGGGCGGCGATCGCGGCCGGGCGGTTGGGGCGGATCGCCGTGACCTACGTGGAGTGGGCGGGGCCGGAGAAACAGAAGACGGTGCTGCCGTGGCGGCTGATCGATAGCGCCGAAACGGCGCGGGCCGTGGCGGCGGACTTGGCGGCGCCGGACATCTTGTTCACGCGGGGGACGGGGACGTCGATCTCCGCGGCGCTGGTGTACAGCGCGATCCAGTTCAAGGACAACGGGTTTGACGGGCATCGGCGGGTGATCGACATTTCCGGCGACGGGCCGAACAACCGGGGGTATCCGGTGGATTTGGTGCGCGACGTGTTGGTCGACGGGGGGATCACGATCAACGGCTTGCCGCTGATGGTGCGGCCGTCGCGGACCTTCGCGGCGATGGACCGGTACTACAACGACTGCGTGGTCGGCGGGTCGGGGGCGTTCGTGCTGCCGGTGTTGGACGGTGCGCAGTTGGCGGCGGCGATCCGGTATAAGATGATCCGCGAAATCGCGGGTTTGGCGCCGGCCGGGGCGGCGCGGGTGGTGCTGGCGCAGGCGCCGACCGACTGCCGTGTCGGTCAGCGTTAGGTGGTGCGCAAGGGCCGGCGGTGATGTAGCTTCCGGCGCCGTAGAGCGGGGCTTTGGGACATGCACATTGGGCTGATCGGCGGTATCGGGCCGGCCGCGACGGACTACTATTATCGTGGGCTGATCAAGGCGTTGGCAGGCGGGACGCTGGAGCTGACGATCGCGCATGGGGACTCGCCGACGTTGCTGGGGAACCTGGCGGCGGGCGACGACGCGGCGCAGGCGGCGATCTTCGTTGAGCTGGCGCAGCGGCTAAAGGCGGCGGGGGCGCAGGCGGTGGCGGTGACGGCAATCGCCGGGCATTTTTGCATCGAACGGTTTCGGGCGGCGTCGCCGTTGCCGGTGATCGACCTGCTGGCCAGCGTCGCCAACGGGGTGGCGGCCGCCGGGTACAAGACCGTCGGGATCATGGGCACGAAGACGGTGATGGCATCCAAGCTGTATGGGGCGCTGCCGGCGGTGCGCGTGGTGGCGCCGGCGGACGGTGTTCTGGATGCGGTGCACCAGAACTATGTCGACATGGCGGGGGCGGGTGCCGTCAGCGAGGCGCAGCGGGAGGTGTTTTTTGCCTGCGGGCGGGAGTTGTGCGAGGGCGGCGGGGCGGAGGCGGTGCTGCTGGGCGGGACCGACTTGTTCCTGGCGTTCGACGGGCGCGATTGCGGGTTTGCGGTCGTCGACTGCGCGCGGCTGCATATGGCGGACATCGCGCGAGAGGCGGCAGTTTAAACGCTGACGGCTGGTCAAACCGGTATTTCATGTCATCTTCCGTGTGGCTGAACACACGGGAGCGGACATGAAGTTGTACACCTCGGGGACGTCGCCCTATGCGCGCAAAGTGCGGATGGTGGTGATCGAGAAGGAGTTGCGCGACCGGGTCGAGGTGGTCGCGGTGAACCCGATGACAGACGATCCGGCGCTGATGGCGGCGAACCCGTTGGGCAAGGTGCCGGCGCTGGTGACGGACGACGGAACGACGATTTTCGACAGTCCGGTGATCTGCGCTTACCTCGACGAGGTCGGCGGGGCGCCGCCGTTGCTGCCGCTGGGCACCGGGCGATGGCAAGCCCTGACGGCGGATGCGTTGACGGACGGGGTGATGGACGCGGCGTTCGCCACGGTGATGGAGTTGCGGCGGCCGGCGGCGCAGCGCTCGGAAATGTGGATGGAGCGGTGGCTGCGGGCGGTCGTGCGATCGCTGGACGCGGTGGAGGCGGATTTCGGCGCCTACGAAGGGCCGGTGTCCCTGGCGCAAATCGGGTTGGGGGCGGCGTTGGGATACCTTGATTTCCGGCTGGCCAATTTGGCGTGGCGCGACGAGCGGCCGACGACGGCGGCATGGTACGCGGCGTTTTCCGCGCGGCCGGCGATGCTGGAGACGCGGCCCGAGGACGCGGCATGATCGCGTGGGTGACGATGGTGTTGGCCGGGGTCGGGATTCCGGTGATGGCGGCGATCAACTCGACCCTGGGGGTGAAGATCGGGCACCCGATCGCGGCGGGGTTCGTGTTGCTGGTGGTGGGGGCGGCGATTACCGGGGTCGTGCTGGCGGCGGTGGGGCCGCCGCCGCGGGCGGCGTTGAGCGGGGTGGCGCCGCAGCACTTTTTCGGCGGGATCTTCGTCGCGTTCTACGTGCTGGCGATTACTTGGGCGGCGCCGCGTATCGGGTTGGGCAACGCGATCTTTCTGGTGCTGATGGGGCAACTGGCGACGGCGGCGGTGATCGACCACTTTGCGTTGCTGGGGGTGGCGCAGACAGCGATTACCGGCAAGCGGATCGCCGGGCTGGTGCTGATGGCGTTGGGGGTACTCTTGGCTAGCAGGTAATACCGACGCGTGTCTTGATGCGGGGGCGGGCGTGCTTACATGCGGTCGCACCGCAATTAGTCCGTAAGGGAGCCCGGCGCCGATGAGACAACTCTTGATGCTTGTTGCTTTGCTTGCCGCCGGGAGCGCGCAGGCGTTCGAGATTTCCGGCGACGGGGGGACGACCCTGGAGGCGACGGAAATCACGTCGTTCAACGAACCGTGGGCGATGACGTTCCTGCCCGACGGCGACTTGCTGGTGACGACCCAGCCGGGGGCGGTTTTTCTCGTTGGCCAGGACGGCGGCAAGGTGGAAGTCGACGGCATGTGGGACGTGTCGTACGGCGGCCAAGGCGGGTTGGGGGACGTGGTGCTGCACCCGGACTTTGCCGACAACGGGCTGGTCTACATTTCGAGCGTCGAGCGGTCGTTGCGGCGATCTTGGGCGGTGGTGCGGCGGGCGCGGCTCGACCGGTCGGGCGACGTGCCGGCATTGGCCGACGTGGAGATGATCTGGGAGCAGACGCCGCGGCAGCGGGGCAACGGGCATTTCAGCCACCGCATTGCGTTCGCGCCGGACGGCATGCTGTTCATTACCTCGGGCGACCGGCAAGAGCGGGAACCGGCGCAGGACCTCGACAAAGGGCTGGGCAAGATCATTCGGCTGCACGACGACGGGTCGGTGCCTGCGGACAACCCGTGGCAGGACCAGGGCGACCTGGCGAAGACCTACTGGTCGATGGGGCACCGCAACATGCTGGGCATCGCGTTCGACGGCGAGGGGCGGCTGTGGGCGACGGAAATGGGGCCGCGGCACGGGGACGAGCTGAACCACATCGTGGCGGGCGGCAACTACGGCTGGCCGGTGGTGTCGAACGGCAACCATTATTCGGGGCGGGCGATCCCGGATCACGACACGCGGCCGGATTTCCTGGCGCCGAAGGCGTTCTGGGTGCCGGCGATTTCGCCGGCGGGGCTGGTGATCTACAGCGGCGACATGTTCCCCGACTGGCGGGGCGATGCCTTCATGGGCGGGCTGTCGAGCCAAGCGTTGGTGCACGTCGACATCGACGGCGACACGGCACGGGAGGCCGAGCGGTTCGAGTGGGGCCGGCGCATCCGCGAAGTGGAACAAGGGCCGGACGGGGCGCTGTGGGTGCTGGAAGACCAGGACGGCGGGCGGCTGCTGAAGCTGACGCCGGGCGACGGACGCTCCTAGGCGCGGATGCCGGCGGCGTGTTTTGCCGCAGGTGCTTGGCGCTTGCGGTTCTTGGCCTGGTACATCGCGGCGTCGGCGGCCTTCAATAAGGCTTTGGCGTCGGTGCCGTCGGCCGCGTGGAATGCCGTGCCGATACTGGCACCGAGGCTGGCGGCGGCGCCGTCCAAGTCGAAGGGCGCGGTGAACGCGCCGGCGATCCGCTGACAGATCTTGCCGACGACCTCCGGCGACACAAGAGTGTCGAACAACAGCACGAACTCGTCGCCGCCAAGGCGCGCCAAGGTGTCGGTGGCGCGGATCTGCTGGGCCATGCGCTCGGCGGCGTGGCGCAGGGCGAGATCGCCGGCGGCATGACCGAGTTGGTCGTTGACGCACTTGAAGCCGTCGAGGTCGATGAGGGCGACGGCGAGGCAGTCGCCGGTGCGGGCGGCGCGGGCGAGGGACAAGGTCAGGCGGTCGTCGAAGAGCTGGCGGGTCGGCAAGCCGGTCAAGGCGTCGACGTAGGCGATGGTCTCGAGCTTGGTGTTGGCGACCGAAAGGGCGTCCTTGGCCTGTTCGAGGGATTGGACTTGTTTGGCGAGTTCCGCGCGGATTAGGACCTCGGTAGTGACATCGTTCTGGATGCCGACGAAGCCGACGGGTTTAGGGGTATCGCCGAAGATCGGGCTGATGGTGAGTTCGTTCCAAAAGATCGAACGGTCGCGGCGGTAGTTGAGGAGCCGGCAGGTGAAGTGGCGGCCGTCGGCGATGGCGGCGGCAAGCTCGGCGACGGTGTCGGGGTCGGTCTCCGGTCCTTGGAGGAACCGGCAATTGCGGCCGATGGTCTCGGCTTGGCCGTAGCCCGTCATCTTGGTAAAGGCGGCGTTAACGAAGGTCAGCGGTTGGTCGGGCCGCGTGGCGTCAACGATGGCGACGCCGTTGGCGGTGGCCTCGACAGCCGCGCGTAGGCCCTGTTCGGTGGCCAAGGGGTGGGTCGGGCGCATGTCCGACAAATGCCACCAATTTGTAAAAATATGGTGTGGGATAGGCGGCTGATCAGCGTCGCCAATCGCAGGGCCGTGCCGGGCCGCGGTTTACTTGACACCGGGGAGATGGATTGCTCCGGTGACCAGGAAGGCGGGGCCAAGAAGGCGGGGCCGGGGAGGTGGGTATGCGTTCGCACGTTGTCATTACCGGGTCGGAGGGCAACATCGGCCGGCGGTTGCGGCGGGTGTTTCCGGCGGTGGTCGGGATCGACCGGGCGGCGGGGGCGGAGATTCAGGTGGACTTGGGGGTGGCCGACTTCGAGGCGCCCGAACTGGTGGCGGCGTTGGCCGGGGCGGAGGCGGTGATCCACTTGGGCACATCGCCGCACCCGGACGGGCCGGCGGAAGACCACCTGGCGGCGGTGCTGAATTCGGCGCGGCTGGTGGACGCGTGCGCGCGGGCGGACGTGCCGAAGCTGGTGCTGGCGTCGTCCGGGTGGGCGGCGCCGGAGAACATCGGCCAGGAACTCAACGCGTACGGGCAGTCGAAGCGGGCGATGGAGGCATTGGCGGGGATCTACTCGGCAATGCCGGGGCGGCGGGCGGTGGCGCTGCGGATCGGCTGGGTGCCGCGGGATGCGAGCCAAGTGGCGGGCGCGGAGGAATGGCTGCAGCGCGACTACTGGGACGACGAGACCGTTGCCGCGCGGTTTCGGGCGGCGTTGGCGGACGGCTAACCCGCTGTGACAAAAGGACTCGTGGGTACGCCGTTGGGTTGACATCCGGCGGATCGATATGGTCAACGTGCCCCCGATGGGGGTTGTTGACGAGATCAAGACTCGGGCGCGGCAGGCGATCGCGCCGATCCTGGGCACGGTGGTGGTGGGCTACTTCGGCTACCACATGGTGCAGGGGGACTACGGGATCATCGCCTACCTGCATTTGAAAGCGAAAGTGGCGCAGGCGCATGCCATCGAGGAGCGCCTGGCGCGGGACCGGACGCGGTTGGAGAACCGGGTGGTGTTGCTGCGGCCCGACAACCTGGACCGGGACCTGCTGGAAGAGCGGGCGCGGGCGATGCTGAATTACGCGCACCCCGATGATGTGGTGGTGTTTCGGTAGGCAGGCGTGTTGCCGGACGCGACTCTCGGCGGCAAGCCGGGTCCGGCAAAGCCCCGGGGCCGGTTAGTCAGACCCAGCTAACTTCGGCGATGATCTCGTAGAAGTCGTCCAGCGGCAGTTCATCGCGAGCAGTCGTCACCGACAGCGCGGTAGCGATGCCGGCGTCCAGCGTCACAGTGTCGGGGTTCTTGGTGAGGATCTCTCGGCGTTCCTTGACGCTGATGGCCTCGGGGCCGCTATAGAATTTCAGCGGGTTGGAGTCGAACAGGGCCTGATCGAATTCGAGGCCTGTCCACTGGGCGACCTCGGTCGTGGTGACCTGCATGTCCTTCAGTCGGAGGCGTGAGCGGGCCTTCGAGCTTCTGATCGTGGGGATATCCTGGAAGAAGACATAGGCTTGTGTCTTCAACTCATCGCCGCTGTCTACGTAGGACACGATTTTCCAGAATCCCGATGGGATACGGACCGGAAAGTCTTCGAACTCCCGCGTGAAGTAGCGATCGGACCGGGTGAAGATCGGTCCGGTGATAACGCTCAGCCTGTTCGCGCCCTCGAATTCGGACACGAGGGTTTCGACGGCGCGCCATTCATCTTCGTTGAAGTTCTTGTGTTGCATGCACGCATTCGTATAGGCGCAGCTGTCGTTGCTGGCCTTGATTGCGATATCCTCATTGTCGCCCCAAGTGACGGCGGTGCGGCGCGTCAAATGCCCACGGTCCCAAAACGAATACTTGTAGGGATAGTTCGGTATTTGGTTTTCGCGGCCGACGCGGCGGTCGATGAACCAGTTGCGGCCTTTCTCGCCGGGTACGGTTTTCTCCTTGCCGAGGTCAACATTGGCGGCCGAGTACAGGGCCTGCTTGGTGTTGATGCTCATCAGCAGGGAATAGTTGATGTAGGGAACGACGACTTCGCCGTCGGGCAAGCCCGGGGGTTGAAGAATGTCCGACCGTAGAGCGAGTCCCGGTTTGGGTAGGGTGACCTTGTGTCGGCCGCCCAAAAAATCGTCGCTGTAGCCTCCGCGAATGTCCGCCATCGTTGCTCCTCCCAGCGTTTGGAATGGCAGCTCTACCGTGTGAGCCTTGGCGGAATTATTACACACCGCGAAATTGCTTATACACACACGGCTAGTCGGAAAGGCGCGGGCGTCAGCGCGCGGGCCACACGGGGTGGTGGTGGTCGATGACGTAGGGGTGGGTGTGCTTTAGGGGGGCGTGGCGGTGGGGGTGGGTGTGGGGTTCCGGGCCCTCCCAGCCTTCGTGGGCGTGGCGGTGGTGGGCGTCGTGGGTGTGGGGGTGTTCGTGGTGGGTTTCGGCGTGGGTGTGGGGCAGGGCGGTGGGGTCTTGGCGGGGCCAGAGGGCGATGGCGGCGATGGTCGCCGCTAACGTGAGGGCGGCGAGGACGGTGAAGGCGGTGGCCAGGCCAAAGGTGGCGCCGAGCCAGCCGGCGAGGGGGTAGGTGGCGAGCCAACACAGGTGGGACAGGGTGAATTGGGCGGCGTAGACGGCCGGGCGGTCGCCAGGGTGGGCGGAGCGACTTAGGAGGCGGCCGGCGGGGGTCTGGATGAGGGACGTGCCGGCACCGAGGATCAGCCAAATCAGGAGCAGCGCGGGCCAGGCGGGGGTGGTGATGCCGGCGGCGAGGGCGACCGCCAGGACGGCGCCGCCGGCGAGCATGAGGGGGCGGTCGGGGCGGTTGTCGAGGAGGCGGGGGAGGGCGAGGGCGACGATCATGGAGCCGGCGCCGACGGCGGCGAAGGTGAGGGCGGTGTCTTGTTCGGTGCCGTTGAGGCGGTCGCGGACGTAGACCACGGTGTTGACGATGACCATGGC
>CAJHXJ010000273.1_pt1 | contig 11984 bp, 9 predicted proteins | sample 9198471 | NCBI WGS metagenome assembly CAJHXJ01 (sample SAMEA7708302, study PRJEB35096) | sediment metagenome | biome: marine neritic benthic zone biome [ENVO:01000025]; feature: sediment [ENVO:00002007]; material: shallow marine sediment [ENVO:03000034] sea grass bed [ENVO_01000059] ...
GCTCAGGCCACCTTCGACGCCGCCCAAGGCGACCTCAACCTGACCCGCTCGCGCCTTGGCATTGCCGAGCGCGACGTCGCCAACGCCGGCCTCACCGCACCCTTCGACGGCGTCATCTCCGCCGTCGACGTCGACGCCTTCGTCGAGGTCCAGCGCGGCCAGCCCGTCTTGCAAATCGACGGCCGGGACGCCTTTGAGGTCGAGTTGTCGATTCCCGATTCCGTCGTCGGCCGCCTCACCGTTGGCACCCCGGTCACCTTCGCCGTATCTGCCGTCGCCGGCTGCGGCTGCGCCGGCCGCATCACCGAAATCGGCGCCGCCGCCAACGCCGCCAACGCCGTCACCGTCACCGCCGCCATCATCGACGGCCCCGCCGCCCTGCTCCCCGGCATGGCGGTCGACGCCGGCGTCGTCTTTGCCGAGGCCGACGGCCTGCACGGCTTCCTCGTCCCCGTCGTCGCCCTGGCCGAGGGCGACACCAACGCCGACGCTTACGTCTTCAAGTACGACCCCGACACCGGCATCGTCACCAAGGCCCCCGTCACCGCCGGTGGCACCATCAGCGGCAACCTCATCGGCATCGCCGAGGGCGTCGCCGCCGGTGATATCGTCGCCGCCGCCGGGGTCAGTTTTTTGCGCGACGGCCAGCGCGTCAAACTCCTCGGCGACCCCTGAACCGCGCCTCATGAACCGCGCCTCATGAACCTCGCCGCCCTCGCCCTCGCCCATTCGCGCATCACCATCACCGCGATGGCCATCATCGTCGCCCTCGGCGCCGCCTTGTTTCAGTCCTACCCCCGCGCCGAGGACCCCTCCATCACCATCCGCGAAGTCGACATCCGCGCCAGCTTCCCCGGCATGGCCCCCGACCGCGTCGAGGAACTGATCACCAAGCCCCTCGAAGCCGCCATGCGCGAGATTGCCGAGGTCGACGACATCGAGGCCACCGCCAAGACCGGCTTCACCCAGCTCAGCGTCACCATCGGCGACAGCTTCAACGACCTTGAGCCCATCTTCCAGGACATCCGCAACAAGATCGACGACATAAGACCCACCCTGCCCGACGGCACCGAAGGCCCTACCGTCAACGACGAGGTCGGCCTCACCGCCGTCGCCACCATCGCCCTGTGGGCCGACGGCTTCTCCATGGCCGAGATGCGCGACGTCGCCCGCGACACCCGCGACCGCCTCAACACCCTCGACGGCGTCCGCAAGGTCCAGATCCTCGGCATCCAGGACGAACGTATCTTCCTGGAACTCGCTCCCGCCCACCTGTCCCAACTCAACGTCACGCCGGAGGAAATCTTCGGCGCCCTGGCCCGGCAAAACATCATCGAGCCCGGCGGCGACATTGTCGCCGAGGGCCGCCGGATCATCCTCGAGCCCTCCGGCAACCTCGAGTCCGTCGACGAAATCCGCAACGTCGTTTTCAGCATCCCCGGCACCGACCGCGTGCTGCGCCTGGAAGAGGTCGTCGACGTCCGCCGTGGCCTCGCCGACCCGCCGGAAAACCCGTCGTTCTTCAACGACCGCCCGGCCATCGTCCTGTCCGTGTCGACCATCGAGGGCACCGACAACGTCGCCTTCGGCGCCCGCCTCACCGCCATGCTCGACGCCATCCAGGCCGAGTTGCCCGTCGGCTACGTCCTCGAGTACGCCACCTTCCAGCCCGATCTCATCGCCACCGCCGTCAACGGCGCCGTGACCAACGTCTACCAGACCCTCGCCATCGTCCTCGTCGTCGTCATGGCGTTCCTGGGCCTGCGCACCGGCCTCATCGTCGGCGCCTTCGTGCCCTTGACCATCCTGCTCGGTATCGTCGTCATGCGCTTCGCCGGCGTCGAGCTGCAGCGCATGTCCATCGCCGCCACCATCATCGCCCTCGGCCTGCTCGTCGACAACGGCATCGTCGTCGCCGAGGACATCCGCGTCCGCCTCGAACGCGGCATCGACCGCGCCAAAGCCGCCGCCCAGTCCGGCGCCAGCCTTGCCGTTCCCCTGCTCACGTCGTCGCTGACCACCATCTTCGCCTTCCTGCCCATGTTGCTGGTCGAGGGCGGCGCCGGCGAGTTCGTCCGCTCCCTGGCCCAGGTCGTCGGCATCCTGCTGCTCGGCTCCTGGCTTCTTTCCATGACCGTCACCCCTGCCCTGTGCGCCTGGTTCATGAAGGCAACACCCCGCGACGGCGCGCCCGAGCCAGCCTACGACGCCTTCGTCTACCGCCTGTACCGGCAAATCCTCGGCGCCTTCCTGCGCCGGCGCCTCGTCGCCATCGCTGCCCTGATCGCCCTGCTCGTCGGCGCCGTGCAGGTCCTGGGCTCCATCCGTACCGAGTTCTTCCCCCTGGGCGACCGCAACCAGGTCCTCGTCAACCTCGACTTCGAAGCCGGCACCGACATCCGCACCACCCAGGCCGACCTGCGCCAACTCACCGCCTGGCTCGCCGACCCCGAGCAAAACCCCGAGATCACCAGCCATATCGCCTACGTCGGCTACGGCGGCCCGCGCTTCTTTCTCGCCCTGCCCCCTGTCGACCCCGACCCCCACCGCGCCTTTGTCCTGGTCAACACCGCCACGTTCGACGACGTCGGCCCCGTCATCGACCGCGTCAACGCCTTCGCCGACGCCCGCTTGCCCGCCGCCCAGGTCGACGCCAAGCGTATGTGGTTCGGCAATTCCCAGCCCGGCCTGGTGCAGGTCCGCCTCGTCGGCCCCGACCGCGACGTCCTTGCCGCGCGCGCCGAACGCCTCCTCGCCGCCTTCCACGCCATTCCCGGCACCGTCGGCATCAAGCAGGATTGGGAGAACAAGGTCATCACCCTGGTCGCCGACGTCGACCAGACCCGCGCCCGCCGCGCCGGCGTCACCTCCAGCGACGTCGCCGCTACCCTCGGCACCGCCTTCGCCGGCGCCACCATCAGCACCTACCGCGAGGGCGACCGCAACATTCCCATCGTCCTGCGCGGCGACGAAAGCCTGCGCTTTTCCCTGAGCAGCCTGCAGCGGGTCGAGGTCTACGCCGCCGCCACCCGCGACTTTGTCAGTTTGGGACAGGTCGCCGACATCCGCCCCGAATGGCGCTTCAGCCGTGTCGAGCGCCGCAATCAGGAACGCGTCCTCACTGTCGAGGCCCGCAACCCCGGCCTCCCCGCCCCCGACCTCGTCGCCGCCATCCAACCCGCCCTCGACGCCCTCGACCTGCCCTTCGGCCACCGCTTCGAAATCGCCGGCGAGGTCGAGGACCAGCGCGAGGCCAACGAAAAACTCTTCGCCCTCTTGCCCATATCCCTCGCCGGCATCGTCGTGCTCCTCGTCGGCCAGTTCAATTCCTTCCGCAAGGGCGGCATCATTATCGCCACCATCCCATTGATCATGATCGGCGGCGTCCTCGGCCTCGTCGTCATGAACGCCCCCTTCGGCTTCATGGTCATCCTCGGCTTCTTCAGCCTCGCCGGTATCCTCATCAACAACGGCATCGTCCTCATCGACCGCATCGACACCGAACGCACCGCCGGCCGCGCCCCCCTCGACGCCGTCGTCACCGCCTGCCTCGCCCGCCTGCGCCCGATCCTCATGACGACGCTGACGACGGTCCTCGGCCTCGTTCCGTTGATCCTGTTCGGCGGCGCGCTGTTCTTCGGCATGGCCAGCGTCATCGCCTTCGGCCTGCTCGTCGCCACGGTGCTGACCCTCGGCTTCGTCCCCGCCCTCTACACCGTGCTGTACCGCATCCCTACCAAGGACGCCCGCGCCGTCATCCGCGCCGCCCCCGCCGCCCGACCCACGCCATGATCGACGGCGTCCTGACCATCGACGGCTTCGTCGCCTACACCATCGGCATCATCGTCTACTTCATCGGCCGCGAACTCACCGGCCAGATCGCCTTCCTGCGCGACTACAACATCCCCGAGCCCGTCACCGGCGGCATCCTCGCCGCCCTGGCGGCGCTGGCCGTGTTCGCCGCCTTCGGCGTCGCCGTCGAATACGACCTGGAAACCCGCGACCGCCTGTTGGTCTATTTCTTCACCGCCATCGGCCTCAACGCCCGCGTCAAGGACCTGGTCAACGGCGGCCGCCCGTTGGCCATCCTCCTGGTCCTCACCCTGTCCTACATCGTCGTGCAAAACGTCATCGGCGTTGCCGCCGCCACCGCCATCGGCCAGCCCGCCGCCGTCGGCGTCCTCGCCGGTTCCGCGTCCTTGATCGGCGGCCACGGCACCGCCATCGCCTGGGCCCCCGACATCGCCGCCGCTCATGCCGTGCCCAACGCCCTGGAAATCGGCGTCGCCGCCGCGACCCTCGGGCTCGTGGTCGCCAGCCTCCTCGGCGGCCCCATCGCCAAGCTGCTCCTCGCCCGCCGCCACATCGCCGACACCCCGCCGGACGGCTACGCCGTCGGCCTGCCCCACGAGACCGAGGACACCGAACGCATCAACCACATCAGCGTCATGTCCGTGCTGCTGGTGCTGCACATCGCCATCATCATCGGTTACGTGATCAACGAATCCCTCGCCGCCGCCGGCCTCAAGCTCCCCCTGTTCGTCGCTTCGCTTTTGGTCGCCATCGTCCTGTCCAACACCGTGCCGTACGTGCTGCCCAGGATGCACTGGCCGGCCCGCACCCGCGCCCTGGCCGTCATCTCCGACTTCTCCCTCGGCCTGTTCATCGCCATGTCCTTGATGAGCATGCAGCTCTGGACTCTGACCGGCCTCGCCGCCCCCCTCTTCATCATCCTCGCCGCCCAAATCCTCGCCGCGACCCTGTTCATCCTCTTCGTCCTGTTTCCCGCCATGGGCCGCGACTACCTGGCCACGGTCCTCAGCGCCGGCTTCGCGGGCTTCGCCCTCGGCGCCACCCCCACGGCCGTCGCCAACATGACCGCCGTCACCAAGACCCACGGTCCGGCCCCTCAAGCCTTCATCATCCTCCCCCTCGTCGGCGCCTTCTTCGTCGACTTGACCAACGCCCTCGTCATCCCCCTCTTCCTCCGCCTCTGAGGCGTCTGCGCCTAGCCCTCGTCGATGCGCCGTAACTCGTCTTTCGCAAGCCGGCGCAACGCTTCGATGGTCCGAACCTCGTCTTCCGTCCGGATATCCCGCAGAATATTCCCCGCCTCCCGCCGTACGTCCTCCAGCGTCATGCCGGACCTTAAGCGCGGATCGTACAGCATCCGCAGGAACAACAAGTCCTGCTGGGTGAGCGCCACGAACTCTCCATTGTCGCTGAAAACGGTGGGTCCTGCCTGGTTTGTGTCATTCGGCAACCCGAGGACCTGCGACAACTCTTCCACGACGCAGGGCGTTACGTCCGCGGCCTCTATGTCCGAGTGTATGAAGACATCGCCAAACAGGATGCGGCCATCCACATCCCAGCTAAAGGCGAACGTGCAACGTTCGTTATCCTTGATATCGGGCGTCAACAGCAGATCGAGTACTTCCGCGATCGCAAACGGGTCATCCTCCGGCTGCTCGCCGGCAAGCCTGCGTGCCTCCTCATCTGAAATGAAGTGCACCGCCAGCACGGAATCGCCGTCCGAGGCGTCTTCCCCGGGTTCGATGTCCAACCCGGTCAACACCATGACGTCCACGAGATGTTCCCTCAAGACCGTCAAGTGCCTGTCGGAGGGCGTCCCGATCACCGATACGAACACCGGTGACTCCCATTTCTTCAGACTATCAAGCGGCCCGTCAAATTCGGAATTCAAGGCGATTAATTCAAAATGAGCCAGAATCTGCTCGTCCGACAAAGCCGACGTCGTATCTTCCGCGGCCTTTCGGTCACATCCGAACGCAACAAGCGCGGCGAGAACACAGACAATACCTGAGGAGCGGCGGCGTTTCAGGGTCATCACGATCCATAAACCGGGGCATGCGAGAGTTTGATCCGCGCGTTGTACGCCCGCCAACTCAACAATCCGTAAAAGCAGCCGAACCGAAGTCCTAACCCCGCCGCCCCTCATCGACCGCCGCCTGCTCCGCCTGCCGCCGCACCTCGACGATCCGCCGCGCCGCGTCGTCCGGCACCCCGGCCCCCATCAACACCATCTCGCTAAGCTGCAGGCTCGCCTCGGTGGTCTCGGGGATCACATGGCTCGCCCCCGTCCCGATCAGCCGCAGCGCGTGGTCCTTGTCCCGCGCCCGGGCGTATATGGTCAGCTCCGGCCAGTGCCGCCGCGCCGTCGCCACCATGTCCTCGGCGAAACGCGGCGAGTCCAGGGTCACCACCATGGCCACCGCGCGCTCCACGCCGACCCGCCGCAACATCTCCGGCCGGCTCGCGTTGCCGTAGAACACGCTCTCGCCCCGCGCCCGAAACCGCGCCACGAGGTTGGCGTCGACGTCGAGCCCCACGTGGGTCACCCCTTGGTCGCTCAATACCGAGCCCAGCATCTGCCCGACCCGCCCATAGCCCACGACGATGACGTGGTCCGCCAAGTCGCCGGGAATGTCCCCGCCATCCTGTCCGTCCGCGGCGTCGCGATCGGCGATGGCCCGCGCCAGCCGCCGCGCCCCGTGCGCGACAAACGGCGTCACCACCATGGTGATGCCGCTGACGATCAGCATGAACTGCACCGTATCCGGCGCCATCAGCCCCAGCGTCGCCGCCAGCCCGACGATCAGAAACGCAAACTCCCCGCCCTGCCCCAGCAGCAGCCCGGCCTCCGCGGCCACCGCCCGCGGCTCGCCGAACCCCCGCACCAACCCGTAGATGATCGCCCCCTTGATCACGAACAGCCCCACCACCGAGGCCAACAGCCACCCCGGCCGGGCCCCGATCTGCGCCACGTCGATGCTCATCCCGACCGAGACGAAGAACAGCCCCAGCAGCAGCCCCTTGAACGGCTCGATGTCGACTTCGATCTCGTGCCGGTACTCGGTCTCGGCGAACAGCAGCCCGGCGAGGAATGCGCCCAGCGCCATCGACAGCCCGACCTTCTCCGTCGCCACCGCCGTGCCGACAATCACCAGCAGCACGAACGCCAGAAACATCTCCCGGCTCGCCGTGCTGCCGACGAACCGGAACGCCGGCCGCAGCACCAGCTGCCCGACCACCAGGATCACCGCGACGGCGATCACCGCCTGCCCCATGGCCAGGCCGAACGCCACCACCACCGACCCGTCCCCCTGGGCCGCGAACGCCCCCACGAGGAACAGGATCGGCAACACCGCCAGGTCCTGAAACAGCAGAATGGAGAAACTCGTCCGCCCCGCCGCCGTTCCCAGCCGCCGGTTCTCCGCCAGCAGCTGCATCACGATCGCCGTCGACGACAGCGCGAACCCGGCCCCCAGCACGATCGCCACCGCCAGCGTGTTGTCGAACAGCGACGCGATCCCCGCGATCACCGCCCCCGTCACCACCACCTGCAACCCGCCGAGCCCGAACACCAGCCGCCGCATCGCCCACAACCGCGCCAGCGACAGCTCCAGCCCGATGGAAAACAGCAGGAACACGACCCCCAGCTCCGCCAGCGGCCGTATCCCCTCCAAGTCCGGGATCACCACGAACCGCAACCAAGGCACCGCCTCGACAAACCGCGCCAGCCCAAACGGCCCAATCACCAGCCCCACGAGCAAGAACCCGAACACCGGACTGATCTTCAGCCGGTGCCCCAGCGGCACAACAATCCCCGCCGCCACGAGGAACACCATCACCTCCCGCAAATTCAGCGCCTCAGCGTGCACAACCCGCTCCCGTCAACCCCGCTCTCCATCACATACGCCATGGCCCCGCCGGCACAGGACATGGATCATGCCCCCGACTTGCCGCCCCGTCCCGCCCGCTCCGCCACATGCCGCTCCCGCCGCTTCCGGATCGGCGCCGAACTCTCCACCAGCCGGTCCGCGAACCCCTGCACCGCGCTCGACGGATAGCGGCTGCGCGGGTACACGATAAACGCCCCGCCATAGTCCATCATGTACTCGCCGAGCAGCGGCACCAACCGGCCGCGCCTGATATCGTCGAGCACCAGATACTCCGGCAGCAGCGCCAACCCCGCCCCGCCCACCGCCAGATCGCGCGCCGCGCTCCCCACGTTGACCGTGACGTGGCTCTTCACCTGCACCCGCCGCGTCCCGCCGTCGACCCACAGCGGCCAGCGGTCCTTGTACGGCGCCGCCGTGTCGATAATGCACTGATGGTCCCGCAGATCCTCGGGCCCCACCGGCTGCCCCCGCCGCGCGACATATTCCGGCGACGCCGTCAGCGCCAAGTCCAGGTCCAGGAACTTACGCGCCACCAGCGACGAGTCCGGCATCTGCCCGACCCGCACCGCCAAGTCGAACCCCTCTTCGACGATGTTCACCACCCGGTCCACCAGCAGCACGTCCAGGTCCACCTCCGGATGCTCCAGCGCGAACCGCGCCACCACCCCGTCCATCAGGATCGTCCCCAGGAACAGCGGCATGGTTACCCGCAGCCGCCCCGCCGGCCGCGCCGGCGCCCGCGCCTTGGCCTGCAGCACGTCGTCGGCGTCGTTCACCACCCGCCGGCACCGCCCGAGCAGTTCCTCCCCCGCCGCCGTCAAGCTCAGATGCCGCGTCGTCCGGTTCAGCAACTGCGTCCCGAGCCGATCCTCCAGCCCCCCCACCAGCCGGCTCACCGACGACCTCGACAGGCCCAAAACCCGCGCCGCCGGCGCGAACCCGCCCCGGTCGGCGACCGCGACAAACACCTCCATCGCCCTCAGTGCATCCATCCGATTGTCCCGCCGCGTACAACATAGTGTTGGCCCAGTCGGCCATTAACAAACGGCCCGGAACCGACTATAACCCCGCCGGACAGTCAGGCGACCCACGCGGCCGCCGGCCAGTCCGCCTACCCTACCGACGCCTACCCCACAAGGAGGGCACCAGCGATGACCCTGCGCATCGGCGATCTTGCGCCCGATTTCACCGCCGACACCACCCACGGCCGGATCAGTTTCCATGACTGGATCGGCGACGCCTGGACCATCCTGTTCTCCCACCCCAAGGACTTCACGCCCGTCTGTACGACGGAGCTCGGCGCCATGGCCAAGCTCAAGCGCGACTTCGACCGCCTCGGCGTCAAGGTCATCGGCCTCAGCGTCGACGCCGTCGAGGACCACCACCGCTGGGCCCAAGACATCGCCGACACCCAGGGCCTGCCCCCCAACTACCCGTTGATCGGCGACCCCGGCCTCACCATCGCCAAGCTCTACGGCATGCTCCCAGCCGATGCGCGGCCCGGCACCACCCGCACCGCCGCCGACAACGCCACCGTCCGCAGCATCTTCGTCATCGGCCCCGACAAGCACATCAAGCTCATCATCTGCTACCCCATGAGCACCGGCCGCAACTTCGACGAGGTCTTGCGCGCCATCGAATCCCTGCAGCTGACATCCCAGCACAACGTCGCCACCCCCGCCGACTGGCAACCCGGCGACTTCGTGATCATCGCCCCCACCCTCTCCGACGAAGCCGCCAAGCTCGAGTTTCCCTACGGCTGGACCACCCACAAACCCTACCTCCGCCTCGTCCCCCAACCCATCTGACCGCGATCCGGCCTCGTGTGGTGGGGGCACTCGGCTTCGGAGGCGACGCCCATGTTCGTCCCACCCCCACAACCTGCCGCCGCCGACGGAACCCGCGCCGCCGCCGCCCAACCGCTCTCGTCCCCCACCCCCTACGACCGTTACATAGAACACTGGAACACCGCCCTCGCCCGGCAGTTCCTCAAATTCGCCGCCATCGGCGCCGCCGACCGCATCCTCGACGTCGGCTCCGGCACCGGCACCCTGACCGCCGTCATCGCCGCCGCGACGGGCGCCTCGCAAATCATCGGCATCGACCCGGCCACCGATAGCGTCATCACCGCGCAGAAGCGCGTCGACGACCCCCGCGTCACCTTCGACCGCGGCACCGCCGACCATCTCCCCTACCCCGACCGCGCCTTCGACGCGGTGGTGGCCCACCTGACGTTCCACGATTTGCCCAACAAGCGCCGCGCCCTCCACGAAATGCGCCGCGTCACCCGCCCCGGCGGCACCATCGCCGCCTGCGAATGGGACACCGGCCCGGCCGCCGACCTGTCCGCCACCCTCCGCGACACCCTGTTCCAGCCCCACCCCCCGCTGGCCGCGCAATCCGCCCACCCCCACACCACGACCCGCGGCGACCTCCTATCCCTCTGGCACAGCTGCGGCATCGCCGACGCCCAGGAGAGACCCCTCGTCGTCCCCCTCACCTTCCCCGACTTCAACGACTTCTGGATCCCCTTCACCCAAGCCCCCTCCGGCATCCGCGACCGCCTCGACGCCCTGTGCCCCACCCTCCAAGCCGCCTACAAGACCAACCTCAAATCCCGCCTCCTCAAGGGCAAGCCCCACGCCCCCCTCACCCTGGCCACCCGCGCCTGGGCCATCCACGGCCTGGCCCCGTGAACCCCTGACCGTAAGGGACAGAAAAATCGCTAAACTCGACAAGACAACCGACCCCGTCCGCCACTACACGACCCTCGGCGTCGCCCTCGGCCTCTGCTTCGGCGCCGCCGGCGGCGCGGCCTTCGGCGAACCCGGCACCGGCCTGGCCTTGGGTTTGTCCCTCGGCGTCGCCATCGGCGTCACCGTCGGCACGGCCGCCAAGAAAAGGCTAGATACGACAAAACCGACCGACTGAGCAGCAAGCCACGCCCGCATCACTCATCGGTGTGTCTGTGAAACTCCGCGCGCCATCGGCGGGATCGGGGGTAAGTTTCGGGTACGAAGCAATGACTGAACCACTCTTCAAGAAGCTCACACCTGAAAACTGGATGGTGCACGACACAACCGTGGATTATCTGAAGCATATCCATCCTGATGGCGGAACATCGTCGATCAGCGGCAACGATTGGGCTGAACTCTTCCTGTCTGTCGAGCTCAGTCCCGCGGTCGCCCCCGACATACGCGACCTCTTTAAGGTCGCTCAAGGCGTCCTTTGCTACGGCTGTTTCTTTTATCCGCTCTATACGCTTGGAAGCGAACAAGTCTGCCGCGTCCTCGAAGCGGCCTTGGCACACAGGTATGCTCAGCACAGCGGCCCCAAGCGCAAGAAGTCTTTTAAAAACAAGATCGAATGGCTTCTCGATAACGGACATCTCTCAGCGCGACATAGAGACCGCTGGAAATCTGCGCGCCAGCTCAGAAACATGAGCAGCCATGCCAATCGTCAAAGCTTGATCGGCCCCGACATGGCCATCGGCACAATACGGACGGCGGCGGAGTTAATAGACGACCTCTTCACCTCATGACTGCGTTGTATGCAGCGGCACGATGACAAATCCACCAGCCGACCTGCAACGCGCCAGTCCTAACCCGTCCGCGCGCCCCATCATCGCCCACCGCAACTTCCAGGCACCATGTTCAACACCCTGTAGGTTCCGCCGGCCTAGCCGCAGCCATGATCGGCAACACCTAGGCGCACTTCACATCCAGTTCACGAAATCGTTGGTGTCGAGCCGCAAGCTTCGAGTCCAAGCTTGGGTCTGGACATTTTTTGGCATTGGGGAGGACAGCATGAAAACAATCGCGCAAACGGCAATGGCCGTGACACTCGGTATCGGCATCGCGACGGCCGCGGTAGGGGCCCACGCCCAAGACGCCGCCGAGGACGTCATCAAGTCCCGCCAAGCGGTCATGCGGATCTTCGTCAACAGCCTCACCGGCCTCGGCAACATCGCCCAGGGCAAGGTCAGCCAGCCCGGCCACATGGCCAACTATGCCAATGCCCTGGCCGCCGCCGCCGGCACCCTGCCGGATCTGTTCCCCGCCGGCACCGGCCCCGAGTCCGGCGTCAAGACCCGCGCCCTGCCCGCCATTTGGGACGACCCCGACGGCGTCGCGGAAATCCTCGCCACAACCGGAGCCGCCGTCACCGCCCTCGTCGCCGCCGCCGAATCCGGCGACCCCGCCGCCACCGGCGCGGCGCTTGGCGATCTCGGCAAAAACGGCTGCGGCGCCTGCCACACCAGGTACCGGGCGCCCAACTAAC
>CAJHXJ010000564.1_pt1 | contig 11925 bp, 10 predicted proteins | sample 9198471 | NCBI WGS metagenome assembly CAJHXJ01 (sample SAMEA7708302, study PRJEB35096) | sediment metagenome | biome: marine neritic benthic zone biome [ENVO:01000025]; feature: sediment [ENVO:00002007]; material: shallow marine sediment [ENVO:03000034] sea grass bed [ENVO_01000059] ...
CCCCTAACCACTTGTTTGGCCGGTTATATGCGCCATGTTAGAATTGTCACATAACCGCCCGGGTATGGGTATTCCGGGCGCTTGGAGATTGGATGATCAGTTTTAACCTGCGCTGCGCCAACGACCATGAGTTCGAGGCATCGTTCGCCAGCAGCGCCGCTTACGACAGCCAGCGCCGCCGCCGCTTGGTCACATGCCCCATGTGCGACAGCCCCAAGGTGCAAAAGGCGCCCATGGCTCCCGCCGTGGCGGCCAAACGGGAAGTTTCCCCGGAACAGCTCCGCCAGGCGTTGACCCAATTGCGCGACACGGTGGAAAAAAACGCCGACTACGTCGGCAAGGAATTCTCCGAGGAAGCTCGCAAGATCCACTACGGCGAGAAGGAGGCCCGCAGCATCTACGGCGAGGCCACCAAGGAAGACGCCACGGCGCTCGCCGACGAGGGCATCGAGGTCGCCCAGATCCCCTGGATCAAGCGCCCGGAGCAGCAGAACTAAGCAGCCGGGAAGTGGCGTGACAGCAGCAGCTATAATAGCTATTATAGCTGCATGAGGACCATATCCGCGATCGATGCAAAGAACCGTTTTGGCCAACTTTTGGACGCGGCCCAGCGCGAACCCGTGACGGTTACCAAGAAAGGCCGGCCAGCCGCCGTCATGTTGTCTGTTGAGGACTATGAGCGTATCCGCGGTGCGGCGCGGCGCCGGCTCCGGGCGACTGTCGAACAGACACAAAAGGCAGCGGCTGCGGCAGGGCTGACCGAAGATGTTCTTGACCAGCTCTTAAGCGATGAGAGTTGAGCGCGCGGTTCTCGACACCAACATCCTGATCAGCGCCTTCCTTACCCCCGGTAAGCCGTTCCAAGTTCTTCGCTGGGTGCTCGACAACGGCGTTCTGATCTTCGCTGACCCGACGTTCGCGGAACTTGTCGACCGCCTCGGCAAGCCGAAGTTCGATGCCTACGTCAGCCAAGCCCATCGCCGCGAATTGATGGCGGATCTCCAAGCAGTCGCCGAATGGACCGTCATCACCGGCGCGCTCCAAGCCTGCCGTGATCCCGACGACGACAAGTTTCTTGAAGCGGCGGTAGCAGGCCAAGCAGATTGCATTGTTTCGGGTGACGGCGATCTGCTTGTGCTCGATCCGTTTGCCGAGATCCGCATCATCACGGCGGCCGACTTTCTCGCGGTGGTCGGCGACTAGGTTGGCAATCAAGCCGCTGACTTCACCGCGAACGCCAGATAATTCACGCCAACGTCCCGCGGCGCCAAGTGCCAGGTGTCCAGGCCGACGCCCGGTTTGAGTCCGGACACGTCGGTCAGGGTGGCACCACCCGCCGCCAACCCCCGCCGCATTTCCGACGGCCGCACGAACTTGCGCCAGTCGTGGGTGCCGCGCGGCACCAGGCCGGCCATGTACTCGGCGCCGACGATGGCGAGCGCAAAGGATTTTTGCGTGCGGTTGAGGGTCGACAGCACCAGCGCCCCGCCCGGCCGGGTTAGCCGCGCGCAGTCCGCCAAAAAAACCTGGGCGTCGGCGACGTGCTCGACCACTTCCAGGCTCACCACCAGGTCAAACGTGACGCCCTCGGCGACCAGGTCCTCGACCGCCGCGACCCGGTAGTCGATGGCGAGGCCGGCGTCGGCGGCGTGGGCTTGGGCCACGCCGATGGTCTCCGCCGTGGCGTCGATCCCCGTCACCGCCGCCCCCATCCGCGCCAGGGGCTCGCTGACCAGCCCGGCGCCGCACCCGGCGTCGAGCACGGTCAAGCCGGCCAAGGGACGAAGGTCGCGCGGGCTGCGGCCGAAGTGGCCGCACGCCCGGTCGCGCAAGTAGCCGAGCCGCGCCGGGTTCAGCGCGTGTAGGGGCGCCATGGGACCGCTGTCGTCCCACCATTCCGCCGCCATGGCCGCGAACTTGTCGATTTCCGCCCGCTCCCGCGAGCCGTTGGCCGGTGCCGTCATGACGCCAATCCTTGCCCCTTACCCGTCGCCACAGTATGGATACGCCCGCCCCCCGGCAATGGACCAGCGGCGGGGCGGTAACGACCAGGGCAGCTCCCGTTTATGGCGTTGATCGTGCAAAAATTCGGCGGCACCTCGGTGGCCGACCTCGACCGCATCGCGGCCGCCGCGGCCAAGGCCAAGGGCGAGGTCGAGCGCGGCAACCAGGTCGCCGTCGTTGTCTCCGCCATGGCCGGGGTCACCGACCAGCTCGTCGCCTACACCCGTGACGCCGCGCCGATGCATGACGCCCGCGAGTTCGACGTCGTCGTCTCGTCCGGCGAACAGGTCACCAGCGGCCTGATGGCCATGGCCTTGCAGGCCCAGGGCCTGACCGCCCGCTCCTGGCTCGGCTGGCAGTTGCCGGTGACCACCGATGACGCCCATGGCCGCGCCCGCATCCAGGCCATCGCCACCGACGAGTTGCGCGCCCGCCTCGACAACGGCGAGGTGCCGGTGCTCGCCGGCTTCCAGGGCCTCGGCCCCAACGGCCGGGTCACCACCTTGGGCCGCGGCGGTACCGACACCACGGCGGTCGCCTTGGCCGCCGCCCTGCGCGCCGACCGCTGCGACATCTACACCGACGTCGACGCCGTCTACACCGCCGACCCGCGCATCGTCACCGGTGCCCGCCGCTTGCCGCGCATTACCTTCGAGGAAATGCTCGAGCTTGCGTCCCAGGGCGCCAAGGTCCTGCAAGGCCGTTCCGTCGAACTGGCCATGAAAGAGGCCGTCCCCGTACAAGTCCTGTCGTCCTTCGACGGCGCCATCGGCAGCGATCACCCCGGCACCTTGGTTGTCGGCGAGGAAGAGATCATGGAACAGGAAATGGTCAGCGGCGTCACCTACAGCCGCAACGACGCGAAGATCACCATCGTCGGCGTCGCCGACCGCCCCGGCGTCGCCGCGGCGGTGTTCGGCCGCCTGGCCGACGCCAACATCGTGGTCGACATGATCGTCCAGAACGTGTCCGAGGACGGCAGCGCCACCGACATCACGTTCACCGTCGCCCGCGACGACGTCGACGCCGCGGTCGGCCAAATCAACGCCCTGCGCGACAAACTGAATTTCCAGCGCATCTTGCCCGACCCCAGCGTCGCCAAGGTGTCGGTTATCGGCGTCGGCATGCGCAGCCATGCCGGCGTCGCCCAGCGGATGTTCCAGACCCTTGCCGAAAAGGGCATCAACATCCAGGTGATCTCGACCTCGGAGATCAAGATCAGCGTCCTGATCGCCGAGGAGTTTACCGAGCTTGCCCTGCGCGCCCTGCACACCGCCTACGGCCTCGACGCTTAAGGAGCGAGGCGCCGCGATATGCCCGCGGCACAACGGCGGACGCGCGAAACACGGTGGAGGAGATGGCTGAGGCCACGCCGATCATAACCGGCTCGCGCCGCATGTTGCGGCGTTTGCGCGACATCATGGCCGGCCCCGGCAGCGCCCAGTCGCGCCTCGACCACGTCGTCACCCTGATCGCTCAGGAGATGGTCGCCGAAGTCTGCTCGGTCTACGTTGCCCGCGCCGGCCAGGTCCTCGAGTTGTTTGCCACCGAGGGCCTGCGCGCCGACGCCGTCCACCACACCCGCCTGCACTTCGCCGAGGGCCTGGTCGGCCACATCGCTGCCCGTGGCCGCCCGTTGGCCTTGGCCGAGGCCCAGTCCCACCCCTTGTTCGCCTTTCGCCCCGAGACCGGCGAGGAGATTTACGAGTCCCTGATGGGGGTGCCGGTGCTGCGCGGCGGCCGCGTCCTCGGTGTTCTGGTGGTCCAGAACCGCACCCGTCGCGGCTACGCGGACGAGGAAGTCGAGCTGTTGCAGACCGTGGCCATGGTGTTGGCCGAACTGTTGGCGTCGGGCGACCTCGTCGACCCCAACGAACTGCGTGCCCGCCCCGGCCCCGGCCTCAACCCGACCCGTCTCGAAGGCGTGTCCTTGAGCGCCGGCATGGCCACCGGCCCGGCCGTGTTGTACGCCCCCGCCGCCGCCGTCGGTCACACGGTAGCCGAGGACACCGCCGCCGAGCTTGACCGCCTCGACGCCGCCGCCACCGCCTTGCAGGACCGCCTCGCCCAGTTGGCCCGCCATCCCGACCTCGCCGACGAGGGCGACACGCGGGAGATCTTCGACACCTTCCGCCTCCTCGCCCGCGACCAGGGCTGGCGCGAACGCATGGCCGACGCCGTACGCACCGGCCTCACCGCCGAGGCGGCGGCCCACAAGGTCCACTACGCCACCCGCGCCCGCTTCACCCAGGCCAGCGACCCTTATCTGCGCGAACGGGTGCTCGACCTCGAGGACCTGACCAACCGCCTGCTGCGCGAACTCCAGGGCGACAGCAGCGGCCCCCGCCGCTGGCCGCGCGGCGGCGTGCTCGTCGCCCGCAACCTCGGCGCCGCCGACCTGTTGGAGGCCCACCGCGCCCGCGTCGCGGCCGTGGTTTTGGAGGGCGGCTCGGCCACCGCCCACGCCGCCATCATCGCCCGCACCTTGGGCCTGCCCATGGTCGGCCGCGCCACTGGCGTGTTGTCGAACGTCGAGGCCGGCGACCCGGTACTGGTCGACGCCGAGGCGGCGTTTGTCTACATCCGCCCCGGCGAGCAGATCCGCGGTGCCTTCGATCGCTCCCAGCGCGAACTCGACGCCCGCCAGCGCCGCTACGCCGCCCTGCGCGACCTGCCGGCGCGGACCAAGGACGGCGCCACCGTTGCCCTGCACCTCAACGCCGCGTTGTCGAGCGACGTCCGCCACCTTGGCCCCACCGGCGCCGCCGGCGTCGGCCTCTACCGCACCGAAGTGCCGTTCATGATGCGCGGCACCCGCCCTGACGTACGCAGCCAGACCCGGCTTTACCGCACCATCGTCCGCGAGGCCGCGGGCAAGCCCGTGGTCTTTCGCACCCTCGACATTGGCGGTGACAAGATGATCCCGCAACTCGCGGACGTGCAGGAGGACAACCCCGCCATGGGCTGGCGCGCCTTGCGGGTCGCGTTGGACCGGCCGGCGATTATGCGCGAACAGGTCCGCGCCTTGCTTGCGGCGTCGGCCGGCACCGACTTGCACGTGATGTTCCCCATGGTCGCAACCGTCGCCGAGTTTGTCGCCGCCCGCGCCTTGCTCGACCGCGAGATCGGCCGCCTGCCGCCGCGCCGCCGCCCGGCCGCCGTCCGAGTCGGCGCCATGCTCGAGGTGCCGGCGCTGCTGTGGCAGCTGCCGGCGCTGCTCGAGCGAGTCGACTTCCTGTCCGTCGGCAGCAACGACCTGATCCAGTTCCTGTTCGCCAGCGACCGTGACAACGTCAACCTCGAGGGCCGTTACGATCCCTTGAGCCCGGCCGTGTTGCGTATTTTCAGCGAGCTGGCGCGCACCTGCGCCGCGGCACGGGTGCCGGTCACCGTGTGCGGCGAAATGGCCGGCCGGCCGCTGCAGGCCATGGTTTTGGTCGGCCTCGGCTTTCGCGCCCTGTCCATGGCGGCGCCCTCCGTCGGCCCGGTCAAGGCGATGATCCGCAGCCTCGACGCCGCCGAGCTGGCGGCGTACTTGCGCACCCTCGAGGCGTCGCCCGCCGCCAATTTGCGCGCCCGGCTCGCCGCCTTTGCCCGTGACCACGGTGTCGAGCTGTAATCGTCAATTGTGGATTGTTAGACAGTTGCTAAGGCCGCGCCATCTTTGCTACCAACGACGTTAATTGGCCGCTGGGGTGGCTCCCATTCCGGTTGTCGGTTGTTCCTGGTCCATACCGCCCGTCACGGTATGTCGCCTGGTCGGGCGATGGGGTTCCAGCAAGCCACGCGCGTGCCGTGTTGTCGCGGCAAGTTGGGCTTGTCGGTTGGTATTGGTGAGGGTCGCCGTCGGTTTCGGCGGCTGTGCGAGGGGCAAAAAGTCTTATGGTTCGTCTGAGCCCGCGATCGTTCCGCGTCGTCGCTGAGCACGAGCCCGTCAAGCAGTTGAGTTCCGCCCCCATCGACGCCGACCATGTTGGCGCCTTGCTGGCCGAGACCCGCCAGTCCTTCGGCTTCGACCTGTCGACCGTCGCCAACGCCCTGTGCATCCGCACCATCTATCTCCAGGCCATCGAGGAGGGGCGCTACGCCGATTTGCCGGGCGTCACCTACGCCATCGGCTTTGTCCGCACCTATGCCGACTATCTCGGCCTCGACGGCGACGCCTTGGTCGCCCGGTTCAAGAGCGAGAGCGCGGCGTGGCGTGCGCCGCGGCCTCTGACGCTGCCCGAGACCCGGCCCGAGCGCACGTTCCCCGGCGCCGCCGTGATCGCCTTGTCCGGCGTACTCATCGCGGTGGTGTTCGGCGCCTGGGTGACGTGGCGCGATCAGCCGGCGCAGGTGGCGGTGACCGTCGGCGCCCCGCCGGGGCTGGTGGCGGAGCAGGCGCCGGCCGCGGCAGCACCCGCCGACGCCAAGCCCGTGCCCGACCTGCCGCAAGTCGCCGCGGTCGTGGCCCCGCCGGTCGGCGGGATCGAGATTCCCATCGTTCCGGCCGGCGACACCGCCGCGCCCGTTGCAGTGGCCCCCGACGTTGCCGCTGCCGCCGATCCGGTGCCGGTTGCACCGCCCGAGTCGGCGCCGCCACCGGCCGCCCCGCCGGTCGTTGCTGCTCCAGCAATCGTTGCCGCGGTGCCCGACCCGGTGCCCTTTCCAACCGTTGTGACGCCGCCGCCCAGTATCGTGCCATCGGCGGCCCAGTTGGCCGCCCCGGCGCCGTTGCCGGTGATCCCGCCGCCGGCCGATCCGGTGGCCCGGCAATCCCGCCCCGGCACCATCTCCGCCGTCGCGGCGGAACCCGGAGTTGCCGCCTTGCCGGCGGTGCCCGGCGTCGATGCGGCCGTGTCGGGCCCCGGCCGCGAATACGGCCGCGCCAATCGCGATGCGCGCGTCATCTTGCGCGCCACCGCCGAGAGTTGGATCCAGGTCCGCGACACGCGGCAGAACGTTGTGCTGACCCGCATGCTCCAGCCCGGCGACAGCTACCGCGTACCCAATCGGCCCGACTTGACCCTGTTGACCGGCAACGCCGGCGGCCTCGAGATCACCGTCGACGGCGTCGCCATCCCGGCCCTCGGCCCCGCCGGCGCCGTCCGCCGCGACGTCCCTTTGATCCCGGACAGCTTGCGCGGCGCCAACTAGCGCATCTCAGGTTTCGCTCAGCAGCGAACTTCACGCTCCGCCATTTTCTCTTGGCGAGCAGTTTTCACCCAGCCGAACAGTTGTCAAGGACGGCCCCCGAGAGGGGGCCGCCGGCGGAGCCGGGCTACGCTCCTTGACAACTGTTCGGCTGGGTGACCACAAGGCTGCCATGAGGAAATGGCGGAATCCAAACGCCTGCACAGCCATCTTGCCGGCTTTCCGACTCGCCGCTGCCGCCCAAGAATCCTTGTTTATCGGGCCGCTCCGGGCTACTAACCCGGGCATGAGCATCCGGCCTTATCGCGACATCGCGCGCCGTGCCTCGCGGCGGGTCATGGTCGGCGACGTGCCCGTGGGCGACGGCGCGCCGATCTCCGTGCAGTCCATGACCAACACCCTGACCAGCGACGCCGACGCCACCGTCGGCCAGATCGCCGCCATCGCCGAGGCCGGCGCCGACATCGTCCGCGTCTCGTGCCCCGACACGGCGTCGACCGCCGCCTTGGGCGCCATCGTCGATCAGGCCGACGTGCCCATTGTCGCCGACATCCATTTCCACTATCAGCGCGCCATCGAGGCCGCCGACGCCGGCGCCGCGTGTTTGCGCATCAACCCCGGCAACATCGGCAGTGCCGAGCGGGTCGGTGAGGTCGTCGCCGCCGCCCGTGCCAACGGCTGCTCCATGCGGATCGGCGTCAACGGCGGCAGCCTCGAGCGCGACATCCTCGAACAGTATGGCGAACCGTGTCCCGAAGCCCTGGTCGACAGCGCCTTGCGTTCGATCCGCAGGCTCGAGGACGCCGGCTTCGAGGACTTCAAGATCTCCGTCAAGGCGTCCGACGTGTTCCTCGCCGTCGCCGCGTACCAGCAACTCGCCGACGCCTGCGACTATCCCCTGCACATCGGTATCACCGAGGCCGGCGGCCTGCGCACCGGCACCGTCAAGTCGTCCATCGGCCTCGGCAACCTGCTGTGGGCCGGCATCGGCGACACCTTGCGCGTGTCCTTGTCCGCCGACCCCGTCGAGGAGGTTCGCGTCGGCTTTGAACTGCTCAAGGCCCTCGGCCTGCGCCATCGCGGCGTCAACGTCATCTCCTGCCCGTCGTGCGCGCGCCAGCAGTTCGACGTCATCAACACCGTGCAGGTCTTGGAACAACGCCTCGCCCACATCACCACGCCGCTGACCGTGTCCGTCATCGGCTGCGTCGTCAACGGCCCGGGCGAGGCGTTGTCCACGGACATCGGCCTCACCGGCGGCGGCCGGGGCACCCACCAGATCTACATCGCCGGCCAGCCCGACCACCGCTTGCAGGACGCCGCCGTCGTCGATCACTTGGTCAAGCTGGTCGAACAAAAAACCGCCGAGATCGAGGCCCAAAACACGCGCGCACACGCGGCGGAGTAGCCCGTGGCCAAGTTACAGCCGGTACGCGGTACCCACGACCTGCTGCCCGACGCCTGGCGCGCCCACCACCACGTCGTAACGACCGCCCGCGATATCGTCGGCCGCTACGGCTTCGCCTCCATCGACACGCCGATCTTCGAGTTCACCGACGTTTTTGCCCGCGGCATCGGCGAAGCCACCGACGTCGTCATGAAGGAGATGTACACTTTCGACGACAAGGGCGGCGACAGCATCACCCTGCGCCCCGAGGCCACCGCCGGCATCATGCGCGCCGTGTTGTCCCAGGGGCTGCAGCAGGATCTGCCCCTGCGCCTGTTTTGCGCCGGCCCCATGTTCCGCTACGAGCGGCCCCAGAAGGGCCGCCAGCGCCAGTTCCACCAAATCAACGCCGAGTTGATCGGCGTCCCCGAACCGGCCGCCGACGTTGAGGTCATCGCCGCCGCCGCCCATGTCCTGGATACGTTGGGCGTGGCGACGACCCTGCAACTCAACACCTTGGGCGATACCGAGAGTCGCGCCGCCTACCGCGCCGTGCTGGTCGAGTACTTCTCCGACCACGTCGCCGACCTGTCCGGCGACAGCCGCGACCGCCTGACCCGCAATCCTCTGCGCATACTCGATTCCAAGGACCGCGGCGACCAGGCGGTGGTCGCCGGGGCCCCGCGCTACGCCGACTACCTGACGCCGGCGGCCGTCGCGTTCTACGCCGCCGTTTGCGCCGGCCTCGACGACCTCGCCATCGCCTACGTCCAAACCGATCACTTGGTGCGCGGCCGTGACTACTACGGCCACACCGCCTTCGAGTTCGTCACCGACGCCCTGGGCGCCCAGGGCACGGTGCTCGGCGGCGGCCGCTACGACGGCCTGGCCAAGATCATGGGCGGCCCCGAGATCCCCGCCGTCGGCTGGGCCGGCGGCATCGAACGCTTGGCACTGCTTGCCGGCGCTGTTCCCGACCCGGCCCGCCCCATTGCCATGATCGCCGTCGGCGACACCGCACAGCGCCGGGCCCAGTCCCTCGCCGCCGAGCTGCGCCACGCCGGTCTCACTGTCGATCTCGCCTATCGCGGCAACCTGTCGAAGCGCATGAAACGTGCCAACAAGCTCAATGCCCGCGCCGCCGTGATCCTCGGCGATGACGAGTTGGCCCGCGACGCCGCGGTCGTCCGCGACCTGGACTCCGGCGCTCAGACCGACGTGCCGTTGACCGGCCTCGCCGGCCACCTCGACGCCTTCCGTTAGCGCCGTGGCCGCTGCCCCACAGGGGGCGTCGCCGCAGCTTTCGCTGGAATTGCTGGTCGTCGGCGCCGATTTTCGCAGCGGCAGCGCCGAGGCCCGCGACCGCATGTTCGTCGCCGACGGCGACGTGGCCGCGTTCCTCGACGGGTTGGCCGCCGCAGGCATCACCCAAGCGCTGGTCATGTCGACCTGTGACCGGATCGAGGTCCAGGCTGCCGCCGCCGATCCCGCCGCTGCCGCCGCGGCGATCCGCGCTGCGCTGGCCGCCCGCGCCGGCCTGCCTGTCGCCGAGGTCGCCGCCCAGACCTACAGCCACACCGGCGACGCCGCCTTGCGTCACATCTTCGCCGTCGCGTCCGGCCTCGCCAGCATGATCGTCGGCGAGCCCGAGGTCCTCGGCCAGCTCAAGGCCGCCCATCGCGCTGCGGCCACCGGTCCGGTGCTCGAGCCCGTGCTCCAGGCGGCCTACGCGGCGGCCAAGCAGGTGCGCAGCGAGACCGCCGTTGCACGCGGCCCCGTGTCCCTCGCCGCCTGCGCCGTGCGCGTCGCCCAGGATGTGCAAGGCGACCTGTCCCGCGCCTCGGCGTTGCTCCTCGGCGCCGGCGACATGGGTGCGTTGATGCTGCAACACTTCCATCAGGCCGGCCTGCGCCGCCTCGTCGCCGCCGCGCCATCGGCCGACCGCGCCGCTGCCCTGGCTCGTCACCACGGCTGCTCCGGCACCACCTTTGACGACTTGGCCGGCGCCCTGCCCGCCGCCGACGTGGTCATCGCCGCCGCCGGTCTCGGCCACCGCCTGGTCACCGCCGACATGGTCGCCGCCGCCTTGATCAAGCGTCGTCACCGCCCCATGTTCCTGCTCGACGCCGCGGTGCCCGGCGACATCGACCCGGCCGCCGATCGTGTCGACGGCGCCTACCGCTACGAACTCGACGACCTGGAGCAGGTCGCCCAGGAGGGCCGCGCCGGCCGCGAGGCGGCGGCGGCCCAGGCCTGGGCCATTGTCGACCAGCACGTCGCCGCCTTCGCCCAGAGCCGCGCCGCCCGCCAGGCCGCGCCGGCGGTCCGCCAACTGCGCGACCATTTCGAGGCCGTGCGCGCCGAGGTTCTGGCCAACGGCGACCTTGACGCCGCGGCCGCTACCCGGCTGCTGATCAACAAGCTGCTCCATGCGCCGAGCGGCGCCCTGCGGGCCGGCGCCGACGACGCGCCGGCATTGCGTTTGTTCGGCATCACGCCCAACCAAGAGGAGTCGGACCCGTGAGCGACAGCAGCTTCGACCACAAGCTCGACCGTGTCTTGGCCCGGCAAGACGAGCTCAACGCTCTGCTCTCCGACCCCGGCGCCCTCGACCCCGACGACTTCGTCCGCATGTCCCGCGAACTGTCGGAACTCGGGCCGGTGGTCGAGGCTATCAGCGCCCTGCGCCAGGCCGGCAACGACCTCGCCGACGCCCAGGACATGATCGCCGATCCCGACACCGACTCGGAGATGCGCGCCTTGGCCGAGGCCGAGCGCGACGACATCGGCGCCCGCCTGCCCGACCTGCAACACCAGCTGCGCCTGCTGTTGCTGCCCCGCGACGCCGCCGACGCCAAGAACGCCATTGTCGAGGTCCGCGCCGGCACCGGCGGCGACGAGGCCGCGTTGTTCGCCGCCGACTTGTTCCGCATGTACCAGCGCTATGCCGAACTCCACGGTTGGCGCTTCAGCCCCATGAACGTCAGTGAAATCGGCATCGGGGGCTTCAAGGAAGCGACGGCGGAAATCTCCGGCCGCGACGTGTTCGCCCGTCTCAAGTTCGAATCCGGCGTCCACCGCGTCCAGCGCGTGCCCGTTACCGAAAGCGGTGGCCGTATCCACACCTCCGCCGCCACGGTCGCGGTGTTGCCGGAGGCCGAGGAGGTCGACGTCAAGGTCGAGGACAAGGACCTGCGCGTCGACGTCTACCGCTCCAGCGGTCCCGGCGGCCAGTCGGTGAACACCACCGACAGCGCCGTGCGCATCACCCACCTGCCGACCGGCATCGTGGTCTCGCAGCAGGACGAGAAGTCGCAGCACAAGAACAAGGCCAAGGCGATGCGGGTGCTGCGCGCCCCCGTCCCGACCTGGGAGCTGCGCTCGCTGGCCCGCTCCGC
>CAJHXJ010000335.1_pt1 | contig 11394 bp, 9 predicted proteins | sample 9198471 | NCBI WGS metagenome assembly CAJHXJ01 (sample SAMEA7708302, study PRJEB35096) | sediment metagenome | biome: marine neritic benthic zone biome [ENVO:01000025]; feature: sediment [ENVO:00002007]; material: shallow marine sediment [ENVO:03000034] sea grass bed [ENVO_01000059] ...
CCGACATACCCTAATACCAACCCCGGCCCCAATGCCGACCCCGGCGCCGCCGCGACTGGGCCGCTTGCGGATCTCCGGGTCCTCGACCTCAGCCAGGTCATGGCCGGCCCGTTCTGCGCCATGCTGCTCGGCGACATGGGCGCCGACGTCATCAAGGTCGAGCCGCCCGGCGCCGGCGATCAAACCCGGCGGGCCATGGGATTCCGCCTAAAAGGCGAGGACAGCCCCGGCTTTCTGGCCCTCAACCGCAACAAACGCAGCATGACGCTGAACCTCAAATCGGAGGAAGACCGAACGGCGTTCTACCGGCTGGTCGAAACCGCCGATGTCCTCGTCGAGAACTACCGGCCGGGCGTCACGGCCCGTCTTGGCATCGACTACCCGACCCTGTCGCCAATCAACCCGCGATTGATCTACGCAAGCATTTCGGGGTTTGGCCAAACCGGCCCCTGGGCCTCCAGACCGGGTTTCGACCTGATCGCCCAAGCCATGAGCGGCATCGTCAGCGCAACCGGGTCGCCGGGCGGGCCGCCGGTCAAGTCGGACATCCCCGTCGGCGATCTTGGTGCCGGCATGTTCGCGGTCTACGGCATCCTCAGCGCCGTCATCGGCCGCCAGCAGACCGGTCACGGACAACATATCGACACATCGCTTTTCGACGCCGGCCTGGCCCTCTCCATCTGGGAAGCCACGGAGTACTGGTCGACCGGCAAGTCGCCGCAGCCACTCGGCACCGCCAATCGGATGAGTGCGCCCTATCAGGCGTTCGCCGCGGCGGACGGCCATTTCGTCGTCGGCGCCGCCAACCAAAAACTGTGGCTGATCCTGTGCGACGTCATTGGCCGGCCGGACCTCGCCAACGACCCGCGGTTTGACCAGAACTACGACCGCGTCCAACACCGCGACGAGCTTACCGCGGAGCTGCAACAGACCTTTGCCGGCAACACGGCCGCCCATTGGATCGAGACACTCCTCGACGCCGGCGTGCCCGCCGGGCCGATCAACGACTACGCCCAGGCGCTGGACAACGAACACACCCGCGCCCGGCAGGCCGTCATCGATATCGCACACCCCGTGGAAGGGTCGTTCCGCTCGTTGGGCTTCGCCGCGAAGCTATCCGCGACACCGGCCCGCGTCCGCCGCCCACCTCCCCTGCTCGGCGAACACACCGCTGAGCTACTCAAAGAATTGGGCGTCGGGGAACGGGCAACCGAGCACGAATCCCCGGCCCGCCGATGACCAAGCCCGGCCGCATACGTCTTGACCGCGAGGGCCATGTTGCGATGGTCACATTGGATCGGCCGGGCGCCCATAACGCGCTGACACTGGAGATGTACGAGCAGTTGGGCGACATCTGCGACGGCTTCGCTGCCGATGCCGACTTGCGAGCAGTTATCTTCCGTGGCGCCGGTGGCCGCGCCTTCTCCGCCGGCACCGACATCGCCGTATTGTCGGCATTCGCGACCGCGGCCGACGGCATCGCCTACGAACGCAGCATGGACGGCTACCTTGACAGGGTGGCGGCCGTTCCCGTCCCCACCGTTGCCGTCGTTGAGGGCCTCGCCGTTGGCGGCGGTCTCAACATCGCCGCCGCCTGCGACATCCGCATGGCGACCAAAGACGCCCGTTTCGGCGTGCCCATCGCGCGGACCCTGGGCGGCTGCCTGTCGATGAGCAACTTCGCCGTTCTGGTCGACACATTCGGCTCGGGGCGCGCCCGCCGCATGCTGATGTTGGGTGACCTCCTCGGTGCCGAAGAAGCGCTGGCCTGCGGTTTTCTGGCGCGCGTGGCCGACCGCGGCGACCTCGACACCGCCGTCAACGAGGTTACCGAAACCCTAGTTGCCAACGCACCTATTACCCAGCGCGTCAGCAAGGCAGCGCTGGCCCGGCTAAGGCGCACCACGGTGCCGGACGGCGACGACCTGATCGCCGCCTGCTACGGCAGCGACGACTTCGGCGAAGGCGTTCGGTCATTCTTTGACAAACGACGACCGACGTGGCGCGGCAAATGACCAACGCGATTGCGATGACACTGAGCGACCGCTACGGCATCGGCCCGGAAGTCGTCGCCGGGCACGGCACCGCCGACGACGACGGTGTGTGGACAGCACCGCGCGTCGTCCAAACAATGGTGCAGCGCAAACAGGAGAAGACAGCGTGAACAACGAACCCAGCGTCAACGTTTGGTCGCGGTTGGACCTGACGTTTGACGCCAAGACCGACATCGACAACCCCTACACGGACGTCGACGTCTGGGTCGACCTGCGGGGACCGGGATTCGACAAACGGGTCTACGGCTTCTGGAACGGTGGCACCAGTTTCGTGGTGCGGGTATTGGCCACCACGCCCGGCACTTGGTCGTGGACGAGCGGCAGCTCCGTTTCGCGGGACGACGGCCTCAACGGCCAAAGCGGCTCATTCGTGGCGCAACCCTGGGACCCGGCGGAACTGGCCGACAACCCGAACCGCCGTGGCATGATCGGCGCCACGTCCGATGGTCGCGCCTTGCAATACGCCGATGGCACACCTTTCTTCCTCCTTGGCGACACCTGGTGGTCCGTACCCAGCTTCCGCTTTCCCCTCGCCGAGACCGATACGCCGGCACCGCTCGGGCCCGGCGCGACGTTGAACGACTATGCGCACTTTCGCCGCGCCCAAGGCTTCAATTGCATCGGCCTAATCGCCGCCCACCCGGCCTGGGCCAACGACGGCCATCCGCCCCGGCTCCAGACCGACGACGGCACGTTCATCCGCGCCGCCTGGCAGCAGCCCGGCACCGAATCCGCCAAGGACATGCACAACGAGGGCGGACGGCCATTCTTGTTTCCCGGCCGCGTACCGGGCTTCGAGGACGTTTTTCCCGACATGGACCGGATCAATCCGGACTACTTCAAGGTCCTCGACGCCAAGATCAACTACCTCAACGACGTCGGCATCGTCCCCTTCATCGAGGTTTCGCGGCGCGACAGCGGCCAAGCCTGGCAAAAATATTACGACTGGCCGACCTCTTACGCCCGCTATGTCCAGTACGTCTTCGCCCGCTACCAGGCCAACAACACGATCCTCAGCCCGATCCACTACGATTACTACGGCCAAACCATCCCGGCCGAAGACTACAACGAGCCGATCAGGCTCATGCTGGAGCGTTACGGTCGTCCGCCCTTCGGCACGCTTTTGTCGGCCAATCCGAATCCATCGACCCTGGTCAATTTCGGGCCCGACAGTTGGGTCGACCTGCACCAGAGCGGCAACGTGCGCGAGCACGATTGCTACTGGTACCTGACGGAGATCCACCGCAGCGAGCGCAAGCCCGCCCTCAACGGCGAGCCGTACTACGCCGGTCTGCACCAACTCGGCACGCCCTACCGGCTGCGCACCGAGCCCGACAGCGAAGAGGATGAGTTCTACGTTCGCTCCGGCCTGTACGGCAGTTTCTTGTCCGGCGGGCTCGCCGGTTTCATCTACGGCGCCGAAGGCATTTGGCAGGCCGACACCGAAGACGAGTCATTGCACAAGATGTGGGACGCCATGCAATGGCGCTCCGCCGACCAAGTCCAACATCTTCAAACCTTCGCCATGGTGCGCGGCACGCGCTACCGCGATCTCATCCCGGACAGCGAGTTGGTGACACCCAACAAGAACGGTGCCGCCTTCGGCTACTACGGCTGGACATACTGTGCCCGCACGCCGGCCGCCGATCTTTTTCTGCTCTACTTCGAAGCCAAGGCCGGCCGGCCGGCTCACCTGCGCGGGGTGCGCCGTGGCGATCGTTACCGCCCGTCGTGGTTTGATCCTCGCGACGGCGTATGGGCCACGCCCGGCGAGACCGTCGAGGTCGCGGACAGCTCGCTCTTGGCGCTGCCGGAGCCGCCCGACGAGCGCGATTGGGGCCTTATGCTGGAACGCGTGGCGCGCGACTAGGCGTTCAGCCGTCGGCCGCGCTACCAGGGCCGCTCCTCCAGTTCCACCGTCGCGTCGAACGGCATGCCCAGCCTTTCGTAGAAATCGCGGCGCATCCGCCGGTCCTTGTCCTGGACCAGCCAGGCGCGCTTCGCGACCTCCTCGGCCTCCGCCTGCGGGATCACCACGACCCCGTCGTCGTCGGCGATCACGCCATCGCCGGGCGCGACATGGACCCCGCCACAGTTGATCGGCTCGTTGACCGCCGCCAGTTCGAGCCGCCCGGCCATGTGGCGCATCGACCGCACGGTACAGAACACGGGCGATTGCTGGCCGATGCACTCGCCCGAATCGCGGCACGCCCCATCGATAACGAAGCCGACGCTGCCTTCGATCTTCGCCTTCAACACGTTGTTCGATCCCAACAGCCCGCAGCGGCTCTGCCTGGTATCGATGACATGCACCTCGTCCGGCGCCCCCATCGTGTGTCCGGCGGGCCATAGGGCGTCCGGATGTGTCGTGCCGTCGGGATTGCGCTTGTACTGGCGGTCGTCGAACTCGTCGTAGGACATCCTCGGCATCGGGTCGTTAATCACCCGGAATGCCGCGGTCGATGCGATCCCCGCAAAGAAAATGCCCGGAAACAGCGGTCGAATACGCGGGTCCATCTCGTAGGTGTTCATACATCCCAGGGAATCGAGCGCGTCGGTAACGTCCGACGTCCGCACCTTCCTGAGAATGGCAAGCGTGTTGCTGTCGATGGCCATGGTATCCGCCTCCTGCAATTAATGCGTTCAGTGCCAGATGGCTTCGCCGGAATCGCCATCGAAGAAATGGAACCGCTCCGGGTCCAGCGTCACCGAGACGGTGTCGCCAAGGCGCACGCTACTGCGGGCGGAAAGGCGCGCCACACAGCGGCTCATTTCACCGTCTCGTGCCGTCGCGCTGATGCCCTCCAGACTGTCGGAGCTGGTCACCACGGCCGCGCGCGCGTCGATGCCGAGGTGCACCATCATGTCGGAGCCCAAGGCCTCGAGCAGCTCGACCTCGCCGGTCACGACGTCGCCCTCCACGCTCTCCCGGGTGAGTTCGGCTTCGCGCACGTCCTCCGGCCGGACGCCGATCACGATTGGCTGACCGATGTAGCGCGACAGCCCGGGGCGCTGCTTCACCGTCTCCGGCAGGATACCGAGGGTGCTAGCGCCAAGCTTGATTGACGGCCCACCGCCGTTTCCACCGACCAACTCGGCCCAGTACAGGTTCATGGTCGGCGAGCCGATGAAAGCAGCCACGAACATGTTGGCCGGCACATCGTAGATCCGGCTCGGGCTGTCGACCTGCTGCAGCACGCCGTCCTTCAGCAAGGCCACCCGGTCGCCCATGGTCATGGCCTCCACCTGGTCGTGGGTCACATAAACGGTGGTGACGCCAAGGCGGTGCTGCAGCGCGGCAATCTCGGCGCGCATCTGAACGCGCAGCTTGGCGTCGAGATTCGACAGCGGCTCGTCCATTAGGAACACCGACGGCTCGCGCACGATCGCCCGCCCCATCGCGACCCGCTGGCGCTGCCCGCCGGAAAGCTGGCCGGGCCGGCGCTTGAGGTAGTTTTCCAGCTCCAGGATACTCGCCGCTTCATTGACGCGCCGGTCGATCTCCGCCTTGGGCACCCGCGCGAGTTGCAGAGCAAACGCGATGTTGTTGTAGACCGACATGTGCGGATACAGCGCGTAGTTCTGGAACACCATGGCGATGTCACGGTCTTTCGGATGGACATCGTTGACGAACTCCTCGCCGATCCACACCGCCCCGTCGGTAATCTCCTCCAGCCCCGCGATCATCCGCAACGCGGTGGATTTGCCGCATCCCGACGGCCCGACCAAGACCAGCAATTCACCGTCGGCGATTTCCAGGTCGAGGTTCTGCACGGCGTTGATCGCCCCACCGTAGCTCTTGGTAAGGTTGTCGAGCGTGACGTTAGCCATGGCGTTCTCGAAGCCTCACCGGTTATTTGAACCCTTGGGTCGCGATGCCGCGCACCAGTAGCCGTTGCGACGCCAGGAAGAAGCCCAGCACCGGCCCGATCGACACCAGCACCATCGCGAATAGCCCACCAAAGGATGAGGTGCCGCCGCTCGGGTCGAGGAACAGCCGCAACGCCACCGGCACCGTCATCTGATCCGTGTCGGTCAAGTAGATCAGCTGCGAGAAGAAGTCGTTATACACGTTGATGAACGTGAACACCGCGGTGGTCACCAGCGCCGGCATCGACAGCGGCAGGATGATACGCCAGTAGCGCTGCCAGTAAGATGCCCCATCGATCATCGCCGCCTGCTCGAGTTCCGGCGGCAGCGAGCGCATGAATTGGACCATCAAAAACACGAAGAAAGCGTCCGTGGCCAGGAACTTCGGCACCACCAACGGCAGGATGGTGTCGACCCAGCCGATCCGCAGGAAGAAGATGTACTGTGGGATCAGTTGCGCGTGGATCGGCAGCATGATCGACCCGAGCATCAACGCAAACCACAACCACTTCCACGCAAAGTGCAGCCGCGCGAACGCGTACGCCGCCATCGAGCAGGCGATCAGGTTGCCGATGATCGCCAATCCGCTGATGATGAAGGAATTGATGAAGAAGTCGCCGAAGGTTCTGTCGCCGAACAAGAACCAGCCGGTCCGGTAGTTGTCCAGGGTAAAGGTCTTCGGGATCAGCCCAAGCCCGCCAAAAATCTCCGCCTCCGGCCGAAACGACGAGGCGACCATCCAGATCACCGGGTAAAGCATCACGATCAGCAAGAGCGTCAACAGCATGTGCAGCGAAAAACTGCGCATCGTCCGCGCCCGTGCCCGGCGGTTGCGCGCGGCGCGAACCGCCCGGCGGTCGTATTTAGGGATCTGTTGCCGCTGCTGGCCAGTCCCGCCGAGCGCGCCCTCGACGCTAGCGGTCGCCATAGAACACCCAGAACCGCGTGGTCCAGAAGATGAAACCGGTGAGCGCCGCAATCGTCAGCAGCAACATCCACGCCATCGCGGACGCATAACCCATGTCCAGGTTCACGAATGCCCGCTGGTAGAGATACAGCGTGTACAACAGCGTTGAGTCGATCGGCCCACCGGTCCCCCGCGACACCACAAACGCCTGCGTAAACGACTGGAACGAGCCGATCGTCAACAGCACCATGTTGAAGAAAATGACCGGCGTCAGCAGCGGCAGGGTGATGCGCCAAAACCGCTGCCAGGCGTTGGCGCCATCGATCGACGCCGCTTCATAGTACGATTGCGGGATCTGCCTCAGCGCCGCAAGAAAGATCACCATTGAGGCGCCAAACGTCCACACGTTGAGCGCAACCACCACGTTCAACGCGGTATTGGGATTAGTGATCCACCCGATACCGTCGATCCCGAACACTCTCAGGAACAAGTTGAAAACGCCGCGTTCGCCGAAAACCTCGCGCCACAGAATACCGATGCCGACACTCGCGCCAATCAGCGACGGGATGTAGAACAACGACCGATAGAGGGCGAGCGCCGCGAGGCCCCGGTTGAGCATGACCGCGATGGTCAGCGAAAACACCAAGATCATCGGCACCGACAGCCCGACATATTGAATGGTCACCGTCGCCGCGTTGTCGAACCGCCGGTCTCGCGTAAACAGCTTTTCGTAGTTGTCGAACCCGATCCACCTTGGCGCACTCAGAATGTCGTAGTCGGTGAACGATAAGTAGAGCGACGCAACTATTGGAATAACGGTGATGCCGAACAGCCCGATGAACCACGGCAGCAAAAACAAGTAAGCTGCACGATTCTCCGCCTTCCTGAACGGCGAACCACCACGCCCATGCGGTATCGGCCGTCGCTTGATCTGCGGCAGCGTCGGCGCAAGTGTCGCGTCGGACGTCGGTTCCGAGGCCGTGATGTGATCTGTCATGGCGGCTACTGACGTGACGGCGATAGTAGCAGAAGCAACGCGGCAAGTGCGGGAGCAAATAATTTGCTCCCGCACCGCACCGCTACTCGCTAGTTAAGGAGGTCTTCCATGTCCGCGTGGAACTGCGCCGCGGCCTCCGCCGCTGACAGTTGGCCAAACGCGACCTCCTGATAGGCCCGCGACAAGGCATCCTGAACGGCACCCGTCCCGCCGGGCGGATAGCTGACCGGCTTGGCACTATCGACGATCCGCTGATAAAGCTGGATGAACTCCCGCTGGCCCCGGCTCGTGTCCGGGTTGTTCAGCTGGTCGTCTTGCAATGCGGCGACGGTGACGACGCCGTTGTCCGACTCATAGATCGCCGCCGCCCGCGCGTCCTGCGTGAAGAAGTTGATCCAACCCACTGACGCATCGATCTTATCCTGCGGGCAAGTCGCACCGATTGCGATGCCGTTCGCGCCGAGGTCCATGCCCGTCGTGCCGTCGTCGGCCCTCGGGTAAGGGTGGATCGCAAGCTCCTGACCGTTGACCGCGGTCAGCACCCGCTGATGGGAATCGAACCTATTCGGCGGCCGATTGGTGACGAACGTGCGCCCGTTGGCGATGTTCGACTCCTCGATCAGACTGCCCGTGTCCGCCAGCATCTCCTCTGCCGAGTCCGTCAATCCCGCCTCGCGCAACGTCTCCCAATACTCGAACCACGCCGCCGTCACCTCTTCCGGGAACGCCAGTTGGTTGCCTTCGAAGACCTTGTAGCCCTGGCTCTGCACCCATGTGACAAAGGAATCGTTCTCCGGGCCCATGTTGTGACTGACGTTCACACCCTCGGGCAAACCGGCCTTCACCGCGCCCAGCCAGTCGGCAAAGTCGCTCCAGGTCCAATCGTCCGCCGGGGCGTCAACGCCAGCCTCCTCCATTAGCGACTTGTTGTACATGATCGCGAAATAGAACACGCCGGACGGAATCATGTAGAGGTTGCCGTCGTCGCCTCGGCTCGACTCGATCGTCGCCTCGGCGATGCCGCTGATGTCGATCGCGCCGCTCTCGACCAAGTCGTCGAGCGGCAACAGGATGTTGGGCTTGGCGTATGTCGACAGCCAACGGGTCTGCATTTGGATCGTACACGGCTGGTTACCGGCCGCCGCCTGGATTTTCAGCTTGTCCCAATGGGGCAGCCAGTCCGATTGCTCACGGACCACCCGGACACCCGGGTTGTCGGCTTCGTAAAGCTGCAGGATCTCGTCCGTCTTTTGGTTGCGCAGTTGCCCACCCCACCAACTGAAGCGGATCTCCTGTGCCTCGACGGGTGCTGCGAGAAAGCTACCCGATACCACCAGCGCTGCCGCAAGAGTCACCGGACTTACCGCCTTTAACAGTCTTGTTTTGAGCATGAATTCCTCCCTATCGCTGCTCTTGTTTTCTTGCCGCCGCGTCCGCCGGACCCGGCCCGTTCAAATTTCTGCCTGACTTCCATCGGCTCCGACGTTCCGCAATAGCGCACTACAGCGGCGCATCGCCGAAACCGGACCGCTTGGCCGCGACGCTCGGAATGATGAACCGCCCTACGGCGCCCGATCCATCCCGAAGCAGATCCCGGTGCGGCGGTGCAACTGACCTCCCGATTGTTCCTCCTGAAACTGTCCACCGGTGGACTTGACCCATGGCCACCGGTATTATCGCGGTCAGACCTATGGTAATGTTGTATACAAAAAGTTGTCAAGAACGCGGCCTCGGCCAGGCGTGCGCCACCAGCCCCGATGGTCTAAACAAGGCGCTCTGCAAAATCGGGGGCAGGTTTTTAGGGATGACGAAATCCGTCCGGGAGGCCGCTTGAACGACGACATTTCGATCGCGCGGGCACGCACGGACACGACCGGTGGTTATGACCGGGTTGTTGCGTTCATTCGCGAGCAGCTTTCTTCACGCCGGCTGCAAATCGGCGACCGCCTGCTGCCCGAGCGCGAACTCGCCAGCGTTCTGGGCGTCAGCCGGCCCGTCGTTCGGGAGGCCCTGCGCGCCCTGTCGGCAATTGGCGTCGTCGACATCCGTCCCGGCCACGGCACCGTCGTCAGCCGCCCCGATTTCTCGACCTTGGCCGATTTTTTCAGTCTGGCCTTGGCGCAGGAGCCCAACGCCGTCGACGACGTGATGGAGGTCAGGATCGCCATCGAACGCCACGCGGTTCGCTTGGCGTGCCGCCGGGCATCGGAATCCGATCTCACCCGGCTGACCCAGGTGTTCGATCGTATAGTCGCAACGCTGGACGACGTCATGGCTGGTTGGCGCGCCGACTTCGACTTTCATTCAGCGCTGGTCAGCGCCGCCCGCTCGCCAACCCTGTCAAGCGTCTACACCGCGATCTCCGATCTCCTCGAACGCTCCCATCAGGAGCGCCGCGAACACATCCGCAATGTCGAAGGCATCAACGCTTTCATCATCGATCACCACGCCAAACTCCTAAACGCGATTCTCGAGCGCGACGAAACCGCCGCCGACCAGCTCCTCGTAGAGCACTTCCTGATCGGCGCTGAATTCCGCCGCAAGGCGAGCCTGACCACGGCGTCGGCAGCTCAAAAGATCGACCCAAAAACCACACCATCGGCACCAACGGACTCCCAGCCGGTAACCCAAAGCGCTTCTTAGGACAACTGCGCGCGGGACAAACTGGCATTGCTGTGGCGCATGACGGTCGAGATTGAAATGATTGTGGATCGAGGCATGAACGGAGGAGAATTTCCGCAGGGTCTTGATGTCCCTGAATTGCGACCTGTCCCGCAAGACTGCTCAATCACCCGCTTGACACAATAAAATATTATTTTAAGCTGCTCATGTGTACGGTGGGCGCCCGCAGACGTACCGGTCAACAATGTTGGGGATCGATGAGCGTTCGCACCACGCCGCCGCCAACCAGGGCACAAGATTTTCCAATTCGCGACCGGATCATGACCCGGATTGTGCGCGGCATCCGCGAGGATCGCTGGCCGCCCGGCGAGAGACTTCCCGTGGAATCCGATCTTGTCGAGCAGTTGAACGTCTCGCGCACGGCGCTGCGAGAGGCGGTCCGCACCCTCGCCGCTTTGGGCATTCTGCGCTCCCGAAAAAAGGCCGGCACGATCGTGCTGCCCTTTGACAACTGGAATGTGCTCGACGCCAACGTCCTGCGCTGGCTACGCGGCGATAGCGGCCTGCCGAACGAGATCCTGCGCCAGATCATCGAGGCGCGCCTGGCCATCGAACCGCTGGCGGCAACACTCGCTGCCGAGCGGGCTCCGGCGAGCCAGATCGCGATCGTCCGTGCGAGGTTCGAAGATATGGAGCGGGCCCCCGAGAATGCCAGGGAGCTTTGGGTCAGCGCCGATCTAGCGTTTCATCTCGCAATTCTGGCAGCCTCGGGGAACACGTTCCTGATGCGGATCGGTGATGCCCTTTCATTGGCGTTGGAGGAAATCTTCGTCCGCTCGAGTGCCGAGCGGGAAGACTACCGTGGGGTCCTGGCCGAGCACGCCGCGGTACTGCAGGCGATTGAGCGCCGCGATGCCGCCGCGGCCCGCGCCAACATGGCAAAC
>CAJHXJ010000472.1_pt1 | contig 11132 bp, 6 predicted proteins | sample 9198471 | NCBI WGS metagenome assembly CAJHXJ01 (sample SAMEA7708302, study PRJEB35096) | sediment metagenome | biome: marine neritic benthic zone biome [ENVO:01000025]; feature: sediment [ENVO:00002007]; material: shallow marine sediment [ENVO:03000034] sea grass bed [ENVO_01000059] ...
GTCCGCAGCAGGATCCGCAAGTCGAGCAGCAACGACCAGTTTTCGATGTAGTAGATGTCGTAAGCGACCCGCGCCCGCATCTTGTCGGCGGTCTCGGTCTCGCCGCGTAGCCCGTTGACCTGAGCCCACCCGGTGATCCCCGGCCGCACTCGGTGTCGCGCCGAATAACCGGCGATGATGTCGGCGTACTGTTCGTTGTGCGCCACCGCGTGGGGCCGCGGCCCCACCAGCGACATGCTGCCGTTCAGCACGTTGAACAACTGCGGCAACTCGTCGAGGCTGGTGCGCCGCAACAGGCGCCCCACGCGGGTCACCCGCGGGTCGTTCGCCGTCGCCTGCCGCAGCCCCGCCCCAAGGCGGTGATCGCCGTGGCGCATGCTGCGAAACTTGAACACGGTGAACGGCCGGTTGTTGAAGCCGTACCGCGTCTGCCGGTACAGCGCCGGCCCCGGCGATTCGAGTTTCACCACGGCCGCGATCAGCAGCAACAGCGGTGCCAGCGCGATCAGCAGCGCCGCCGCCAACACCTTGTCCGACAGCCGCTTGGCGATCGCCTGCCAGCCGTCGCCCGGGTGCCGCGCCAGGTCCAGGGTCGGCACCCCGGCCAGCGTCCCGAAACGCGGCGCCTTGTGGCTTAACCCGACCAGGTCCGGCGCCAGCCGGATACTGACCGGCAGCTCATGGAGCCGCGCGACGATCCGGTGGATCCGGTCTTCCGCCGACCACGGCAGGGCGATGACCACGTCATCGATCCGCGTGTGCCGCGCCAGCGCCAGCAGGTCCTCGACCTCGCCCAGCACCGGGGCGCCGAACACCAGGGCGCCGACACGCTGCCCGGCCCCGTCGCCGGTCTCCGCGCCATCGTCGAACACGCCGATCACCCGGTTCCACGGTTCGTTGAGGAGCTGGATCCGCTGCAGCATGCGCTGCGCTTGGTGGGTGTTGCCGATAATCGCGATGTTGCGCGTCAGGCTGCCGGCCCGCGCCCGCGCCTGCAGCGCTTGCGCGTAACTCACTCGCAATGCCGCGACGCTTGCAACCCCGCCCGCCGCCGTCAGGAATGCCCACGCCCGCGATACCTCATCGGACAGCTTCAGCCCGAAGCCCAGGGTCACCAGCGCAAAGAACATCACCGCCATGGCCAACACGACTCGCGGCGCGGCGCGCCATGGCCGCCGGATGGCATCGCTGTCATAGCCGCCGGCGAGCGCGGTGATACCGACGACCCCGGCCGCGAACAGCCCCAGGGTCGTGGCGTGCGGCGTGACCGCCGTCGGCCACCCGACGTGCGCCATGTAGGCGACGATGCCCGGCGCCACCACGGCCAACCCGTCGCAGGCGACCGCCACGGCGCCGACCGCGCTCTGCGAGAACGGCAAATTCGACGGTCCGGTCAGCCGGCGTTGCGCCGGCAGTGCCATCATGTTCATCGGGCCACGCTCCTGAACTCCCAAGTCCAGGCATCCGCCGCCGGTTTGCGCTCGCCTCGCGCCCTCGGCAACGTATGCAGCCCTCTACTGCGGCGCCGACCCTATGCCGGCGCTTCGCGACCCACCTACCTGGCGCTCACGGTTTGCGATCCACCCTGAACGCAATCGCATTTTTGTTGCCCCCAGCCGTAGCCCGACACCGCCGTCGCGATCAACCCTGTCCCGGGCCTCCGTTAAGGATGCCTTAACAATGTTACAGCCGGCCACGGAATCCGTCGGTGTAGGTAAGGGGCTCGGCGGCTACAGCAGCGAGTGCGGGGGACGAGAGGGTGAGGCATGCTCCCACGGTGCCATGGCGCGGCGCGTTGGTCTCGGCGGTGTTTGTTGCCGCCGGCGCCACCCCTGCCTTTGCCCAAACCGCCGTCGACGATGCCGTCGCCAACCGCCCCCGCCCCGACACCGCCGCCCAATGCATCGACGTTGGCACCCGCGCGACAAGCGAAACCGGCGGCTTTCAGGTCTGCCCGACCGTCGCTGCCGAAACCCGCTTCGAAGACAATGTGTTTCGCGACGCCGGCGACGAGCGCTCGGACGTTTCACTGTTCGTCGCCCCCGCCGTACGGGTCGCCAGCGACTGGGCGGCCCACGCCGTGTCGGTCACGGGCACCGTGGCGGCGACCCGCTACCAAACCGAAACCAGCAACGACTCCACCGACTATGGCGTCGCCGCCGCCGGCCGCGTCGACGTTGCTGACGACGTCCAGGTCGATCTCGGGTTCGGCTGGGCCCGCAGCCACCGCGATCGCGGCGAGGCCGACAGCGCCGGCGTCGGCGAGGACGTCGACGAGTTCAGCCGCACGTCCCAGACCGTCGGCCTGCGCTACGCCCCGTCCGACCTGTCCTTCGCCATCGACCTCGAGGTCGCACAGCTTGATTTCGACGACACCGGCACCATCGACAACGACGACGAAGACCGCGACGAATACACCCTGTCGTTCAGCGCCGGCATCGACCTCGGCTCGGGCTGGTCTCTGTTTACGACTCCCCGCGTCGAAATCCGCGACTACGACCAGGCCGTCGGCGGCATCGACCGCGACTCCCAGGGCTACGACGTCCAGGCCGGCGCGTCCTACGACCTGTCCGGCGTCACCTTCCTGCAAGCCGGCGTCGGCGCCTTCCGCCGCGACTTCGACGACCCCGACTTCGCCACCGAGACCGGCGCCTCCGTCTCCGCTCGCGCCGTCTGGAACGCCACCGACCTGCAGACCGTCACCCTCGCCGCCAGCCGCGGCCTCGAGGAAACCGGCGAGGCCGGCGCCTCCAGCGTCGTCGAAACCAGCGTCGATCTCGGTGTCGATTTCGACCTCGCCGACAACTTCGTCGTCAACACCCGCCTCGGCTTCCAGAACGAAGACTTCGGCGACAGCGACCGCGAGGACGACGTCTACAGCGCCGGCATCGGCGCCGAGATGTTCGTCAACCGCTTCGTCCGCGCCACCGCCTCGGCGCAGCACCAGCGCCGCCGCTCCACCCTCGAGGCCGAAGGCTTCGACGCCAACACCGTCGGCGTCGGCGTCCGGCTGCAGTTCTGACGGAGGCACGTCATGACCCCACGCCACCTGGTCATCGGGACCATCGCCCTCATCCTCGCCGGCTGCGCCGCCGCCGACCGACCGCCGGCGCCGGACCAAGCCGCCGTCGCCACCGGCGCCGACTACCAGCTCGCCGCCGGCGACCGCCTCAAGATCGGCACCTTCGGCCACCCCGACTTCTCCGGTGAGTTCCAGGTCGACGGCGAGGGCAACATCGCCTTCCCCCTGCTCGGCGCCGTCACCGCCGACGGCCGCACCGCCGACGAGTTGCGCGACGACTTGGCCGTCGCCCTCAACGCCAGCTACATCGTCGAGCCCCAAGTCAGCGTCGAGGTCCTGACCTTCCGCCCGTTCTTCGTTCTCGGCCAGGTCAACACCCCCAACGCCTTCGCCTACCGCCCCGGCATGACCGTGCGCCACGCCGTCGCCATGGCCGGCGGTTTCACCCGCCGCGCCAAGACCGGCTCCATGACCCTGATCCGCGAAACCAAGCTCGGCGCCGAAACCTACCGCGCCACCCCCGACACCCCGCTGCTGCCCGGCGACACCATCGAGGTCGGCCGCCGCCTGTTCTAGCTGCCCTTTTTTGACACGGCGCCCGCCGTTGTCCCGCGCCCGCCGATCGCTAAAGTCGGAACAGTTCCAACGGTGCGAATGTCGAAGGTATTGGTCGTCAACAGCGGGCACATGAGGTGCCATTCGTGTGGTCATGAACGCTGACACTCACGCGCCGCCAACCGCCCCGCCGGCCCCTTACGGCCCGGCCGCGGCGACCCCGCCCGTCGACATGTTCGACCTGCGCACCCTGTTGCGCGTGTTGCGCGGCGCCAAGTTCCTGATCATCGCCATCGTCGCCACCGCCTCCGTCGCCGCCGCCATGATGGCCGACCGCCTCACCCCGCTGTATCGCGCCGGTGTCGTCATCCTCGTCGAGCCCGACCGCCGCAACATCGTCGACATCGACCGCGTCGCCGAGGGCCTCACCACCGACGACCAGACCCTGGCGACCGAGGCCGACCTCATGCGCTCCCGCGGCCTCGCCCGCCAGGTCGTCCACCGCCTCGCCCTGATCGACGACCCCGACTGGAACCCCTTCCTGCCCCCCGCCGATCCCGCGCCCCTCGAACCGAGCCGCGCCGGTTTCGCCCGCGACCTCTACGACCTCGCCTACGACAGAGTCATGGAACGCCTGTTCGGCCCGCCGGTGGAGCCGGAGGAAGAGGTAATCCCACCCCCCGACGTCGTCCTCGACATGATCGCCGCCAGCTTCCAGAGCACCGTCGCCGTCATCTCCGGCGGCGACAGCCGCATCATCGAGCTTGAGGTCGAGTCCCCCGACCCCGCCTTCGCCGCCCGCGCCGCCAACACCGCCGCCCGCATCTACATCGACAGCCAGCGCGCGGAAAAGGGCGCCACCACCACCCAGGTCGCCGCCTGGCTGCAGCAGCGCGTCACCGAGACCCAGGCCCGCCTCATCGACGCCGACCGCCGCCTGGAGGAATTCCGCCGCACCTCCGGCCTCACCACCGTCGGCGCCTCGGTCCTCCCCGCCCAGCAGCTCGCCGAGTTCTCCAGCGAGCTGTCCCGCGCCCGTGCCGAGTGGCAGTTCGCCACCGCCCGCCACGACCAGGTCCAGCAGCTACTCACCGCCGGCGGCAACGCCGACTTCGCCGCCGCCGCCCCGGTCCTCGAGTCCTCCCTCATCCAGTCCCTCCGCGTGCAGGAGGTCGAGCTCGACCGCCGCCTAGCCGAACTCCGCTCCAAGTACCGCGACGGCCACCCCGAGATCGGCCTCGCCCGCGCCGAGCTCGCCGACCTCCGCGCCAACGTCGCCACCGAGATCGCCAAGATCGCCACCAGCCTCGCCAACCAGGCCGACCTCGCCCGCGCCCAGGTCGTCGGCCTGGAGCGCGAGGTCGCCGCCCGCCAAACCGCCCTCGACGACCTCACCGCCAACGAGGTCACCCTCCGCGCCCTGGAGAGCGAGGCCGACGCCAACCGCGCCTTGTTCGAGACCCTCCTGCAACGCCTCAAGGAAACCGGCCTCGAGGACGAGACCCTGCAGCGCCCCGACATCCGCATCGTCGACGCCGCCGTCATCCCGTCCTTCCCGTTCTTCCCCCGCAAGAAGGTCATCGTCGCCATGGCCTTCGCCTCGTCCCTGGGCCTCGCCATCATGTTCGTGTTGGTGCGGGAGTTCCTCCACCCCGGCTTCCGCGGCGTCGCCCACCTCCAGGCGGCCACCGGCCGCCCGGTCCTCGGCCTGCTGCCCCAGCTCGGCCGCCGCGCCCGCAATCGCGTGTTGCAGCCCGGCGCCGCCGTCACCCGCAACCCCAAGGTCCATATGTATGCCGAGGCCCTGCGCACCTTGCGCACCAACCTCGCCGTCCTCAACGGCGGCCAGTTGCCCGGCGCGGTGATGGTCACCTCCTCCGTCCCCGACGAGGGCAAGACCTCCACCGTCCTCGCCGCCGCCGCCCAGGCCGCCGACGCCGGCCGCCGCATCGTCGTCGTCGAGTGCGATTTCCGCAACGCCACCTTCGCCACCCGCGTCGGCGCCGATCCCCGCGCCCCCGGCCTCGCCCAATACCTCCAGGGCACCGCCGCCCTGTCGGAGGTCATCGGCCACAACGCCGCGACCAAGGTCTCCTACATCACCGCCGGCGGCCTCCCCCACCAGCCCGCCGACGCCCTCGCGAGCCCCGCCATGGCCGACCTCCTTGCCGCCCTGCGCCAGCAGTTCGACGCCGTGGTCCTCGACACCCCGCCGCTCCTCGCCGTCGCCGACGCCACCGTCCTCATGCGCGCCGTCGACGCCGTCGTCTACCTCGTCCGGTGGGAGAAGACCCAGCGCACCCAAGTCCTCGCCGGCCTCCGCATGGCCGCCGAGGCCGGCGCCCCCCAGATTGGCCTCGCCCTGTCCCGCGTCAACGTCCGCAAACACGCCCGCTACGCCGACGGCGGCGCCCTCACCCTAGACAAGGCCTACCACCGCTACTACCTCGGCGCGGGCGCCCGATGATGTGTCCGATGTGCGCGCGATCCGGCGAGGCCCACCGATCAAGCGGCGTGGCCACGCCTGGGATTGCTGTTCGTTCAGCGGATTGGGCCCATCACGGGGCGAGCCCCGGACGGACCAGAGCTGGACAGCCCGGATCCGGGTTCCGCGTTATTGCCGACACGACGGCGACGCGGTCTCAACCACCAACACCACGAACGGAGGCCCACCAACACCCGACGGCAACGCCACAACGATGAAAAACATCATCGTCTCCTTCGGCACCACCGGCCTGCTGCAAGTAATCAACCTAGCCACCGGCGTCCTCGCCGCCCGCTATCTCCTCCCAGAAGGTCGCGGCGAACTCGCCGCCATCCTCCTTTGGCCGGGTTTGCTGGGCGCCATCTTTCTGTTCAGCGCTGAGCAAGCTGTCACCTACTTCGCCGCCACTCGCGAAGGCGCCGCCCGGCGCGTCGCCGCCGTCGCGTTGATCGCCACTATCCCTTTGGCACTCGTTGCAATGGCAGTGGGCTATGTCGTCATCCCTCACCTGATGCACGCCCACGACCCAGCGGCGATCGCCCTTAGCCGCATTTACCTCCTGCAAATACCGGTTCACATTGCGTCGATGATCTTTGTCGGGACGATGCAAGGTGCCCAGCGCTTCGCGGCTTGGAACGCCATCCGACTTATGCCCTCGGTCGGCTACCTAGTGGGTATCTTGGTCTTCGTCGCCTTTGGCCAAGCCTCGGTGACAGGATTCGTTATCGCATCTCTCGGTGGTTCAACCGCCGCCTTCATCATCGGTTTCGTTCAAGCAGCCCGCATTGCAGGTATGTCATGGCAGCCGATTCGCGGAGAGTTTCCCGAGCTGGCGCGCTATGCGGTCAGCGCCCATTTTTCGCACCTAGCAACAATTGGTAACAGGCAGCTGGACAAGGCGTTGGTCGCCCTGCTTCTCCCGTCGGAGCAACTTGGTGTCTACGTGGTTGCTTTGTCCGCTGCCGCAATTGTCGGGCTAGTTGGAACGACCTTGGGGCCCATCTCAATGGCGCGTATCGCACAGGCGACGGGCCAGGACCAGCGAACGAAGATGCTTGGTCGCTACCTCCGCCTAACAATCGCGATCGCCGCTCCGGTTGCATGCGTTTTTGCAGTTGCCGGCAACTGGTTAGTCGCCGTGGTGTTCGGCGACGCCTTCCTCCTCGCGGGCCAAGTCTTGCCAATTCTGTTGGCCGGCGCGTTCGCCAACGCGACGAGAGACAGCTTTTACGCTGCACTCCGCGCCCACGCCCAGCTGCGCTTGATCAGCTATGCAGAATACACGGTACTCGCATTGCAGGCCGCCCTCCTATTTTTCCTGATCCCCACCGCTGGAATTCACGGCGCTGCCTGGGCAATTACCGTCTCAGCGTTCGCGGGCCTTGCCATAGCTGCGGCCGCCGTCGCCAAGTTAACAGGCCAAACCATAGTCAGCCTAGTTCAGCCGGCGCGCGCAGATTGGCATTACCTAGTAAGGACATCCCGGTCATTCGTTCCCAACTTCTCGAGAGTTGGTTGACGACATCCCCATGATGTGGGGTCAACAATCACGAATAATGCTCGGCGTGCATAGAGAAACACGACACTTCTATCTTCATACTTTGGCGGAAATTCAATGAGAATAACTGTTACGCACCCGGCATCCACGGAGTTAGCCTACAACATCGTAGCCGGGCTTCAGGCGAGAAACCATCAGGTAGACTTCCATTCAGGATTCTACTATTCGCCGACGATAAAGAGATGGGCCGATAGGATTCCCGGCGCCGTCGGTGAGCGTACTAGACGCGAGCTCGGTCGCCGGTTCCATCCTGGCATTGACTCATCAAGAGTACATTTCTGTGACGTATCGGGTGACATAAGTAAAGTGATTCTCCGAAAGTTGCGACTCACAAAGCTACACAAAAGGATACTGAGACTCCACGACCGACGAGCTGACCGTCTTGCCGCACGGCGAATTAGAGCATCGCAACCAGAGGTGGTCATCGCTCACAATAACGCTGCTATATCAACGATTTCCGAGGCTAGGAAAATCGGGGCAGTAACATTCTTGAACCAAGTGACAGGTCACAAGGCAGCTGTGATTCGGCTAGCCAACGAAGAACGTCAGTTGTGGCCTGCGTTCGCCGGGCGAACGTCTCATCGTCTTTCAGGTGTCCCCGAGACACCAGAAATATACGAAGCGGACTGCATTCTGGCTCCATCCGAATACGTTAGAGATACACTATTGGAGGTTGGTGTAGACGAAAACAAGATACGAACTGTCCCTTATGGCGTGAACACGACTCAGTTCAGGCCGCAGCCAAAAGTGAGGCGTCCGTTTCGAGTACTCTTTGTTGGCCAGGTAGGATTGTTGAAGGGCGTCCAATATTTGCTCGAGGCCGTACGACGACTACGAATTCCGGACTTGGAAACCACAATCGTTGGGAGCGTTAACGGAACGGGACAAGGTTTAGCGCAGTACTCAGATCACTTTAGTTATGTTCCTAACGTGCCACATGCCGAGGTGCACAGGTGCTTTTCTAGCGCAAGTGTATTCGTCTATCCCACACTCCACGAGGGGTCCGCTCTCGCGATTTTTGAAGCCCTTTCGAGTGGGCTGCCAGTTATCACTACACCGAATTCCGGTTCAGTCGTTCGTGATGGCGTAGATGGCTTCATCGTCCCTATACGTGACATAGAGGCTTTAATGGATCGGATTCAAAGACTTTATGATGATTATGAGCTCTTGAGCTTTATGAGTAGCTGCGCTCGCGAACAAGCCGAATCATATTCGTGGAACCGGTATTGCAACGACTTGGAACTCACGCTTGCCGACGTCTCGGGACGTTAGCTGGAAGACGTCTGTCTAGTGGGCCGAGCAGAGGATCGCCGCTGCTACGGTTCGCAAGGTAGGTGCTTTCTTGCTCCAGCGCAGGTAAGCGAAATAAGAGACCAACATAGATCCAGAGATAGACGTTGATCGGATCTAGGTCTAATGACCTTCCCTTTAGGTTGTTGATCAGCGTCGCAATCACAAAACCAATGGCTATGAGAGAAAATAACTTATAGCTGAAGGTATTGAGGTCACGCGCTGAGGAAATACCAAAGCCGATAATCGTACCAAATACCGAGACAGTAACAACTAGTCCCAAGATACCAAGTTCTTGCACGACTCTGCCATAATAAGTCTCAAATAGAATCAATTCGCCTGGCGCAACAATTCGGGCCGCGCCTGTGTTCATTCCTGTACCGTTTCCGAATGGAAATGCGCTAAGCGCGGACAGAAAGTCCAAAACAACCGGACGGAGCGTACCCTCACGGTGAAGTAAACGCGCAATCGTGTCATCGATCAGCTGCGATAAATCAAATCCAAGGGCGACGGCAACCACCGCTATGGCGCAAACAAAAATCGGCGTCGTAACAAGAAGAATTGTTGCTCGTCCTTCAAATAACAAGAACAGTCCAAGTAGACCTGGTATGAAGAGAAATGCTGCACGAGCGCCAGACAGAAATCCGGCGATGATTAAAAGAACAAGGACAAGACCACCTACCACGCGCCATCGCACATTAGGGTCAGTTCGCCAAACCACATACGCGGGAACGATCGATGCGAAGATGAAGCCGAAATACTGAGTGACGAATGTAAACGTGGACGGAATCCTGAACAGGCGAATGCCACCAAAGTCGAAATTACTAAATCTTTGCGTCACCTCAAATGTCGCGGGCCCGTAATATGTACTCATTGTCGCGCGATATCCGAAGGTTAGAGATTGCCAATACTGGAACAGCCCGAAGGTGCAGGGGATAACCGCAAGCAATACCAGAAATCTCAACAGACCATGATAGTCGCTGGCGGTTCGCACAACGCCGGCGATCACTAACAAAAGAGGAATGTACAGTAGCCAAACCTTGACACCAAGGACGGCGACAGCAATGTTGGGTATGGCAGGGTTTGCCGCCTGAACGAGTACCAGAATTGCCAACGCCAGAAGGCTTACTGCTACGGGAATTGGAACCCGTACGGATCGAATATCAGATAAATGGAAGAGCGTGAGGATGGCATATAGAGGAATTACGAACAGAACATCTTTGAGTAACTTCGGCAATGGACTCGGATAAAATGAGAGACTCACAGTTCCGGCGAAAGGTAAGAAGAGCAGAAAAGCATAAAATCCAAGTCGCCAACGAAATGCTGTAATCGGCGCCGTCACAAGAGCGGTCACAAGTACTGGCAACCCGATCAGAGTAATTGATCCAGGGTTCATACCGCTGTCGTTGAGCGTTGCTTGTAGTTGCAGTGGGCTGAGGGAGCAGGTAAGTTAGTTTGGTTGGCGGATTTTGAGGTTATTTCGCGATTTGAAAGCGTTTCTGCCATCGCCGGTAGCTCGGACACGTCCATCGCCTCGCGTTGGTTAATAGCCCAGGGCAAAACGGTGTCATGCGCCGACCGATAACCGGCAATCCAGTGCACCGCGCTGAACCGTTTAGCGTTCTCAATCCCCAGTTCAACTATTTCAATCCTGTCGGCTAGCGGCATCTTTACAACGTTTTTCACCGCGTGCGCAGATGCCGTCTCATCGGCCGGGTCGATGTAAACCGCCGCGTCACCGCTTACTTCTGTCATTGGCGCTCGGTTAGTGGTCACCACCGGACACCCGAGCAACTGCGCCTCGACGATGGGCCAGCCAAAGCCCTCTGCGATCGATGGGAACAGCAACAGTTCCGCTTGCTGATAAAGAGCGATCACCTCGGCATCCGTTGGACCGACGGCGAATAGGACACTCTCTCCGCACCCCGAGTCTTGCACTAGGTTCGTCAGGTCGTCAGTCGGCGCCGCCCCGGCCATGATCAGCTTCAGGTCCGGCTGCAGCCGCTGCACCTCTCGAAAAATCCGCAAAACGCCGCGCCGGTTCTTGTACCAATTGTTGTTACCAACGTGCAGGATAAAGGGTGCTGTACCCTTACCCGTCAGCCATTCGGGTTTCTGTTTCGCAACGAGACGTCGCACCGCACTCCGCGCGATGGCATCGTCCACCGGGGCGAAACCGTCATCGATCGCGTTGAGCACAACCGATGTCCGGCTCGCCGGCA
>CAJHXJ010000074.1_pt1 | contig 11087 bp, 9 predicted proteins | sample 9198471 | NCBI WGS metagenome assembly CAJHXJ01 (sample SAMEA7708302, study PRJEB35096) | sediment metagenome | biome: marine neritic benthic zone biome [ENVO:01000025]; feature: sediment [ENVO:00002007]; material: shallow marine sediment [ENVO:03000034] sea grass bed [ENVO_01000059] ...
GTTTTGCACCTTTTGCGTCGTCCCCTATACCCGCGGCGCCGAATTTTCGCGCCCGGTAGCGCAGGTGCTGGACGAAGCCAGACGCTTGGTCGATCAGGGGACGCGGGAGATCACCCTGCTCGGCCAGAACGTCAACGCCTATCACGGCGTCGAGGAGAACGGCGGCGAGGTGGGTCTCGGGCGGCTGCTATCGCGGCTGTGCGAGATCGAGGGACTGGCACGCCTGCGCTACACGACCAGCCATCCGCGCGACATGGATGGCGAGCTGATTGCCGCCCACGGCGCGCTCGATGAATTGATGCCCTACCTCCATTTGCCGGTGCAGTCGGGCAGTGATCGGATTTTGGCAGCGATGAACCGACGCCACACGGCGGACGACTATCGCGCCACGATCGATGCGCTGCGGCGGTCGCGTCCCGACATCGCGCTGAGCTCCGATTTCATCGTCGGTTTTCCGGGCGAAACGGATGCCGACTTCGCGGCAACGCTGGCGTTGGTGGAAGAGGTTCGCTTTGCCCAGGCCTATTCGTTCAAATACAGCGTGCGGCCCGGCACGCCGGCGGGACTGATGGAGACTCAGGTCCCGGAGCCCGTCAAGGAGGCGCGTCTGGCGGTGTTGCAGGAACTGTTGCAGCGGCAACAGGACGACTTTAACGCGGCGACGGTCGGGCAAACGGTTTCGGTCCTGTTCGAGCGCGCCGGCCGGCATGACGGTCAACTGGTCGGCCGCAGCCCCTACAATCAGGCGGTGCATGCTGCCGCGCCGGGCGCGGTTTTGGGGACTGTCGCGGACGTTAGAATTGATTCATGTTTGTCCCATAGTCTAGCTGGTGTGCTTACCGAGAGCGGCGGGCCGGTGTTTGGCGGCGCCGCGGCGGTGGCAGCGGAAAGGGTAGGCGTTTGAGCTCCTCTGACACGGTCAGTGTGACGCCAGGTCAAATACAGTTCGACGACAACACCTTGTTGCCGGCGTTGTTTGGTCACCATGACGAGCATCTGCTGCAAATCGAGCAGCTGCTCGACGTCAAGCTGCGCTACCGCGGCAATCATCTGGAAATTTCAGGCCCGGTAACATCGCGCGAAATCGCCGACCGGGCGATCGGGGCGTTGTACTCGCGCCTGAAGGATGGCCTCGAGGTCGCGCCGGGCGATGTGCAGGCGGCCTGCCGCATGGCGGCCGGCGACGCCGGCTCGGGCGCGGAGCTGGCGCTGCGCACGCGCAAGCGCACCATCACGCCGCGCTCGCCCAGACAGGCCGAGTATGTGCGCGCGCTCGAAGAGTCCGACCTGGTTTTCGGACTGGGGCCGGCCGGTACCGGCAAGACCTACCTCGCGGTGGCGGTCGCGGTAACGCACCTGCTGCAGGGCAAGGTCGACCGCATAATTTTATCGCGCCCGGCGGTCGAGGCGGGCGAGCGGCTCGGTTACCTGCCCGGCGACCTGCAGGATAAAATCGATCCCTATCTGCGCCCGCTCTACGATGCCTTGCATGACATGTTGCCGGGCGACCAGGTGGCCCGCCGGTTGGCCAATGGCGAGATCGAAGTCGCGCCCCTGGCATTTATGCGCGGCCGCACCTTGAACCATGCCTTTGCCATCCTCGACGAGGCGCAGAACACCTCGGCGATGCAAATGAAGATGTTTTTGACCCGGCTCGGCGAAGGATCGCGCATGGTGGTAACCGGCGATATGAGCCAGATCGATTTGCCGTCGGGGACCCGCTCGGGCCTGGGTGACGCGCTCGATGTACTCGGCAGCATCGCCGGTGTCAGCAGGATCGATTTCACCGATGCCGACGTGGTTCGCCATTCGCTGGTGACACGCATCGTGCAAGCCTATGATGCGCGCGACAAACGTAAGAAGGCGTCCGAAACAGACCAGTGAGCGAACCGGCGACCCGTTCCAACGATACCATCGCGGTCGACGTCGCCGCCGACGGCTGGCGCACGGAGCTTGCCGGCACGGGCGCGTTGGAAGCGCTCGTGGTCAGCGCGGCGCACGCCGCGTTGGCGAACGCCGCACCGCCGCATCCTGTCGAAATCAGCGTTCGGCTGATCGACGATGCCGAAATGCGCACGCTCAACCGCACCTACCGTGGCCGCGACAGCGCGACCAACGTCCTGTCGTTCGCCTTGGCCGCGGACGCCGGGCCGGGTGGCGCCGTGCCGCCGCCCGCGGGGGCGCCGGCGCTGTTGGGCGATGTCGTGGTCGCCTACGAGACCTGCGCCGGCGAAGCGGCCGAACAGACGAAATCGTTGGCCGACCACTTGCGCCACATGGTGGTACATGGTGTCCTACACCTGCTGGGTTACGATCATCAAACCGAAGGCGATGCAACACAAATGGAAGGGCGCGAACGTGAAATTCTTTCGCGCTTGGGGGTGCCCGATCCCTACGCCCGTGCGGCGGCTTAATATGGGGTCGTTGGTTTAATGGCAGACCTTCCACGCAATGGCAGATTGGGCGACCGCGCCGATCGACCGGATAGCGGCTCGGCCTTGAAATCGATCGGCAGCTGGCTGCGCACGCTATTGCCCGGCCGCAACGGCGAGGGCACCGTACGCGAAGTCATCGAGGAATTGATCGAGGAAGCCGAGGAAGACGACTCTACGCAGATCGGCGCCGACCAAGGGGCGTTGATCGTCAATATTCTGAAACTGCACGAACTCACCGCCGAAGATGTCATGGTGCCGCGGGCCGATATCGTCGCCGTCGATATCGACAGCGGCATGGAAGACCTGGTCGATGTGATGGCGCGCGAGGCACATTCGCGCCTGCCGGTCTACAGCGAGCAACTCGATAACGTGGTCGGCTTCGCCCACATCAAAGACGTGCTGGCCGCCGTGCGCCGCACGCCGCGTGTGGCGGTGAAGAACATCGTGCGCGACATTATATTCGCCGCCCCGACCATAAGGGTGCTCGATCTGTTGCTCGAAATGCGCGCAAGCCGGACCCATATGGCGATCGTCGTCGACGAATTCGGCGGCGTCGACGGGCTGGTGACGATCGAGGATCTTGTGGAAGAGATCGTCGGCGAAATCGAAGACGAACACGATACCGAAGGTCCGAGCATTATCCGCCGGCCCGATGGCAGCGTTCTGGCCGACGCGCGGACCGAGATCGAAGAGCTGGAAAAATTGGTCGGCGAGTTTGCCAGCGCGGAAGAGCGGGAAGAAATCGACACCCTCGGCGGCGTCGTCTTCAACCTGATTGACCGGGTGCCGCGGCGCCACGAAGTGATCGCCCATCCTTCCGGTCTGGAATTCGAGATCGTCGATGCCGACCCGCGGCGCATCAAACGACTGTGCGTGCGCGACCTGCGGGCGGCCGAGGCCGAATGACGAATTGTTTACCGAAGCAGCCGGGCAGAATCGTTAAAGATCGGCCGCGATGCTGGCGCGCCTCTATATCCTCACCGTAAGCCTCAGTAGCACGCGCCGGGCCGCGCTGGCCCTGCTGCTCGGCGCGCTGTCGGCGCTGGCGCTACCGCCATGGCACCTGGTGCCGCTGATCGTTCCGGCGTTCGCGGGATTGCTGTGGCTGCTCGACGGCGCCGCGCAAATGCCGCGACCGCTGCGCGCCGCCGCGTGGACATCGTGGCTGTTCGGGGTGGGGCACTTTCTGGTCGGTGTCCATTGGATCGTCGAACCCTTCCTGGTCAATGCCGCACGCCACGGCTGGCTCATTCCCTTCGCACTCGCCGGCCTGTCCGGCGGGCTGGCGCTGTTCCCGGCGGTCACCGGTTGGCTAACCGCAGTCCTCACGCGTCGCTTCGCGCTTGGCGGCGTTGCCCGCGCGCTGGCTTTCGCGGCTATTTGGGTGTTTTTCGAGTGGGTGCGCAGCTGGTTGTTCACCGGGTTCCCGTGGAACCTGGCCGGCTATGTCTGGGCGGCGACGCCGGCGGTCATGCAGGCAGCGGCGTTTGCCGGCATCCTCGGGGTCAGCCTGATGACCGTGGTTGCGGCGGCAATGCCGGCGGCGCTGGCCGGCGCCGACAACGGGCGGCGCGGCCCTGCCTGGATAGCCGTTGCGTTGTTCACCATTGCGCTGCCCGCCGCCGTTTGGATCGGCGGTGCGGCGCGGCTGGGCGGCGCGCCCGGTTACAGCGCCGGTGACAGCGCGGGCATGGTGGCGGACGTGCGATTGCGTATCGTCCAGGCCAACATCCCGCAGCGGCAGAAATGGCAGGCCGAGTTGCGGGCCAGCCATCTGCGCCGGCATATCGCGCTCAGCCGGCAATCCGCGCCGCAGCCGCCAACGCATGTCATCTGGCCGGAGACGGCGGTGCCGTTCTTCCTGGCCAACGATGAGAACGTGCGGACGGCGGCGGCGACGGCCGTCCCACAAGGCGGTGTGCTGATCACCGGCGCGCCACGGCGCGGCGACGGTCCCGGCCGCGGCACGTTCTGGAATGCCGCACACGCGATCGCCGGCGACGGCAGCATCGTTGCCAATTACGACAAGGCCCACCTGGTGCCGTTCGGCGAGTACGTGCCGCTGCGCGGCATTTTGCCGATCGACAAGCTGGTCGCCGGCCAGGGCGACTTTTCGGCGGGCGGCGGACGCCGAACGATCGCCGTACCGGGCCTGCCGCCGGTCAGCCCGTTGATCTGCTACGAGGCAATTTTCCCCGGCGCGGTAGCGCGCCGCGACGAGCGCCCCGGCTGGTTGCTGAACCTCACCAACGATGCCTGGTTCGGCACCTTCGCCGGCCCACAGCAGCATTTCGCGATCGCCGCGGCGCGGGCGGTCGAAGAGGGCTTGCCGATGGTGCGCGCGGCCAACACGGGTATCTCCGCGGTCATCGACCCCTACGGCCGCGCCGTCGCGGTGCTCGGCCTCGGCGTCGAGGGCGTGCTCGATTCTGGCCTGCCCCGCGCGCTGGCCGAGCCGACGCTCTACGCGCGTTGGGGCAATGCGATTCCGGCCGGACTGCTCGCGATCGTGGTTCTGCTGGTCGTGGTGCTGCGGATCGGCCGCGGCCGCGGCGCGCCGGCCAAAACCGAATCTCCTTGACAGGCCCGCTGCTGTTTCTGCACAACCGGCGCGCATCGTGCGCCGTCGCATCGGCCCCGTTTCAGCGACGTTGCCAAGCCTGAACCGAGCCGCGTCGACAGCGACCGCAACGATAAGCGCACCGCGCCCGTCACACCCAATAGGGAGAAACACACGTGTCCAGCAGCAGCTACTTGTTCACCAGTGAGTCGGTTTCCGAAGGCCATCCCGACAAGGTGTGCGACCGTATATCTGACGCCATCGTCGACGCGTTTCTCACCGCCGATCCGCACAGCCGCGTCGCCTGCGAGACCCTCACGACGACGAACCGGGTGGTTCTGGCCGGCGAAGTGCGCGGTCCGCAATCGGTCGACGCCGAGCACATGGAGAACATCGCCCGCGCCGCGGTGCGCGATATCGGCTATGAGCAGGACGGCTTCCACTGGCACAACATGGCGGTCGAATGCTTCGTCCATTCCCAGTCGCCCGACATCGCCATGGGTGTCGATGCCGCCGGCAACAAGGACGAGGGCGCCGGCGACCAGGGTTTGATGTTCGGCTATGCCTGCCGTGAGACCGACGCGCTGATGCCGGCGCCGATCTACTACGCCCACGAGATTCTCAAGTCGCTCGCCGAGGCGCGCCATTCGGGCGCCGAACCGGGCCTCGGTCCCGATTCGAAAAGCCAGGTTACGCTGCGCTACGAAGACGGCAAGCCGGTGCGGGCCGCATCGGTCGTCGTCTCGACCCAGCATGGCGAAGATCTCGAACAAAACGAGGTGCGCGAAATCGTGCGGCCGCACGTATTGAATGTGCTGCCCGACGGCTGGATGTGCGAAGAGGATGAATTTTACGTCAACCCGACCGGCCGGTTCGTGGTCGGTGGTCCCGACGGTGATGCCGGTCTGACCGGCCGTAAAATCATCGTCGACACCTATGGCGGCGCGGCGCCCCATGGCGGTGGCGCGTTCTCCGGCAAAGACCCCACCAAGGTCGACCGCTCGGCGGCCTACGCCACCCGCTACCTGGCCAAGAACGTGGTCGCGTCCGGGCTTGCCGATCGCTGCACCATCCAGGTCGCCTACGCGATCGGTGTCTCCCACCCGTTGTCGGTCTATGTGGACACCCACGGGACCGGCACGGTCGATGAGGACAAATTGGCCGATACGTTGCGCGAAGTGATGGATCTGAGCCCGCGGGGCATTCGTGAGCATCTCGGTCTGAGCCGGCCGATCTATGCGCGCACGGCGGCCTACGGGCACTTCGGCCGCGAACCCGACGCCGACGGCGGTTTTTCCTGGGAAAAGACCGACCTCGTGGATGACCTGCGCGGCGCCTTCTAAGCCGGCCGACACCCGCTTCTACGGCCGCCGCAGCGGCCGTGCTCTGCGCCCGGCCCGCCGTCGCCTGGTCGAGACGTTGCTGCCGCGGCTCCGGGTCACCGCGGCCGTCGCCCACGACCCGGCGGCCGCGTTTCCGGCTGCCCGCGACGTCTGGCTCGAAATCGGCTTTGGTGGCGGCGAGCACCTCGCGTGGCAGGTCGCCGCCCAACCGCAAGTCGGTTTCATCGGTTGCGAGCCCTACATCAACGGCGTCGCCAGCCTCCTCGCCCACATCGACCGCCGGAACCTGGCCAATATTCGCATTCTCGACGCCGATGCGCGGCCGTTTTTGGCCGCTTTGGCGCCGGCTAGCCTCGGCCGTGCCTTCATCCTGTTCCCCGATCCGTGGCCCAAACGCCGCCACAACCAGCGCCGCCTGGTCAACCGAACCACTCTCGACCACCTGGCCTGCGCCCTGCGGCCCGGCGCCGAGTTGCGCCTGGCCAGCGACGACGCCGACTACGTCGCCTGGATGCTGCGCCATATCCTCGATCACCCGGAATTTGTCTGGCCCGCCCAAACCGCGGCCGATTGGCGCCGCCGCCCCGCCGATTGGCCGGCCACCCGCTACCAGGAAAAGGCCACGGCGCCGCCCGGAGACCTGGCGTTTTTGCGCGTTTTTCGCCGCTGAACCCCCGTTTTGCACTTGCGGTGCGGCCCACAAGGCCTATATTTCGGGTCAATTAATAACCCCATGATCTGAGCGGTGATGATGCGCCGCAGGTGACAAAGGGTGGCCCACCAAACCGGGGCCGCCTTTTTTGTTTTTGTGGACCATCGGGAACCGCGAACCAGGAGACGGCAGCTTTTGACCGTGGCGACCACGACTGATTCCCCTAACGCCCCACGGACCCGGGGCCAAACCTCGGCGCCGGACGCGACGGCGCTGGTCGGTGATACGCCCCAGACCCGGCGCGTGCTGGAGATCATCGCCCCGGCCCTGACCGACGCCGGCCTGTCGGTTGTCCGCGTCATGCTGCGCGACGATGCGCGGGTCTTGCAGATCATGATCGAACGCGGCAATGGCGACGTGCCGACCATCGACGATTGCGCCGCCGCGTCGCGTACCGTGTCTGCGCTGCTCGACGTCGCCGACCCGATCCCCGGCGCCTACACCCTGGAGGTCAGCTCCCCGGGCATTGACCGGCCGCTCACCCGGTTGGCCGACTTCGGCCGCTTCGCCGGCTTCGAGGCCAAGGTCGAAATGAACACCCTGCGCGACGGCCGCCGCCGCTATCGCGGCCAATTGCTCGGCACCGACGCCGACGCCGTGCGCCTCGCGTTCGATGGTGCGGAGGTCGCCTTGCCGTACGCCGACATCCGCCGCGCCAAACTTGTGCTAACCGACGAACTGCTCGCCGCCGCCGGCGACGCCAACTAGGGAACCCGCGATATGGATACTGGGATGGGCCCAAGCCGCATGGAAATGCTCGCTGTCGCCGACGCCGTCGCGCGCGACAAGGGCATCGACCGCGAAGAAGTCCTCGAAGCCATGGAGCAGGCGATCCAAAAGGCGGGCCGCTCGAAGTACGGCGCCGAGCATGACATCCGCGTCAACATCGACCGCAAGTCCGGCGACATCAAGCTCTACCGATTCCGTGAGGTCGTTGAGGAAATCGAGGACGAGCACACCCAACTCACCCTCGCCGAAGCCCAGCGCGAAAAGCCCGACGCCGCGGTCGGCGAGTTCCTCATCGACGAACTGCCGCCCATCGATTTCGGCCGTATCGCCGCCCAGACCGCCAAGCAAGTCATCGTCCAGCGCGTCCGTGACGCTGAACGCGCCCGCCAGTACGACGAGTACAAGGACCGCGTCGCCGAGATCGTCAACGGGCTGGTCAAGCGGGTCGAGTACGGCAACGTCACCGTCGACCTCGGCCGCGGCGAGGCCGTTTTGCGCCGCGACGAGACCGTCCCGCGCGAAAACTTCCGCACCGGCGACCGGGTCCGCGCCTTCATCTACGACGTGCGCCGCGAACCCCGCGGGCCACAGATCTTCCTGACCCGCTCCAAGCCTGAGTTCATGAAGGCCCTGTTCGCCCAAGAAGTGCCCGAAGTGTATGAGGGCATTATCGAAATCCGTGCCGCCGCGCGCGACCCCGGCAGCCGCGCCAAGATCGGCGTGTTCTCCAACGACGCCTCCATCGACCCCGTCGGCGCCTGCGTCGGCATGCGCGGCAGCCGCGTCCAGGCCGTCGTCGGCGAGTTGCAGGGGGAGAAGATCGACATCATCCCGTGGTCGCCCGACCCGGCGACTTTTGTCGTCAACGCCCTCGCCCCGGCCGAGGTCACCAAGGTCGTGCTCGACGAGGACGCCCACAAGATCGACGTCGTGGTGCCCGACGACCAGCTGTCCCTGGCCATCGGCCGCCGCGGCCAAAACGTCCGCCTCGCCTCCATGCTCACCGGCTGGGACATCGACATCATGACGGAGGAGGAGGAATCCCGCCGCCGTCAGGAAGAATTCATGAACCGCAGCCAAATGCTGATGGACGCCCTCGACGTCGAGGATGTCATCGCCCATCTGCTGGTCACCGAAGGCTTCGCCTCCATCGAGGAAGTCGCCTTTGTCCCCCTCGACGACATCACCGCCATCGAAGGCTTCGACGAGGAGGTCGCCGAGGAGCTGCAAGTCCGCGCCCGCGCGTGGCTCGAGACCCGCGACGCCGAACTCGACACCGAGCGCAAGGCCCTTGGCGTCGCCGACGACATGGCGACGGTCCCCGGCGTATCGCCGACCCTGGCCGTCGCCCTCGGCAAGGCGGGCATCAAGACCCTCGACGACCTTGCCGATCTGACGGCCGACGAAATGCGTTTCATCGTCATGGATAGCGACTCCGAGAAGACCATCGACGACCTCGCCCAGATGCAGGAGCAAGACGTCGCCCGCCTCGTCGCGTCGAGCCCGGTCACGGCCGACGACGCCAATGCCATCATCATGGCCGCGCGCAGCCATTGGTTCGACGACGAGGAGGCGCCGCCGCCCGCCGAAGCTCCCGACGCTGAAGTCACGATTGCCGAGGAACCGGCCGACCAGCCGACGGCCGGTGAGTAGCAAGGAACGCCGCCCCATTGATGTCCCCCGCCGCAACATCAACCCTCAGCGACCTACGGCCGCGCGAGCGCCGGTGTATTGTCACCGGCGAGGTGCGCCCGACCGACCAGCTGGTCCGGTTTGCCGTCGATCCCGAGGGCACCGTCGTGCCCGACGTCGCCGGCCGGTTACCCGGGCGCGGATTGTGGTTGTTGCCGCGCCGCGATATAATTCGCCAGGCGTGCGAGCGTAATCAGTTCTCCCGCGCGGCGCGGCGTCCCGTGCGGGTGCGCTCGGTGCGCGGCGATTCGGTGCAAGACCGGCAAGCGGCGGTGCCGGGCGAAGCATTGACCGAAGTCGTTGAAGCCTTGTTGGTCCGCCGTTGCAGTGACCTTATTGGTTTGGCCCGCCGTGCTGGTCAGGCGGTCATGGGGTTCGAGCAGGTCCAGGCCTGGCTGCGCGGTCGGCCGCGACGGGGCGCATTGATTCAGGCCCGCGACGGGGCTGCCGGGTCGTGCGGCCGGCTCGCGCAACTGGCGCGCGCCGCCGCGCCGGAAGTCGCGCAGGTCGACGTGTTGACGGCGGCCGAACTTGGCCAAGCGTTCGGCCGCGACCGTGTGGTTCATGTCGGCATGACGGCCGACGCGCGGCTCGCGCAGTTGTTTGTTGCCGAATCCGGCCGGCTGGCGGGGCTGCGTCCCGCCCTGGCCGGGGGCGGGGACGGTGACGAGAAGTGTTTGAACGCCGTGGAGGGCGCAGGTGGTGGCGATGGATAGTACTGAAAGCAAGACCGAAAAGCCGGCGAAGCTATCGCGACCTGGCCGCTTGGAGCTCAAGAAGACCGTCGCAAGCGGCCAGGTGAAGCAGAGCTTCAGCCACGGCCGGTCCAAGACCGTCACCGTCGAGGTCAAGCGCAAGCGCACTTTTACCCCGGGCGCCAGCGGCACCATGAAGGAAGTCCGCGCTAAGCTCGAACTGCCCGAAGAAGAGGCACCGCCCGCGCCGCCGGAGGCACCCGCCGAGCCGACCCCGGTCGAACGCCCGGTGCCGCGTACCCTGACCGAAGAGGAACGCGCGGCCCGCGCCCGTGCCCTCGAGGTCGCCCGCGCCGCTGCCGAAAAGGCCGCCCAAGAGGAAGCCCTCGCCCCGCCGCCGCCCGAGGTCGAGCCCGAGCCGGCAGAGGTGGCACCGCCGCCGAAAACCGCGGCCGAGCGCCGCGCCGATGAAGCGGCCGAACGCCGCCGCATCGAGGAAGAGGCCCGTGCCGCCGCCGAGAGCACCACGCGGCGCAAGGCCGACGACGTCGCGACCCGCGCCGCCGAGGCAGAAAAACGCCGCCGTGAGGCCGCCGAGGCCGAGGCCGAAGCGCGCCGCGCTAAGGAGGCCAAGGCCGCCGCCAAGCCGACCCGCGGCCGTGGTGACGAACGCCGCCGGGGCGGCAAATTGACCATCAGCCAGGCGCTGGACGAGGAGGGCGGCGAGCGCAAGCGCTCCGTCGCGGCCTTCCGCCGCCGTCAGCAGCGCGAGCGCGCCCGCGCCATGGGCGCCGCCGGTGGCGCCGGCGCCACCAAGGTGGTGCGCGAAGTCGTCATTCCCGACACCATCACCGTCGGCGAGTTGGCCAACCGCATGGCCGAACGCGGTGCTGCGGTCATCAAGACCCTCATGAAGATGGA
>CAJHXJ010000095.1_pt1 | contig 10807 bp, 10 predicted proteins | sample 9198471 | NCBI WGS metagenome assembly CAJHXJ01 (sample SAMEA7708302, study PRJEB35096) | sediment metagenome | biome: marine neritic benthic zone biome [ENVO:01000025]; feature: sediment [ENVO:00002007]; material: shallow marine sediment [ENVO:03000034] sea grass bed [ENVO_01000059] ...
ATCGGCGCGGCGGCGCGGCGTGGGCGGCGTTGCGCGGCCAAGGGGTCGCCGTGGTGCGCGGCGTGATCGCACTGGCGATGCGTTCGGCGGGGCCGGGCAGCGCGGTGTCGCGGGACTGGCTGGCCGGCAACGCGGTGATGGTGATTACCGTGGCGCTGGCGGTGATGTTGGCGCTGTTCTTGTTCTGATGATCCACACGCCGGCGACCTGATCCGTCCACTTCCTCTTGGCAGCCAGGGTTTCGATGAGCCGTTGCGCTGTCAAGGCCGGGCCAAAGGCCCGCCAGCTGCGCTGGTTACAGCCTTGACAGCGCAACGGCTCATCGAAGAATTGCTCGCCATGAAGAAATGGCGGGGAATGAAGTTACCGCGCTCTTGATGGCTACAGGCCCCAGACGGCGGCGATGAGGGGGGTGGCGACGACGACGATGAGGATCTCCAGCGGCAAGCCCATGCGCCAGTAGTCGGCGAAGCGGTAGCCGCCGGGGCCCATGACCAGGACGTTGTTTTGGTGGCCGATGGGGGTGAGAAAGGCGCACGAGGCGCCGACGGCGACGGCCATCAAGAAGGCGTCGGGTGAGGCGTCGAGGCGGTCGGCGATGGCGATACCGATGGGGGCCATGACGATGGCGGTAGCGGCGTTATTCATGAGGTAGGACAGGGTCATGGTGACGACCAGCACGAGGCCGAGGACGAAGATGGTCGGCAGCGCCGTGGCGGTGGCGGCAATGGCGTCGGCGACCAAGGCCGTGGCGCCGGTCGCTTGCATGGCCTGGCCCAAGGGAATCATGGCGCCGAGCAGGACGATGACCGGCCAGTCGATGGCGTCGTAGGCTTGGCGCACGGCGATGCGGTTAAGCAAGACCAGGGCGAGCACGGCGGCCATGAAGGCGATGTGGACCGGCACCAAACCAATCGCCGTGGCGGTAACGCTGAGGGCAAAGACGGCGGCCGGGATCCAGGCATGGCGCGTGGCGCCGCGGTTGAGGCCGCGCTCGGCCAACGGCAAGCAGCCGAGACGGGTCACCGCCTCGGGCAAGTCGTCGACATGGCCCTGAAGCAGCAAGACGTCGCCGGCCTGCAGCGGCGTGCGGCCGAGGCGGCGGGTGACGGCACCGCCCTGGCGGGCCAAGGCGAGCAGGGTGGCGCCATAGCGGCGGCGCAGGGCGAGGGCGTCGGGGGTGCGGCCCTCGATACGGGCGCCGGGGGTAACGACCGCCTCAATCAACGCCATGTCGGCGCTATGCAACGTGGCGGCGGTCAGCTCGTCGTCGGCGACCAGTTCGAGGGCCTTGCCGGTGACCAGTTTGTCGATGGTGGTGGCGTCGGCGCGGGTCAGGACGATGTCGCCAGAGCGCAGGATTTCACGATGGGCGTGGATCACCGAACGGCGCTCGCCGCGCAAAATGCCGACGACAAGGGCCTCGCCTTCGGCGGCGTGTTCGATCGCCGACGCGGGTTGGCCGATGAGGTCGCTGTCGTCGGGCAGACGGAGCTCGGCGATGTAGTCGCGGATCTCGAACAAATCTTCGGCCGACTTGCGGCCCTTGCGGTCCCCTGGGATCAAGCGCCAGCCGATGAAGACGACAAACAGCAAGCCGGCAACCGCAACGGGCAGACCGACCGGGGCAAAGTCGAACATGGAGAAGCCGGCGCCGGTGGCGTCGGCGCGAAAACTGGCGACGATGATGTTCGGCGGGGTGCCGATTAGAGTGACCAGGCCGCCGAGGATCGAGCCGAAGGACAACGGCATAAGGACGCGGCTGGGGCGCGACACGGAGCGTAGGGCCACGGGCATCAGCAACGCGAGGGCGCCGACGTTGTTCATGAAGGCCGACAGGACGGCGGCAAGACCACCGAGGGCACCGATTTGGCTGGTCTGACCGCGGGCGAGGGCGGCGACGCGGGCGGCGATGGCGTCGATCAGTCCGGACAGCTGTAGGGTGCGGCTGATGATCAATACCGCCGCGACCGTGATGACGGCGGCATTGCCGAAGCCGTCGAAGGCGGTGGCGGCGGGGACGACGCCGCTGAGGACGGCGGCCATCAACGCGCCGAGGGCGACCACGTCGTAGCGGAACCGGCCCCAAAGAAACAGGCCCATGGTGGCGGCGAGGATCGCGAAAACCAGTAGCTGGTCGGATGTCACCTGGATGCTCCCCGGCGCGGCGGCTGAATGCGGGCTGCCCACAGTAACGCGAGGCGGGCGCGGTCAGCGAGACCTAGAACAGGGAGCACGGCCTGAGACGGCGTGCTAAGGCACCGTCATGCAGGTGCAGGTGGCGGCTTCGGCGACGTGGCGGGAGACGCTGCCGAGGAGCAGTTCCCGGACCGCGCCGAGGCCGCGACGGCCCATGATGATGACGTCGGCATCGGTTTCCTCGGCCACGGCGAGAATCGAGGCTGCCGGGGGGCCCTCCGCCTGGCGGCAGACGACGTTTATGGCGCCATGGCGGGTCGCCTCTTCGCGCGCCTGGTCGAGGAGCCAAGCCATGACCTCGTCGACGTAAACGTCCTCAAGGCCGGCGTATTCAGCCAATTCGGGCGGTAGGCCGGTTTCTGCCAATACGGTCAGGAGAACCAGGCGGGCGCCACACGCGGCGGCGAGGTCGGCGCCACTGGCGACCGCCCGGTTGGCGAACCCCGAACCGTCAATCGCGACAACTATGGTCTGTATCATGGGGCCATGTTAGCGAGCCCCCGGTGGCGCCGGTTGCGGTGAATCGATCGCCCGACGGCGCGGTGACGGCTGTCACTTCCAAAAACCGCGGGGGAACCCTATCTCTAGGGTTCACAGAGGACAAAAACGATGCGCTACAACGGACTAGAGCCCGGTTCGGCGTGGCCGCACTTCATCGCCGGTCTGCTCCTGTGGGCGGTGATCGTCGGCGCGCTGTACGGGCTATAACGGCACCACGCGGCGGCCGGCGAGCGGCCGCCGCGCAAACGCCAGTTGCCGATTAATCGAGGGCGACCAGGTTTTCCGCGGACGCGCGGCCGTCACGGCCGGCGACCAGCTCGAACTCGACTTTCTGGCCTTCACGCAATGAGCCGAGACCAGCCTGCTCAACGGCAGAAATGTGGACGAAGGCGTCCTTGCCGCCGTCGTCGGGGGCGATAAAGCCAAAGCCCTTGGTCGGGTTAAACCACTTCACTGTTCCTGTAGCCATTGCTACCCCATGCTCCCGTTTTGGTGGTGGCGCGCGGCGAGGGCACCGGCGCCGGTCGTTTACGTACTCTTCCTTGGGGTAGCTCGACCGAAGCGCGCGAGGCGCGAGACAAGATACGCCGCCGGGTGAGATGTAACGGGCAGCATATTTGCGCGACTTGGCACATGCCGGCAAGGGGAAACGCACGGCATTTAGCGTTAACCGGATCTATGGGACTGGGCGGCTACCTTGGCTTGCAGCGGACCGAGGCACGGTGGCAATGGCACGACGGTGGCAAACTCTTGGGGCGGCATTGACCCTTGTGGCGGCGATCCTGGCGGCCTGCGGGGCGCCGGTCTCGAACGGCCCGATCGCGCCCCTGCCGGCAACGGGCGACGACCTGGCAACACCGGAAACGCGCGGCTTCCGGCTCGCGGTAACTACATTTCCGCCGGATTTCACGGCGCCGGCGATCGCCGGCGGCTACAGCTTCAGCGCGCACCACGGCGACATGGTGGCGCACCACATCGACAAAGGCGTGCCCTGGCCGGAGGCGTTCGCGGGGACCCCGTATCACGAACGGGTCGAGGCGGAACTCGCCGCGCGGGCGGTGGCCGGACCGGGGATGCCAGGGTACCTGGCGATCAGCCCGATCGCCGTAACGCGGGACGGGCTCAACGGTTACTGGGGCCGGCGGGACCGCGGGGCGCGGCCCGGGGCGTGGCGGTCGCGCGATTTTGACGATCCGACGGTGGTCGCGGCCTACGTCAACTACGCGACCGACTTGGTGCGGCGGCTGCGGCCGGCGTATCTGGTGTACGGCATCGAAGTGAACATGCTGGCCGAGAAAAACCCGGCGGCGTTCGCGCGGTATGTGGCCATGACCGCGCAAGTCCACGGGGCGCTGAGGGCGGCGTTCCCGGCGCTGCCGCTGGTGTTGTCGTTTCATGCCGGCAGCATCGTCGACGACCCGGACCACCAGATTGCCGCGATCGAACAATTGCTGCCGTTCACGGACATCCTGGCGGTCAGCAGTTATCCGTACATGGCGACGTCGGTGGGCCGATTCGGCCCGCGGTATGAAGATCCGGCAACGCTACCCGGCGACTGGTTCGACCGACTGGCGGCGTTGGCGCCGGACAAGCCGTTCGCGATCGCGGAGACCGGCTTTCCCGCCGAGTCCTTCACCGTGCCGGGGCTGCGGGTCGAAAGTGACGAACGGCAGCAGGCCGACTACGTGAAGCGCGTGCTGCAGGATGCCGAGCGGCTCGACGCCGTTTTCGTGGTCTGGTTCCTGGGCCAGGACATCGATGCCCTGTACCGGCGGGTCGGCGGCGGTTCAACGGGCAACGTCTTCAAGCTGTTCCGCGACACCGGACTGGCCGACGGACAGGGGAATGGGCGGCTGGGACTGACGATCTGGGACGCATGGCTCGCCCGGCCGCGTCGCTCCTGAGACGTAACCACTTCTGACAACTTAGCGTTACGCGGCTGTCACCAGACCGTCATCGGGGCCTGCCACGCTTCAGCCAACGGTGTCCAGCGGCGTCGCTGTTGGGCCGGAACGCTGTTGCGTAATTCAGGGAGACCTCACGCATGATTCGCAAATCCGCATCTGCCACCATGGCAGCGGTGATCGGTGCCGCGGTTCTGGCCATCGGGGCCAGTGCTCAAGCCCAAGAGACGATTGAACTCGACCTGTGGTCGAAAGCCGACAACTCGGGGCCGCTGCGGCCGGGTAACATCTTGACCGCGGCGGAGCGCCTGAACGAGCAGCTCGCCGCCGAGGGCGCCGACTTCCGAGTGGCGGTCAATGTCTTGGAGCAGCCGAGCGACGGCGGCTTCGACGGCGACGCGGAGCGGCTGTTGCGGGCATTCGCGGTCGGCGAAGGGCCGGATATGTTCATCGCCGCCCACGAGTGGATTTGCGCGTTCGCCGATTCCGGCTTCGCGTTCGATCTGACCGACTACACGCAAAACAACCCGGACCTGTTCGGCGACGTGTTCCCGTCACTGTGGGCGTCGACCGAGTGCGGCGGCCAGCGGTTCGCGGTGCCGCAGGACGCGGAAGCACGGATGTTCTTCTTCAACAAGGGCCTGATGCGCGAGGCCGGGTTCGACGACGATTTCATCGAGAGCCTGGACGAGCGGGTGCTGGCCGGCGAAGTGACCATGGACCAGATCGCCGACGTGGCGGCGCAAGTGGTCAACAACACGGACGCCGACTACGGCATTCTGCATCGGCCGTCGCGGGGCCCGGACTACTTGATGGTGTTCAACCAGTTCGGCAACAGCTTCCTCGATGCCGGCAGCGGCAAACTGCTGCTGGAAGAGGCGAAGCTGGCGGACGGTTACGGCTGGTTCGCGCGTAACGTTGAGCTGGGCGTGACGCCGGCAAACAACACGTCGCTGGAGTGGGACTACATCCGCGACCAGTTCTACAAGGAAAACAACGCGGCGATGTGGATGTATGGCATCTGGGACCTGGGGTCCAACGCCTTCCCGCGTGGTGTGCCGAGCGAGAAGGATGCGTTCTTCGCCGATTTCGGCTGGACCGCGGCACCGGCGCCGGTGGCCGGCGGGCAGCCAGGCAGCCTGACGCACCCGATCGTCTACGCCGTGTCGGCGACCAGCGACCATCCGGAGATCGCGGCGCGCATCGTCGGGCTGGCGACGGCGCCGGACCTCAACACGGAGCACGCGGTGACGACCACCCATCTGGGGGTCAACCAGTCGCAACTGGAGGACCCGGCGTACATCGAGCAGTGGCCGCTGGCGCTGGCGACGCCGTTGCTCGACATCACCAAGTTCATGCCGAACCATGCCGATTTCGGCAGCCTCAATGCCATCCTCTATGAAGGCTTGCAGGGGGTTGAACTCGGCCGGCTGTCGCCGGAAGAGGCGGCGCAGTTCGTTATCGAGGAAGCCGAAGCGCGGATCCCGGACAGCGTGATGATCCAGTAGTTGGATTGGGGTGCGGCGGTCGCCCGCCGCACCCCAACGCAGCGCATGAGCGCGGTTACCGAAGACATTCGGCTGAGGAGTGCCGGCGACGCATCGATGCGGGCGCGGCGGTGGGGCAACATAGCGGTGTTCCTGGGACCCGCCCTGCTGGTGATCCTGACGTTCTACATCGTGCCGGTGCTGGTCGACCTGGTGGTGGCGTTCACCGACCTGGGCCGGGATCTGAAGATCAGCGAATTTTCAACGCGTAACTTCGAGCGCGCGTTTACCGGCGACCGGCGGCTGCCGGGGGTGATCGGGCTGACAACGTTTTATGTGTTCGGCACGTTGGCGATGTTCCACCTGACCCTGGGCCTGGTCCTGGCGCTGACGACGACGGCGGTGCCCGGCAAATCGGGCACGTTCTTCCGAGCGGTTTGGCTGCTGCCGCGGATGAGCCCGTCGGTGGTCTACATCGTGCTGTGGAACTGGTCGGTGCACTCGGGCGAGACCAGCCTGGTCAACCAAGTGCTGATCAACGTGTTCAACTTTGACGAACCGGTGGACCTGCTGCTCAACAACCCGGTCGCGCTGATCGTACTGTCGAACGGGTTCATCGGGGCGTCGTTCGGGATGATCATCCTGACGTCGGCGATCAGGGGTATCCCGGAACACCTGTTTCACGCGGCGCGGGTCGACGGCGCCGGGTATTTTTCCGTGGTGCGTCACGTCACGCTGCCGGCGTTGCGGTGGCCGCTGACCTACATCGCGATTTGGCAGACCCTGTCGCTGTTCGTGAGCTTCGAATACATCATTCTGCTGACGGGCGGCGGGCCGTTCCAGGATACGACGGTGTTCTCGCTCTACATCTACCGGCGGGCGTTCGAGAGTGGGCAATACGGCTATGGCGCGGCGCTGGCGCTGTTCCTGATCGTGCCGGGCATCATTTTCGCGCTGGCGACGTGGCGCTTCACAAAGATGCAAACGCTGATGCAAGAACCGCGGATCGAGGTCCAATAGATGGTGGCCACGGCCCCGACCGGCGCGCCGTTGGGCCACGTCGGCATCGTCGAGAAGGAAGATTGGGACGCGCTGGCGGCGCGGGGCCGGTGGCAACGGCGGATCGGGGTCGGCACGAACTACGCGTTCCTGATCGCGATCTCGGTGCCGATTATCACTGCGTACTTCTGGCTGGTGACCCTGGCGTTCTCGGCGCGGCTCGACGACATCAACACGGGTGTGCTGTGGCCGTCGATGTTCATTCTGGTGCCGGCGGTGGTCGCGGTGTGGGCGTGGTCGGCGATGGCCAAGACGCGGCGGCAGGCGCTGACCGGGTGGGGGATCATCGCGGCGGTGACGGTGGCGATTTATACGATCACCGTCGGCGATCAGTTGCACCTGGACAACTGGCGGTTCCTGACCAACCCCAACTTCAATGCGGCGAACGACACCATCGTCGCGGCGGAAGACCGGCCGGGGTTCAGCGTGACGTCGTTCCCGTGGGTGTGGACGGCGGCACGCAACTCCTTGTTCGTCGCCGGGTTGCAGACGCTGATCGTGGTCATGGTGGCGAGCCTGGCGGCCTACTACATCTCGCGCTTCCGGTTCCCCATGCGCAACTCGATGCTGCGCACGATGCTGGTGCTGCACGCGTTTCCGACGGCGACCTTGATCATTCCGACCTTTCTGGTGCTGTGGTGGGTCGGGCTGCTCGACACCCTGTGGGGGGTGATGCTGGTGCTGGTCGGGTTCGAGTTGCCGTTCGCGATCTTCATCATGAAGGGTTTTTTCGACGCGGTGCCTTGGGAAATCGAGATGAGCGCCCTGACCGACGGAGCGACGCGGCGGCAAGCCTATATGCGGGTGGTGCTGCCGCAGGTGACCAACGGGATGATCGCGGTGGCGGTGTTCGCGTTCATCAAGGGGTGGGAGGAGTACATCTTCATGTTCACCTTCCTGATCAAGAACTCGAACTGGACGATGAGCCTGTACATGTTCTTCGTGCTCGAGGAGAACAGCCTAGGCGTCGACTTCGGGCTGGTGTCGGCGGTCGCCGTGTTCTACGTGATCCCGGCGTTCGTGCTGTACGCCATCGCCCAGAAATACCTAATGCAGATGAACGTCGGCGGGGTGAAGGGCTGAACCATGGCACGGATCGAATTTCGCAGCATCGAGAAGCGCTTCGGCGACGTGGTGGTCATTCCAAACATGGACTTGGAGATCGCCGATGGCGAGTTCGTGGCGCTGCTCGGGCCCTCGGGGTGCGGCAAGTCGACGAGCCTGTTCATGCTGGCGGGGATTTATTTGCCGACAGGCGGCGAGCTGCTGTTCGACGGGCGGCGGGTCAACGAGGTGGAGGCACGGGACCGCAACGTCGGCGTGGTGTTCCAGTCCTACGCGCTGTATCCGCACATGACGGTGCGGGACAACATCATGTTCCCGCTGCGGTTCAAGAACCTGCCGGAGGCGGACGCGCGCAAACGGGTCGTCGAAGCGGCGGCGTTGGTGCAGGTCGGCGAACTGATGGAGCGGCGGCCGAGCCAGCTGTCGGGCGGCCAACAACAGCGGGTGGCCCTGGCGCGGGCGCTGGTCAAGGACCCGCATTTGATGTTGCTGGACGAGCCGCTGTCGAACCTGGACGCGACGCTGCGGCTGACCATGCGGACGGAGATCAAGGCGCTGCAGGAGCGCCTGGGGGTGACCACGGTGCTGGTGACCCACGACCAGTTGGAGGCGACGACCATGGCCGACCGGATCATCGTCATGCGGGACGGCGACATCGAACAAATCGGCAGCCCGGACGATTTGTATCTGCGGCCGCGGACCAAGTTCGTCGCCGGGTTCATCGGCTCGCCGCCGATCAACCTACTGGCGGGCGAGGTCAACGGCGGGCGGCTGCACGTGGGCGAAACGGTGATCGACGTGGACGACGCGCGGCCGGGGCCGGCGACCCTCGGGTTGCGGCCCGAACACCTGGCGTTCGCGTCGGCGGGGATGGCCGGACGGATTCTGCAGATCGAGCCCATGGGGCGGGAGATCCTGTACGTGGCGGAGACGCCGCTGGGGCTGATCCGGGTGCTGGAGGCAGGGTCGCAGGCGACGCAGCACGTCGGCGCGCAAGTGCGGATCACCATCCAAGAAGACGCGGTGCTGCTGTTCGACGACAGCAACGACAACCTGATCGACGGGGCGCGGTTCAGTACCGGGCCGGTCGCGGCAGTGGGGTAGCAATATGTTTGATCTGCACGGGGCGAAGGCGGGCCGGGTCCACGTGTGCGGCCATCGCGGGCACAGCATCGGGGCGCCGGAGAATACCATGGCGGCATTCCGGCAGACCCAGGCGCTGGGCGGCACGGCCTGCGAGATCGACGTGCTGCTGAGCGAGGACGGCGAAATCGTGGTGATGCACGACGCGTCGGTCGACCGGACGACGGACGGCAGCGGCTTGGTCGCGCGGCTGCCGGCGGCGACGGTCACGCACCTCGACGCGGGCAGCTGGTTCGGCACGGCGTTCGCCGGCGAACGGGTGCCGCTGCTGCGCGACGTGCTGGCCTGGGCTAAACAAGCCGACATAGGGCTGAACGTCGAAATCAAAGAGCCGTTCGACGACGACCGGCTGATCGGCCGGCTGGCGGAGGATCTGGCCGAAACCGGGGCGATGGACTGGATGGTGGCGATTTCCTTCGATCACCAGCAATTGGTCAAGGCCAAGGAGCGGATCCCAGGCTTGCGCACGGAAGGCATTACCCACGCCCGGCACGTGGACCCGAGGCGGCTGGTGGCCGACGCGCGGCTGGATTCGGTGTCGGTGGAGCTCGGGCGGTGCCGGCCGGAGGACGCGGCAGCGATCCACGACGCCGGGGTGGCGATCCGCTACCACCTGCCGGTGCCGACGAAACTGGCCAAGCTGGAAGCGTTGGGGTGGGACGCGCGGGCGATGGTCGGCGAAATGCTGCAGGCCGGGCTGATCGACAGCGTGTCCGGCGACGACGTGGCCTACCTGCGGGAGCTGGTCGACGCGTTTCCGATCGCGGCGTAGGTCAGCCGACCGGGGCGCGGGTCGCGTGATTGAAGACCTCCGGCTGGTCGAGGTTTATGAGGTCCACGCCGGCGGCAACAATCCGGTGAAACGCGCCGTGGTCGGCACCGCCATAGAAGGCCATGGCGCGGACACCGTTGCGGCGGCAGGTTGCAAGCATGGGCGGTGCAATCTCCCGGGTCTCGAACTCCATGATCGCCGGGCGGTAGCGGGCAATGGCCGCGGCCGGGTCGTCGTAGTCCTGGTGGCGGATCATGGTGGGGACCGGCATGGCATGGAGGCGGTCGCGGATTGCGGCGTCACCGGACCAGAAGAAGCACTGGTCGAGCATGGCGCTGTCGGCAACGGCGGCGACCACGGCGTCAGGGTCGGCGGCCTTGATCTCGATATAGAGACCGCCATGGGGCTTGGCGTGGCCGAGCATCTCGTGGAGGGTCGGCACGGACTCACCGGCATGGCCGGGGCCGAACCAGGCGCCGGCGTCGAGGCGGGCGACCTCGGCCGAGGTCATGGCGGCAATGGGGCCGGTGCCGTCGGTGGTGCGGTCGACGCTGCGGTCGTGCATGACGAACAACACGCCGTCGAGGCTGGCGCGGATGTCGATTTCGACGTAGGCGGCACCGAGATCGAAGGCAGCGGCGGCGGCGGCGAGGGTGTTTTCCGGCGCGACGCGGTTG
>CAJHXJ010000100.1_pt1 | contig 10603 bp, 7 predicted proteins | sample 9198471 | NCBI WGS metagenome assembly CAJHXJ01 (sample SAMEA7708302, study PRJEB35096) | sediment metagenome | biome: marine neritic benthic zone biome [ENVO:01000025]; feature: sediment [ENVO:00002007]; material: shallow marine sediment [ENVO:03000034] sea grass bed [ENVO_01000059] ...
CTCGCGGTCAGCGCGGTGATCAACGCAGTCGCCGGCGAGGCCACCGTCAACGGCACCCTGACCGCCCTCGACGCCGCCCCGGCCTTTGATCTGCAACTCGGCGTCGCCCACCCCAGTCTCACTGGCCTGGTCGGCGCCTTGGTCGGCCGTGGACCGACGGTGGGTGACCCCGGCCGCCTCACCGCGACCGCGACCCTGGCCGGCGACATGGCGGCGGCGCGCGTCGATCTGTCGGCGCAAATCGGCGACGGCACCTTGTCCGTTGCCGGCGACGTCATCAACCCGGTGCTCGGCGCGGCCGGCAACCTCGACCTCGACTTCAGCCATCCCGACCTGACCGCCTTGGTCCGCACCTTTCAGCCTGGCTACCGGCCGGCGCTGACCGAACTCGGGGAGTTCCGCCTCACCGCCGCGGCGCGCTTCGATCCCGAACGCATCGCGGTCTCGGAAGTCGTCGGCGCTGCCGGCCCCGTCGCCCTACAGGGCGACGCGACCGTCGATTTGACCGGCCCGCGCCCGGTGCTCGACGCCAGCCTGGCGACCAGCGAAATCGTCCTCGACTGGTTCTTGGCGCCGGTCGCGGTGCTTGCCGGGGCGTCCCCTGGCGCCGCGGATGCCGCGCCCGACGCTGAAACGGCGGTCGCCCCGGCCGCGTCGCGCGATACCCGCCGCTGGTCGCGCGCGCCCATCGACCTCGCCCCCGTCGTCGGTTGGGACGCCAACATCCGTCTGACGGCGCCCGCCATCGGCCGCGCCGATTTTCGCGTCGGCGACCCCGACCTCGTCGCCGCCGTCGAGGCCGGCACCTTGCGCCTCGAACAATTCTCCGGCGAAATCTTCGGCGGCGTCATCAACTTGACCGGTGCCCTGTCCGGCACCGAATTGCCCGACCTGTCCCTCATCCTGTCCGTGTCCGACGCCGACGCGGCCCAGTTGGGGGCGGCGGTTCAGGCGTCCCGCGAGGGCGAAGGCGATCTCGCCACCGGGCTCATGGAACTGCTGTTCCCGGTCTCGGGTCTCAACCTCAGCCAAGGCACCATCGGCGCCGACCTGGCCATCGCCACCGCCGGCCGCAGCGAGTTCGAGCTGGTCTCCAACTTGTCCGGCAACGGCGAGGTCAGCTTTGTCGACGCCGTCGTCGACGGCGTCGACGTCTGCGCCATCAGTGATCAGTTGGACAACCTCGACGGCCTCGAGGGCTTCCTTGGCCTGCTCGCCGCCGGTCAGGGGGGCAGCACCGCGGTCGGCGAGTTCGTCGGCCGCTTCGCCATCGACCGCGGCGTCGCCACCATTCCACCGCAACAGCTCAACGCCGACTGCGCGTCCGCGGCGATCAGCGGCAGCGTCGACCTGCCCCGCTGGCTGGTCGACCTGCAGGCCCGGCTCACCCTACCGGCCCACGACGAGTTCCCCGGCCTGCTGGTCCAGGAACGCGGCGGCCTCGACAGCCCCGACGCCCGCCTCGTCAACGTCAACGAGATCCAGCAGTTCCTCCTCGCCCGCGCCGCGACGTCGGTGCTGCGCGACATCATCGCGCCCGAACCCGAGCCCGAGGCGGCGCCGGCCGACGCGGAGCCCGAGCAGCCGGCGCCGGTGACCATCGATCCGTTCAGGAATCTGCTTGAGGGCCTAATTCAATAACGCCGCCGCGCACGGCGTCCAACACCGCGACACGCAGCGCACTGGCCAAACTCTGGGTCGGCCCCCGCGCACCGTCGATTTCGCTGATCAAGGCATCCCGCGACACGCCGCGCTTGCGCGCCCACCCCGCCAGCAGGTCCCAAAACACCGGGTCCAGCGCGACGCTCGTCCGATGCCCGGCAACCGTGACCGAGCGTCGCCGCGCCCCCGACGTTTGCACCCGCGGCGATTTCACTCTTGGCCGGTCCGACTGGCGTTTTTTGGGGCATAAGACACTGGCCGCGCGAAATGCTTGCTCACCCCGGCGCGATCATGTTCTCCGGCTTGACCCACGCGTCGTACTGCGCCTCGCTGACCAGTTCCAAGGCCAGCGCGGCCTGCTTCAGGGTACTGCCGTCCGCGAACGCCTTTTTCGCGATCTTGGCGGCGTTATCGTAGCCGATGTGCGGGTTCAACGCCGTCACCAGCATCAGCGAATCGTGCAGCAGATCGTCGATCCGCTCCCGGTTTGCCTCGATACCGTCGATGCACCGCGTCGTCAGGCTCTGCGCCGCGTCGCCCAGCAATTGCGCCGACTGCAACACGCTGTAGATCATCACCGGCTTGAACACGTTGAGCTCGAAGTGCCCTTGGCTGCCGGCCACGGTGACCGTGGTGTGGTTGCCCATCACCTGCGCCGCCACCATGGTCGCCGCCTCGATCTGGGTCGGGTTGACTTTGCCCGGCATGATCGACGACCCCGGCTCGTTCGCCGGCAGCGTCAACTCGCCGACGCCGCAGCGCGGCCCGCACGCCAGCATGCGAATGTCGTTGGCGATTTTCATCACCGCCACCGCCGCCACGTTCAGCGCCCCCGATGCCGCGACCAGCGCATCGTGCGCCGCCAGCCCCGCGAACTTGTTTTGCATGGTAACGAACGGCCGCCCGGTCGCCGCCGCCACCTCCGCCGCGAACGCCTCGGCAAACCCCGGCGCCGCGTTGAGCCCCGTCCCGACCGCGGTGCCACCTTGAGCCAATTCGTACAGCCCCGGCATCGTCGCCCGGATCCCGGCGATCGCCGCCGCCAACTGCGCGACGTAGCCGGAAAACTCCTGCCCCAGGGTCAACGGCGTCGCATCCTGCAAATGCGTCCGGCCGATCTTGACGATATCCGCGAACGCTGCCTGCTTCGCCGCCAAGGCGTCGTGCATCGCCTGTAGCCCGGGCAGCGCCACCTCCTCGATCGCCAACGCCGCCGCGATGTGCATCGCCGTCGGAAACGAGTCGTTCGACGACTGCCCGCGGTTGACATGGTCGTTCGGGTGCACCGGCGCCTTGGCGCCCAACCCGGCCCCCAGCGCCTCGTTCGCCTTGTTGGCGATCACCTCGTTGGCGTTCATGTTCGATTGGGTCCCGCTGCCGGTCTGCCACACCACCAGGGGAAAGTGGTCGTCCAGTTCGCCCCGCGCCACCGCGTCCGCCGCCTCGATGATGGCGGTCGCGATGTTCTCGTCCAGCGTACCCAGCGCCAGGTTGGCCCGCGCCGCCGCGCCTTTCTGAATGCCGAACGCCCAGGTCAGCCGCCGTGGCATGGTCTCGCCACCGATCGGAAAGTTCTCGACGCTGCGTTGGGTCTGCGCCCCCCAGTAGCGGTCCGCCGGCACCGCGACGTCGCCCATGGTGTCGCTTTCAATTCGCGTTTCAGTCATGCCCTGCCGACCCCGATTGCCTAAGGGAGATTTGCGCGAGCGCCGCCGCCGGGCACCGACGCCCCGGTCACCGCTTGCGGAAATTGTCGAGTGTCACCACGTCGGCGCCGCCCCCGGCCGCCCCATCAGCCGGCGCCTCATCGGCCGCCGCCGGCGCCGCCGGTTCCTCGGCCGCCACCGTGTCGTTGGCCGCCGCTTCGGGCACGTTGAACTGCAGCCCGAAATTGACCGACGGGTCGACGAACGACGTCAGCGCCCGAAACGGCACATCCAGGCTCGCCGGCTTCTGGTTGAAGCTGAGCGTCACCGCGAACCGCTCCGGCGTCACCGTCAAGTCCCAGAACTGGTGCTGCAGGACGATGGTCAGTTCTTCCGGGTGTTGCGTCCGCAGGTCGTCGGGCATCTCGACCCCCGGCGCGTCGGTGCGGAACGACAGGTAAAAGTGGTGCGCCCCCGGCAGTCCGCTTTCGGCGACGTCGGACAGCGCCTGCCGCACCACGTCACGCAGCGCCCGCTCCACCATCTCGTCGTATCTCAGAACGTCGTCTGCCATCCGCGCCGCGCCCTGTCGTCGCCCCCAAAAATCGAGGTTACCCATCCTGCCGCGAGGCCGCGACCGGACGCAAGGTGGGGGGCTTCTGTTGCCCGGCGCCCCCCGGGCCGCGCTTATCACATGCCGTTAGGCAGCAACAGCGAAGGGCTCAACATTGTCGTTGGCACCTATGGTTTTGGCCCGATAACGGCGGCTACCATACCGAGCGAAAGTCAGACCTTTACACGCACGTCGATCCTGGTTCGCCCCCGTCGAAAAATCGCATCCCTAAACCAAGCGGGCCGGGAAATTGGTGGAGGCGCCGGGTACTGCCCCCGGGTCCGTAGCGGTTATTACGCCAAACGTTTATCGCCATAGTCGGCGTGGGCCGACCCTGTGAATATAGGCGTCAACCACCCCGTTTGCCAGTAATCCTGTTTGACCGCCTGGCGGACGCCCCATGGCGCCATCTCACGGGTTTTTGATCCCCAGGCAAACGGCCCGGGCGGCCACGAATCGGGTACCCATCGCCGCCGCGCGGCGCTAGTCTCGCCCCCCATGACCAGCCAAGCCCCCGCCCGCGACGATACCCCCGCCGAACCGGAGCCGGCCATCACCGCCGACCACGCCGCCGAGGTCGACGACGCCCGCGCCCAGAGCCACCAGACCCGCCGCGCCACCGTGCCGGCGCTGGAGGACATCCTCTATCAGCCCCTGCCGGTCCTCGACCGCGGCTTTGTCCGCGTTGTCGACTACATGGGCGACGACGACGCCGTGGTCCAGGCGGCCCGGGTCTCCTACGGCCGCGGCACCAAACGGGTGCGCGAGGACCGTGGCCTGATCCGCTATCTCATGCGTCACCGTCATACGACGCCGTTCGAGATGTGCGAGATCAAGTACCACATCAAGCTGCCGATCTTCATCGCTCGCCAGTGGATCCGCCACCGCACCGCCAACGTCAACGAATACTCGGCCCGTTATTCGGTGCTGGAGGATGAGTTCTACATCCCCGCCGGCACCGATCTCGCCGCCCAGTCATCGGCCAACCGCCAGGGCCGCGGCGACGTGTTGCCGCCGGCCGACGCCGCCCGCGTCCTCGACCTGCTGCGCGATGACGCGCGCCAGACCTACGACCACTACCGCGAAATGCTCAACGAGGACGAGGAGGGCGAGCCCCTCGACGCCGGCCGCACCGGTTTGGCCCGCGAACTGGCCCGCATGAACCTGACGCTGAACGTCTATACCCAGTGGTATTGGAAGATCGACCTCCACAACCTTCTGCACTTCTTGTCCCTACGCGCCGACGCCCACGCTCAGATGGAAATCCGCGCCTACGCCGACGCGATGCTGGAGACCGTGCGCCGCTGGGTACCGGTGGTCTACGAAGCGTTCGACGACTACCGCCTCGGCGGCGCCTTCCTGTCGCGCCAGGCCCTCGCGGTGGTCCAACGTCGGCTCGCGGGCGAACAGGTCGAACAGGCCGACAGCGGCATGAGCCCGCGCGAATGGCGCGAGCTGCAAGGGCTGTTGGAGTCGGGAAGTTAAACAGTCGGGTAGCTAAAGAAGAGAACCGTCGGATCGGCACCGCTGGGGGGCAGCAGCCTGCGGGGATAGGCTTGGGCCAATCCGACGGCCCTCCAGCGCCGACACCCCGGCCTTGGCCTGAGGCATCTGCGCGTCTTGATGGCTTGTCGCCACCGTCGTGAGAGATATGTGGTATCTCGGGTGCTGCGCTGCAATACGCCGCCGCGTAGAATCGTTCAAAAGTGCGCGATCAGGCGGGGGTTATCCCCAGTTTTCCGGCGATTTTCTCGGCAATCCCCATGTAAGCCGCCGCGTGCGGCCCATCCGGCTGCGCCAGCACGATCGGCTCGCCGCCGTCCGCCGACACCCGAATATCCATGTGCAGCGGCACCTCGCCGAGGAAATCACAGCCCAGCCGTGATGCTTCCGCCCGCGCCCCGCCGTGGCCGAAGATCTCGCTGTGGGTGCCGCAGTTAGGGCACACGAACACGCTCATATTCTCGATCAGCCCGAGCACCGGCACCGATACTTTCTCGAACATCGCCACCCCGCGCCGCGCGTCCGCCAGGGCGATGTCCTGCGGCGTCGACACGATCACCGCCCCGGCCAGCGGCACCTTCTGCGCCATGGTCAGCTGCGCGTCGCCCGTGCCTGGCGGCAGGTCGACCACCAGCACGTCGAGTTTACCCCACGCCACGTCGCGCATCATTTGCTCCAGCGCCCCCATCACCATGGGCCCGCGCCAAATCATCGCCGTGTCTTCCGCCACCATGAAGCCGATCGACATCACCGTGATGCCGTGCCGCGTGATCGGCTCGATGGTTTTGCCGTCGGGCGAGTTGGGCTTTTCGAACACGCCCAGCATGCGCGGCATCGACGGTCCGTAGATATCGGCGTCGAGCAACCCGACCGCGAAGCCCTGTTGCGCCAGCGCCACCGCCAAGTTCGCCGCCGTCGTCGATTTGCCGACCCCGCCCTTGCCGCTCGCCACCGCGACCACGGCGCCGACCTCGGGCAGCATTGCGTTGGTGCTTGCACCGCCGCCCAGCGGCCGATGGCCCGACGCCCTCGCCCCCCCGGCGCCCCCGGCCCCGGATTGCGCCGCCGGCTGGGGCGCCGCCCGCTGCGCCGTCAGCACCACGCTGGCACTGACCACGCCGGGCACTGCCAGCACCGCCGATTGCGCCGCCGCGCGCACCGGCTCCATGGCCTCGGCGTCCGCCGGGTTGATCTCCAGCGCCAGCCCGACCTTGCCGTCGGCCACGGTCAAACCGCCGACCATGCCGAGGCTGACGATGTCCTTGCCAGCGGCCGGCACCATCACCGCGGCCAGGGCCTGCCGCACGGCGCTCTCGTCGGTCATGGTTGAAAACTCCATCAGCGGCGCCGATATGGACGCCCAGCATTGATTATGCACGTCTCGGGCGCGGTGCACGCGCGGGTTGGGTGTGATATAAGCCACCGCACCAAGCGTGAAAAGCACGCGGGCGTGGCCTTTCGGGCGGCGCCGGCCGGGCCGATCACGTCGTCCGGAGCAAGGCGCCATCCACGCGACGTGGCGCCCCGAATCGCCTAAACAACCAGCGCGCGACAATTTAACAAAGGGGTGAACGAGCCGATGCCTTGGAACAATCAGGGAAGCGGCCCTTGGGGCGGCGGGAGCGGCAGCGGTGGTGGTGGTGGCGGCGGCGGTGGTGGCCCTTGGGGCAGCGGCCGGCCCGGTGGCGGCGGTGGCGGCGCCATTCCCCCCGACCTGGAAGAACTCATGCGCCGCAGCCAGGATCGCCTGCGCCGCTTCCTGCCCGGTGGCGGCGGCTCGGCGCGCGGCTTGTTGATCGCCGGCCTCGTCGTTGTCGTCGTCTGGTTGCTGACCGGCTTCTACCGCGTCAACACCGACTCCCAGGGCGTTGTCCTGACCTTCGGCGAGTGGAACGAGGTCACCACTGGTCCGGGTCTGCACTACTGGTTCCCAGCCCCCATCGGCGAGGTCCTGACCCCACAAGTCACCCGCGTTAACCGCACCGACATCGGCTTCCGCGGCGAGTCCGACACGCCGACCCGCGGCGGCGGCGCCATCGGCGACGTGCCGCGCGAAAGCCTGATGCTGACCGGCGACCAGAACATCGCCGACGTCGACTTCACCGTGCAGTGGGTCGTCGGCGACGCCGGCAAGTTCCTGTTCCGGGTTCGTGACCCCGAGGTCACGGTCAAGGCCGTCGCCGAAAGCGTCATGCGCGAAGTCGTCGGCCGCACCGCCCTGGAGCCCCTGATCACCGACCAGCGCCAGCAGGTCGAGAGCGGCGCCCAGGATCTGCTGCAACAGGTCCTTGACGAATACGACACCGGCGTCCTCGTCCAGCGCGTCCAGTTGCTCAACGCCAGTGCCCCGCCCCAGGTCATCGACGCCTTCAACGAAGTCCAGCGCGCCCGCCAGGATAAGGAGCGCCTGTCCAACCAGGCCCAGGCCTACCAGAACCGCATCGTCCCGACCGCCCGCGGTGAAGCCGCCCGCATTGTCGAGGACGCCAATGCCTACCGCGAGCGGGTCATCAAAGAGGCCGAAGGTGAAGCCGCCCGCTTCATCGATATTTACGAGAGCTACAAGAACGCCCGCGAGGTCACCCGCCGCCGCCTCTATCTCGAGGCCCTCGGCGAAGTGCTCCAGCGTTCCAACAAGATCATCATCGACCAGGAAGGCGCCAACGCTCAGAGCGTCGTACCGTTCCTGCCTTTGAACGAACTGGCGCGGCCGCGCGCCACCCCGGAGGCCACCCAATGAGCCGCTTAACCCTCGGCATTGCCGGCGCTTTGGTCATCGTCGCCGGCATCCTTGTCGCCAGCTCCCTGTTCATCGTCCGCGAGACCGAACAGGCGCTGGTCCTGCAGTTCGGCGACCCCAAGCGCGTCATTCAGGAGCCGGGTCTCAAGGCCAAGATCCCCTTCATCCAGAACGTCGTGCGCTACGACAACCGGGTCCTCGGTCTCGACCCCGACGCCGAAGAAGTCACCCTGATCGACCAGAAGCGCATCATCGTCGACGCCTTCGCCCGCTACCGCATCGTCGATCCGTTGCGCTTCTTCCAGTCCGTGCGTGACGAGAACACTTTCAATGTGCGGTTCGGCAACATTCTCAATTCCGCCGTCCGCGCCGTCGTCGCCCAGCGCACGCAGATCGACCTGCTGTCGGATGTGCGCGCCAGCATCATGCGCGGCATCTTTGACCAGGTCGGCCAAAGCGCCGGCGACTTCGGGGTCGCCCTGGTCGATATTCGCATCGGCCGCACCGAACTGCCGGAAGCGGTGTCGCAAAACGTCTTTGACCGGATGCGTACCGAACGTGAACGGGAAGCGTCGCTGCTCCGCGCCGAGGGCGAGGAAGAAGCCCGCCGTATTCGCGCCGCCGCCGACCGCCAGCAAACGGTCATCGTCGCCGAAGCCAACCGTGAGTCCAGCGTGCTACGCGGTCAAGGCGATGCCCAGCGCAACCGGCTCCTCGGCGAGGCCTTCAACCGCGATCAGGAGTTCTTTGACTTCTTCCGCAGCCTTGAGACCTATCGTCAGACATTCGGCAACGAGGACACCACCATGGTGATTTCGCCGACCGGCGATTTCTTCCGCTACTTCGATCTCGAAAGCGGCCTCGGTGATCCCAGCAGCTTGACGGAGCGCACCCGGTAACCGCCGCGATGTTCGCCACGATTATCACCTACGTCATCGTCGGTTTTGCCCTGGTATTGGTCGTCGAAGGCCTGCTTTATGCCTTGCTTACTGATCAGGTACGGCGGTTGTTGACCAAGCTGCAAGCCGTTCCGGACCGCCAGTTGCGCTCCGGCGGCTTGGCCGCCGTCGTGGTCGGCGTCGCCATCCTTTGGGTGATGCGCCGCTGACACGGGTTTTTGGCCGATCGAGATCAACGAATGATCACGATCGCGTAGGGTTGAAGCGACTCCGGTCGCGCCCATATCGAAGGCACCCCGGCGCTGCCCAGCGCCGCTGCACGTGCTTTAGGGAGAAGTTCATATGGCGGCTCGCCCGTTGTCCGCATCCATCGCCCCGCAAACCTGGCTGCGCGTCCAGTTCGCCGCCCTCCTGCTGTTGGCCCTGGCCGCCCTCGCCATTACGCCGGCCGCCCATGGCCGCGATGCCCCGGACAGCTTCGCCGACCTCGCCGAGCAACTGTTGCCGGCGGTCGTCAATATTTCGACCAGCCAAGTTGTCAGCGGCGGCCCGACCCAGCAAATTCCCCAGGCCCCGCCCGGCTCGCCATTCGAGGATTTCTTCCGCGAGTTCTTCGACCGCCAGCAGCGGCGCGGCACGCCGCAGCGCCGCGCGACGTCGCTGGGGTCGGGCTTCATCATCGACCCGTCGGGCTATGTCGTGACCAACAACCACGTCATCGCCGAGGCCGACGAGATCAGCGTCACGCTCGCCGACGACAAGCGGCTCAAGGCGAAGGTCGTCGGCCGCGACGCCAAGACCGATCTGGCGCTGCTCAAGGTCGAATCCGATACGCCGCTCCGGGCGGTGCAGTTCGGTAACTCCAGCAACACGCGGGTCGGTGATTGGGTCGTCGCCATCGGCAATCCGTTCGGGCTCGGCGGCACGGTGACGGCCGGCATCGTCTCGGCCCGGCACCGCGACATCAATTCCGGCCCCTACGACGATTTCATCCAGACCGACGCCTCGATCAACCGGGGCAATTCGGGCGGGCCCATGTTCAACCTCGACGGCGAGGTGATCGGCGTCAACACGGCGATCTTCTCGCCGTCGGGCGGCAGCGTCGGCATCGGGTTCGCGATCCCCGCCAACCTGGCCAAGCCCATCATCGACCAGCTGAGAAAGTTCGGCCGCGCGCGGCGCGGCTGGCTCGGCGTCCGCATCCAGACCGTCACCGACGAGATTGCACAGGGCCTCGATCTCGAAAAGACCGCGGGCGCGCTGGTCGCGGACCTCACCGCGGGCGGGCCGGCGGAGAAGGGCAAGATCGAGGTCGGCGACGTCATTCTGAGCTTCGACGGCAAGGAAGTGGGCGAGATGCGCAACCTGCCGCGCATCGTCGCCGACGCCGCGGTCGGCGAGCGCGTCGAGGTCGAGGTTTGGCGCCAGGGTCGCAAGGTCAGCCTAAAGATCGAATTGGGCGAGTTCCCGGAAGACGACCGGCTGCTCGCCAGCCGGTCCGAACCGCAGCAACCCGAGGCCAAGAAGAACCTGGCCGTGC
>CAJHXJ010000098.1_pt1 | contig 10380 bp, 7 predicted proteins | sample 9198471 | NCBI WGS metagenome assembly CAJHXJ01 (sample SAMEA7708302, study PRJEB35096) | sediment metagenome | biome: marine neritic benthic zone biome [ENVO:01000025]; feature: sediment [ENVO:00002007]; material: shallow marine sediment [ENVO:03000034] sea grass bed [ENVO_01000059] ...
GGCGCTACCCCCGACGCATCGGCCTTCAGCAACGTTGCACGGATGTCCTGTAACTCATCCAGGGTCAGGCACAACGGCTTTTCGACGAAGACGTCCTTGCCGGCCGCCAACGCTGTGGTCACGAACCGCGCGTGGCTGTCATGGCGCGTACAAATTGCGACGGCATCGACCGCCGCATCGGTCAACGCGGCGTCTGCATCCGACGCAGCGTTCTGGAAGCGGAACTTGCGCCCATAATGGGCCGCTGACAGCCCACCGGCGCTGGCCAGCGTATGCATCTCCGCGCCACCGTCCTTAAACGCGGCGATCAGCGTGCGGCCGCCGTAGTTGCCGGCGCCGACCACGCCTAGCGCCGGCCCGTCTTCGTGCACGGGCCGGGGACCGAGTTTGATCTTCGTCTTTGCCAGGCTACGCGGCAAGGCGCCGTCGTCCGCGGCTCCACGATAGCGGATGGTGATGCCCAACGACGGCGTATCCGACACCAGCAAGTCGAACGCTTCCTCCGCCGCGCCGACGTCGAACCGGTGTGACACCAACGGCCCCGGGTCGAGGTCGCCCGCCGCCATCAGGTCGAGGATGGCTTCAAAGTTCCGCTGTTCCGTCCACCGCACGAAACCTACCGGGTAATCGACCCCACCCTGTTCGTAACTCGGATCACCACGCCCTGGCCCGTAAGAATATGACACCCGGAAACTCAACTCTTTTTGGAAGAAATCTTCCCGCGACAGTTCCAGCCCGGTCACGCCCACCAGCACGATGCGGCCGCGCTTGCGGCACATCGTGGCCGCTTGCGACACCGGCTCACTGCTTTTGGTCGACGCCGTCAGCAGCACCGCGTCAACTCCCCGCCCGCGCGAGAACGCCGCCGCCGCCGCGATCGGATCCTGCCCCGCCGACAGGTCGACGACCTCCGCGCCGAACTGCTTGGCCAACGCCAAGCGCCCGGAATCCATGTCGATTCCCAACACTCGGCAACCGTTGGCCCGCAGAATCTGCACGGCGATGAGTCCGACCAGCCCAAGGCCCGTGACCACTACGGTTTCACCCAGGGCCGGCTCCGCCAGCCGCACCCCCTGCAGCGCAATCGCGCCCAACACCGTGAACGACGCCGCTTCGTCGTCGACGTCGTCCGGCACCCGCGCGCACAGGTTCTGCGGCACCACCACGACCTCCGCGTGGGCACCATTGGACATCACCCGGTCGCCCACCGCGAACCCGTCAACCCCCGCCCCCACCGCCGTCACCCGGCCGACGTTGCAGTACCCCAGCGCCATCGGCTGCCCGAGCTTGCCTTGAACCGCCTCCAGCGTCGGCAACAGTCCGTCATACGCACCTTGTCCAGCACTTGCCGCACCTTGTCCGGCTGCTGGCGCACCTTCGCCATCACGTTGCCGCGGCCGAACGCAACCAACATCCGCTCGGTCCCTGCCGACACCAGCGACGTCGACGTGCAAATCTGCAATCGGCCGGGCCCGGCCGACGGTGTCGGCACCTCGACCACGTTGGTATCGCCGTTGCGAAGATCCTGAATCACCTGTTTCATGCCGCCTACTGACCTCTTGGCGCCGTTGGCGCCATCATGGGTTGGCGGCGCCGTCATTCGCCGGGCCGCGCCGCAAAACTCAGTTCGTCGAAACTTGTGGACCTAATGGCGTGTCGCCGAAAGTCCCTCGTCGTCGATAAAAATCCGGCACCACAGTTCGACGCACAGCAACGCAAACAGCGAATAGCTCGCGTCGATCCGGTTTGCCCGATCCGCCGCCATCAGGCGCCCGACCGCGTCAGCGTCGAACAGGCCCCGCCGCCGCAGGGTTGCCGGGGCCAACGAGTCACCCAGCAAGTCACGCAACGGCCCACGCAGCCACGCCCGCAGCGGCGCACCAAACCCGGTCTTCGGTCGGTAAATCACGTCGTCCGGCAAGATGCCTTCCATCGCCCGCTTGAACACCCACTTGCCGATCGCGCCATGCTGCTTGAACCGCAGCGGCAGCCGGAACGCCAAGTCCACTAGGTCTGGGTCGATCAGCGGCACCCTGACCTCGACCCCGGCGGCCATGCTCATCTTGTCCGTGTAGTTGAGGTTGTGGTCCGTCAGGAAGTGTCGGCATTCGAGATACAGCATCCGATTTAGCGGCGGTACCGACGCCGGCAAATCAGCCAGGTTGGTCGCCAGCGGCGACCGCTCAACCCACTCAGCCCGCCGGTCCGGCGCCAACAGTCCGGCCACCACCCCGGGGTCTAGCCAGTGAAAATAGCTGGCCAACCGCGCGTCGCCGTCCAGCCCGGCATAACGCAGCGCCTTACGCGCCTTGCGCAGTTGCGCCGGGTGCGACGGCAACATCTGCGCCAAACCTGACAGGCCGCGCCGCGCCGAGGTCGGCAACCACGACCAGTACCGCTCCAACGTCAACGCCCGGTGACGCCTGTAGCCCGTAAAAATATCGTCGCCCCCGGCGCCCGACAGCAGCACCTTGATGTCCTGCGACCGGGCCAACCCGGCGATCGCCATCACGTTGAGCGCCGCCGGGTCCGCCAGCGGTTCATCGGAATGGTAGATCATCTTCGGCAAGTCGTCGGCCATCTCGGGCCGCGCCGGCACCACCCGCAGATCGACACCCAAGTGCTCGGCGACCCGTTTGGCATACGGCAGATCGTCGGTTACCCCTTCCCGCTTCGACGCCGCCCCGTCCAGTTCTATCGTAAAACACTGCAGTCGCTCGGCCTCGGCGTATTCCCGGGCGAACGCCACCACCGCACTGGAGTCCAGGCCGCCAGACAAGAACGCCCCCACCGGCACGTCGGCAACCATCTGCCGGTGCACCGCTGTACGCACGGCGTCGCGCACCCGGCCGATCGCTTCGGCCTCCGACATCTCCTCGATGGGCTGCTGCCGATCCGCCAGGTCATAGTGCCGCCAGTGCTCTACGACCTTGCCGCCGGCAATCCGCAACGCACACCCCGGCTCCAGCTTCTTGACGCTCGCCAACACCGTATTCGGCGCCGGCGCCAGCAGGTTACTCAGGTAGTTCGCCAGTGTTCCGATGTCGATCGATCGATCGACACCCGGATGCCGCAGCAATGACTTGATCTCACTCGCAAACAGAAAACCGTCGGACGTCTCCGAGAAGTACAGCGGTTTCACGCCCAAGCCGTCGCGCGCCACGAACAGTTCTCGGCTGCGCCGGTCCCAGATGGCAAACGCGTAAATCCCGTTCAGCCGCGACAGCATCGCCTTGCCGTACCGCAGGTAGAGGTGGACCAGAACCTCCGTGTCCGAATGGCCGCGGAACGCGCATCCGGCCGCGGCCAATTCATGCCGCAGTTCCCGGAAGTTATAGATCTCCCCGTTGTAGGTAATGCACACCGTTTGCGCCGCGTCCCACATCGGCTGCGCTCCAGCCGCCGACACGTCGAGGATAGCCAGCCGTCGGTGCGCCAACCCAATACCCTCCGCCGCCAGATGGCACGCGCCGTCGCTGTCAGGGCCACGATGCGCCATCACCCGGCTCATGTCGCCCAACAGCGCTTCCTCGAACGCCCCGCTAAATCCAGCGATTCCGCACATATTGTGTTCAGCTACCCCGCAGCAGCCGTAGCACCGCAGTCCCCGACCCGACGCCGACCCCGGGCACCGTAACGGCAAACCGGCCATCGGCTATGTCGACGATTTGCGCGCCGCTGAAATAGTCGGCGACGCCCAGCGCCCGGTACGGCGACCGGGCGACGTCAAACGTCGTTACCCGCTCCTCGCTGCTCAGATTGAGCAGGATCATGTACCCCTCACCTTCATAATCGACCACGCGATGCACGATGTCCGGATCCGACGAAACCACCGTCCAATCCGTCGCTACCGATTGCCGGATCAACGGCAACATGGCATCGACCTCCGTCCGCAACCGCGGGATGTCCGGCCACCACGCTTGCTCGTCGATCGGCCGCGCAAAGTCCGGCTCGAATTCCGCCCGGCACCGCGAGTTAAAGCAGTCCCGCCAGTATGCCATGCCCTTGGCGCCGCCGATGATCGACTGGAACAACCGGCGTCGCATCGCCCCGGCGCCGTTGACCTCGTTAAGCTGGGCGAAGGTCACGGGAATCGTCTGACCCTCTATCTTCTGCAAGAGCTCAAACGCGTCGGTCCCAATGTTGCCGTTCGCCCGGCCCGAGTCTTCTGCTCCGCTGGACCAAAAATAGGTGCCCGTCACCTCGACGATTTCCGCCGCCGCCTGACTCCGCGCCAGACCGAAATTTCCGTTCAACGCATAGATCGGTCGCTGCCGCGCACCGTCCGACACCGCGTCCAAGGCTTTCAGCCGATCGATAACGTCGCCCATCAGTTGCCACTGATCGAAGTCGTTCTCGTTGTCCCAGTGAAACAACAGCAAGTTGTCGGCCGCATCCGACGCCAAAACGGCGCTTAAGCGATCGGTCAGCGTGTCGAAATCGCGGAATCTATCCGTCGAGGAGTCCAAGTACGGCGAAAAGTCGAATCCGCCTAGTAGCCCGTCCGGGTTGAAGTCGGACACCGCGGCGGCGGCCGCCTCGAACTGCTCGATACTGCTCAAACGGATGTCGCAGTTGAACCCCTGCGCCGAATAAACCGACTTGTCCCGCTGATTGTCGCTGTAGACGCACAGGGGGAAAAACGGCTCCCAGACCTCACCGCGCCGCACCTCGAAGTTGCCGTCGCCATCGACCCGCACACGCCCGCCGGCGAATGGTGTTTTCGCCGCCGGCGGCCGTTCCAGCCCGATCCCTTCGCCAAAATAGATGTCGTCGAGCCAGACTTTGCCAAAACCTTGTGTGTTCGCCCGCTTGATGAACTTGGGTTGGGCAAAGCCGTCACCCGGCTCCGCCGTGTAGGTCACCGCGATCTCCTCCCACACGCCATCCCGTGACGTCCCGTAGCGGCTCTCCCCAGTGTTTTCGATCGCCGTCAACGGCGACAATTGACCGTAACGCCCTAAGTATGGGCTGAGGAAATTCGGCCATCCCGCCGTCTTGATGTACGCCGACAGCGTATAGGTCTTGCCCGGCTCCACCGGGATTAAGTTCGACAACGCCATTTCCAGACCGCTGGAACCAGGCTCGCCATGGGGTACCGTCAGCAGGATGGAACCGGAACCGTCCGCCGTCCGCGACGTGTCCGGGTCAAAAAACGTGTTGTCTTGCAGGTCCCACCCGGCCGTTCCCGCGAACCCCGGGTTGCCTACCTGGTTCTCCCCACCGCGCGGCGAATGCGCGACCTGCGCTCCTGCCTGCAACGGCACCAGCCCCGTCAGGCAGCCTGCGGCCAGCCAATAGGCAAAGCGTTTCAATGCGCACTCCCGTATATGGCGTGATTGGTGTCAAACACCCGCATGGCACCGTCGAACCCACGCAACGCCTGACCGCTATAGCAACCGCGATCACCCCTATACTGGCTGTATGGCAAAACAAAGGTGCCGAACTGAAAGTAATACATGTGCCATATGTCTTTCTGCCGGCTATCGACCACCTCCCAACCGTCACCGTCCCGGCTGGCATACAGCCGCGCCACCCGGCTCGGATTGATTTGACTCGGCTCCACGTCGCTCGCGATCAGCCGCAGGTCCCCGAACCGCGTCGCAAACAGGCTCGCGCCGTCGATGTCCCGCAACACCGACAGCCTGCCCGTGTGCCGGTCCAGCCGCACGATGGTATTTTGTTCGAGTTCCGTATCGGTTCCGAACAGCAAACCGTCTTCCTCGACGATCGCGCTGACCACCCGCGCGCTCTGTGTGCCGCGCACTGCCCAGTCGAGGCCGCGGAAGTCCCGATCCATCAGCGCGATACCCGGCTCGTCCCCATAGTCGCCCACCAACACCCAGTATTTGTCGACATGGCAGTCGTACATCACATTGTGAACGTGCCGCACATCGCCGGCCGGGAAGGTAAATGCCGGCGCAAAGCTCACCCCGCCATCCGAAGACGCGTATATGTGCACCTCGTGGCGCTCCGGATTGCCCCCGTATTCGCCGAACACCACCGTATCGTCCGGCGCCGCGTGAATGTTCAGGGGCCGTGACCCACGCTCGATGGCGTGGGTCCGCGTCATTTCGACCTCGCCAGCCGCCGCCCGATAGATCCCGTCCCGCGCCACTGCGATCCGCGCGCCGTCCGACAACAGCACCATCGCCGAGACGTCTTGGCGCAACAACCGCGCCGCTAAGCGATACCTGGCCAGCGTCGACTTCAGCGGGTTCGACGGAATCACGCAATCGAGGCCCCAACGATACCCCCAATCAACCGACCGATAGATCCGGTTGCGCTTCGCGGAGTACATGGTGCCGTCACGGTCAACGTAAAGACTACGGCCTCGCCCGCGCCACAATTCATTGCCACTTGCCATCACGCGGTGCTTGCCTCGGCCTTCGGCAGGGCCACACCGAGCCGCGCCAACGCCGGCAAGTAGTAAGGATAGGTCGACGACCGGCTGCGTTGGGTCATGTACGCCAGCACGTCGGCACAATTCGCCCAATCGATCCGCACCCCGTCAATGCTCGATTCATGCAAAATGCCGTGTCTCAGCAGATCATGGCGCAACTGCCCCAAGGCATAACTGCGCACGTACTCCGGCCGCCGCTCCCGCACGGTCCACGCCGACCAACCGTCGTCGGTCAACACGTCAAACCGCCGTTCGTAGGCAAACCCCGGGATCGGCGCGTGATCCTGGCGCAACTCTTCGGCGACATGCAGGACGGTCATCGACTTGAAAAGGGGCACCCCAACGGACACCGCCAGGCCGCCGAGTTCACAAAACCGATGGTAAGCCGACCCACTGCCATGCGGCAGCGGTTGGCCGTCGTGCAAATTATCCGCCAACAGGGTGTCCGCGAGCGGCCCGGCGCACGCCAGCGAACTCAGTGGATGCAGGCTGCGCTGTATCTCCGGCCGCCGCAAAAACAGGTTCGACAGCAGGCCGACCCGCGACGGTGTCTTTTTCGGGTCGTAGCGCAACACCAGACCCGACTTGTCGTACATGAACCCCGGCTCGCCGTCGTACTGCGGGTGCGACGGCATGCAAAGGGTTCCGTCCTCGCCCACCAACGACGTCAGGTCCTGCAGAAGTTGCCGGCCGACCAGCAGCGGATTGGCGACGGTCTTATCGCGGTTGTGCAGCGACAGCGCCGCGACGGAGGCATGCACCATCACCGGCACGTCGTCGCCGACGCCAATCTGCGCCAGCCGATCACGCAACCGGTAGCGGTCGACCAACACCCGCGTTGTCATCTGCGCCCGCCGTTTCTCAACGGCTCGGATCAATGGCGCCGACCGCCAAAAAATCTGCCGCGCCGCAATCTCCGCCGCGATTCGTCCCACGGTCATCATCGGATCGGCCGCCGTCCTCAGTTGTTTTCGAAGTAGCTGAGCAAACCGCGAACCGACGTCATGTCGCCGTGCTCGTCGAGCTTGTCGAAGTCGATCTCCGCCCCGAACTCGCCCTCCAGGAACATCACCAGGTTCAGGAACCCGACGGAGTCCAACACCCCCGTTTCCAGGAGATCCGCGCCGGTATCGATGACCGGCGCCTTGGTCTTCGCATTGGCGGCGATCCAATCGCACGCCTTAGCTTGCATGCCGTTGTCGCTCAGTATCTGTGTCATCCTGTGTGTCCAGCAGGCGCTTCAGCGCCCCATAGTCGGTTTTGCCGTTTGCGTTGACCGGCCAGTGCTCGAGTTCCTCCACTCGGGCAGGCACCATGTATTCCGGTAGTCGCCCCTTGCAGTGATCCTGCACGGCGGTTGCGTCAGCCGCGCTGCCGCAGGTGAACACGACCAAGCCAACCGCCAAGCCGCCGTCGCCCTCACACAGCGGCACCACCGCCACCAGCGAGGTCTTCGCCACCATCCGCACCACGCCCTCGATCTCCTGGAGTTCCACGCGGTAGCCACGGATTTTCACCTGATTGTCGACCCGCCCCATGAACCGCAGCGGCCCATCGCCGTCGGCCACCGCGAGGTCTCCCGTCCGGTACCACCGCGTGCCACCACCGGCGCCTTGTGGTGGCGCGAACCGCGCTTCCGTCAAGTCCGGCCGCTGCCAATAGCCGGGTGTCACCTGCGGCCCACCCAAGCACAGTTCCCCGACCTCGCCGGTCCCCACCGGCCGGTCTTCCCGGTCGATGATCGCCACCTGCTGCCCCGGCAGCGGCTCGCCGATCGGCACCACACTTTCCGCGTCGTCGCTCTGCGCGCCCCGAAACCGGTGAACCGTGAACGCGATCGTCGCCTCCGTCGGGCCGTACAAGTTCTCCACCGTCGATCGCGCTGCCGCCCGTTGCCAGCTCTGCGCAACGCCGTTCGGCAGCGCCTCGCCGCAAAACAGGCTCCACCGCAAGCTTGGGAACGCACCGGATTTCAGCATGCCGTAGCGCTCCATGAACGCCGCCGTCGACGGCACGCTGAACCAAAACGTCAGTTCGTTTTTGCGGATGTAACTGAACAACCCAATGGTCCCGCTGTCGGGCGCTGCGTACAGACACGCGCCACTGGCCCAGCACAAAAACATGTCGTGGATCGATAAATCGAACGTCGGATCGAAGACTTGCGAAAACCGATCATCCGGCGTCGGCCGGTATCGGTCCAGGACGTTATCGATGTATGTCAGCCCATTCCCTTGGCTGACCAATACCCCCTTCGGTTTTCCCGTACTGCCCGACGTGAACAGCAAGTACGCCCCATCATCCCACCCCAGGCTCGGGGTGATTCCATGGGCACGGCTTTGCTCAATCGACCCGCGGCAGACAAACCGGTGGTGTCCCAGAGCCGCCAACTCACTCGGCACCGCATCGTGGTCCGGCAACAAAACCAGCAGCGGGTCGCTGCACAAGACCAGAACGCTCTGCGCTTGCTCGACGCACCTGCCGTCGACTACCAGTGCATCGGCCCCCGCCGCGGCCAGCATGGTCGCGTTGCGCGCCTCGGGAAACCGTGGGTTCAGGGGCACGTAGACGCGGCTCGCCAACATGCTGCCGATTACCGCGCTGTAGAACGTCCCGCTGCGCCGCCCCAGCACGCCGCACCGCCGCCCCTCGCCCGCCGGTGAATCGGCGATCAAGGCGCCCGCCAGCCCCTCCGCCAGGGCCAGCAGGTCGCCATAACTCACTTCCACCCCACCTGCCCGCACCGCCGGCCGATCCGGGTATGTCGCCGCCGACGCCAGGAAAACGTCGACCATCGCCGTCGACTGCCGTGTCATCGCCCGCTCCTTTCCACACTTGCCAACAGGTCCGATCCATGTGCCGGGCCCGACAAGCCGTCGTTGGTCAATCGGCGCAGCCGCTGCCACCGCGTTAGCAACCGATAGACACCGGACTTAAGCGACACCTGGGTGCGCTTGGCATCGATCACGTACCCGCCTGAAAAACCGCTGATCGTGTGCAACCCGTCCGGGAACGGCCATTTCGGATCCGGCAGAATCTCGCGCCGCGGCACCTCCCGAAACCCAGTCGTCGTCAGCTCCGTGACCTCCACCAGGAACAATGACCCGCCGTACCCAGTCGCCGAATTCTGCGCCGGCCGGTACAGCCGCCCGCCTTCGATCATGAACGGTCCCGCCGATCGCGCCGACCGTACGTCGACCTTGACCGGGTTCAACGGGTGCGCCTGCCACGGACCGTCCAAGTTATCTGCGAACCAGATCCGCAGGTTGTATTGCGCCTCGTCCGGCAACCCGCCGAACAGCCACCACTTGTCGTCCCACCGGACCAGGGTGCCGTCGATAACCGGCCCCGGACCGATGGTACCGACGCCCAGCCACGCGCCGGTCTCTCCGTCCCGGCGATAGCGCGTCAGCGACCCGCCCTCGCCTTGCTCCGGCACGCAGTACATAGCGTCGCCGTCGCGGACCACGAACGGATAGGACAGATGATGTAGCCCGTCGATCGCCGGCACCACGGCCGCGCTGTCCGCCAAGCGGTCGAGGGCAACCTGAGAGATCCGCGCTCGCCCGGCCGCGTAACTGAAGTCTTCCACCAGCAGCAGCCGCGCGTCGCCATCTTCCAGTACAAACGGGTCCGCGTAGTACCGGCCCGCCGGCGCCGGCGCCATCCACGCCACCTCGCCCATCCGCCCGGACGCCAGCAACTCCGCCCGCGATTGCCGCACCACACCGACGTGCCACACGTCGTGGGATAGCGCGCGGCTGAACTGCCGCCCCACCCAGCGGACCACAGAGCGCCCGGCATAGACCGCAAGGTCCACCCACGTCGGCGCCGTCAGTGTGTGCTGGCGTCCCGCCACCGGTAGATCCGCCAGCTTGTCGCCACCGGCCGACCGCAGCCCATTGGCCGCCGCCGTAACCCATTCCCAGCAGCCGCCGAACACCATGTCGGCGTTACCGGCCCATGTCGGCGTCGACCGA
>CAJHXJ010000500.1_pt1 | contig 10355 bp, 10 predicted proteins | sample 9198471 | NCBI WGS metagenome assembly CAJHXJ01 (sample SAMEA7708302, study PRJEB35096) | sediment metagenome | biome: marine neritic benthic zone biome [ENVO:01000025]; feature: sediment [ENVO:00002007]; material: shallow marine sediment [ENVO:03000034] sea grass bed [ENVO_01000059] ...
GACAGCGAATCGGCCGACACGGTTGGTGAAAATGGTGATTGGCGGGAAGTCGGGATCGTCCAGCGACACTGCTGTTCCGCCGATTAAGCTCACGGGTTCGCCGTCGTCAAACACCATGGTGCCGAGAACCGTGATGGTGGCGTCGGAGCCGACTTGCAGGGCATAGCCGGCGGCAAACGGGGGCTGGAGGACGAACACCCCCTCGCCAAGGTCGTAGCCCGTAGGCAGGTCTTCAACATCAAACTCAAGCCGGCGGGTATTGAATGACCCAAGGTTGGGCACCAGTGCCGGGCCAAGGGCGCCGGAGCGGGCGGTAACGCCATCGGGGCCCGGTGCCGCCAGAATTGGCCGGCCTTCAAGGGATGGGTGCCCGAAGAGAATGGCGAAGCTGTCGCCGACGGGGCGCCCGACGGCAAAGCGCCCGCCGGCAAAGGCAATCGCGGTGTCGAAGCCGAGGCGGGTGGTGCTGACGCGGTCAGAACCGCGTAGTTCCGTGAAACGGCTGTCGTGGCTCGCAGAAGCTCGAAAGCGGTTGGCGGTAGCGTCAATATCGCCTTCGAGTTCCAGCTTGTCGTCCTCGTTGGTGCCGACCGTGAGGCTGCCGCCGACATCGCCCACGTTGTTGCCGCCGTCGACGGCATAGGTGGTCCGTAGAGACCGGTCGCCGGTGTCGAGGTCCACGGAAACGGTGCGGTCATCGCCCAGGGGAATGGCGATACCGACAAACGCCGATAGGCCATCATCGTCGAAATCGTCGTCCCTGAGGTACTCAAGGCGCAGGTTCCAAGTCGAGCGCAGGCCAAGCCGGCCGCTTAAGTTCGCACCGACGCGGTAGTCGTCCTCGCTTCCGTCGCGGCCAAACCCATATTCAAGGCCGAGGGATCCCCTCATCTCGCCGATGTCCTGGCCGTAGTTCAGGGTCAGGTCGAGCACGGTGTCGTTGTCCGGCGTGCCCGGAACCTCGCCCACTCCGATATCTTCGTTTGAATCGACGCCGTCGAAGTTCCGGCTGAGACTCTCCGCCGAGAGCGTCAGAGATCGGGCAAGCGGGTCGGGATCGGCGAAGAGGAACTTGAAGTCGAGGCCGAGGGCGGTGCCGGAGCCCAGGTTCTCGACGTCGCTGGCGGCGGCGGCGGTGGAAAAACTGCCAAACGGGGTGGCGAACTGGCTCTCGATCCCCGCCTGCTGGCGCACTTCGGACGCCTGGCCATTGGCGCCGAGGGTCAGCCACGGCAGGAGTCCCAGGCGCGTATGGCCTGTGAGTAGGATCTCATCCTCCTCATACTCCGGCGAGTCGGTGCCAACATCCGCCAAGGCGCCGGCGGCCAACGCAAATTCGAAGGTTCCGGGCGCCAGTAGGTCGGTACTAAACAAACGCGAAAACGAGATCCGCTCTTCGGCCCCGGTGTTGTCGGTTATCACCAGTTCGATGTCGTTGGTACCGGCAGTCAAGGGGATGTCCCGGAGGTCGTAGGTGCCAGGCTGCAGGCGGAGGCGCCGTACGGTAAAGCCGTTGATCACCACCTCAACGTCGGACGGGCGAGCGAGGGAGAACCGTCGGCCGGCCGTCGGTCGCACGTTGCGGCTTGGTTGCAGACCAAAGTCACGTGACACGCCCACGCCGAGGAGATCGATGGAATCTTGGAAGGATACGCCCGGCACAAACAGATCGCCGGCGCCGTACCGCAACGCCCTTTCGAGATCATCGTAAAGTACACGCGTGCCGCGGCGGTTGAATTCGCCGCCGCCGCCGTCAAGGTCGTTTTCGAAGTTTGCTTCAAACTCCAAGACCGGCTTGAACAAACGGAGAGCGCCTTCGGCGTCGACGCGAAACTCGTTGAATTCGCTGGGTTCGTCGTCGTCGGAGGTGTGGCTTAAGCCGGCGCGAAGATTGACGAAGGCGCTTACATCCGCTGGCCTCTGGACCCCGGGCGGCGGTGCGCTTTCGCGGCCAAGGCTGATGCCTTGCTGCGGGCGCGCCTCCACGGGGCTTTCCAGCCGCAGTTCCAGGAGGCCGGGATCATACACGAGGGTCAAGCCAGCGGCGGCAAAGGCGTCGGGCCCGATGCGGTCGCCGACGGCGTTGCCGACGAGTTGGTCAATGGCGTCCGGCGCCAGTATCCCATCCAGCAACGGGGCCACGCCAGCGGCATCAAGAGATAGCTCGTCGTCGGCCGTAATCTGCAGTAACACCGTGCCAATCGGCCGATCCTGATCGAGGAACGGCACCTGAAGCTGGACTGTGCGGCCGGTCGGATTCAACCGGCGTGCCGGTGGCGGGGTATCGGTTTCACCGGTTTGAGCGAGCTGAACGCTACCCGTATTCACGATTCCGTTATCGGTAACCGCTTCAGCTATGACGAAACGTTCCGGACCCATTGTTCGGAGACGACCCTGATTGTCGGTGACCGGTTGTGCCGCCAACGGCTGGCACGCTGATAACAGCAAGACTGCCAATAATTGAGCCGGGACCCGCGTCAACGCCCGGCGAGGCCGGCACCGAGATCTTTCAACACGCGCCAACGAACCTGTCCCCACTACGGCCGGCATGCGGCCAGCGCTGCCCCGCGTAGTGTATTAAACGAATCGATCCTTTGGGGAGTCCAATGCGATCGCGTGCCGGTCAAAGACCATATAAAGACTCGTTCGTGGCCGATATGTCGATCAGAAGGTGACCTCGACTCGAACCTCACCGACGTACTCTCCCGCGATTAGGGACGCCTCGTTCTGTTTCGTGGTGAAGTCCTGCACGTTTATGGTTATCACTTCGTTAACAACGGGGCCGTTTTGCCCACCGAGGTTCAGCGTGCCTACGGCTGCATCGACAACGGCCGAGAACTGATCCGTGAAACCTTCGCCGGGCGTGCCGGTGCGGGCCTGCATCAAAACGGTGGGTGGGACATCAACTCTGAAGTCCTTGTTGCAGAAAACGACGAGATCCGCCCCAGCGGCCGGGAAGTCAGCTGTCGAAATACCTGTCGAGGCGTCCGTGGTGATCTCCGACGTCACCTCGACCGACTCCGGGTCGACGACGCACACTGCCTGGGCGATGCCTTTGTAGGTGACCGTGGTACGGGCGTTTTCCTGGCCATTGGCGACACCGCTGCCGGAAACCGCCAGGACGAGAGCGATTGCGACGGCAAGACCAGTCGAGATGGATTTGGTTTTAGGAAGCTTGTCAGTTGACATCAACAATCTGAACTTCCACGGTCATGGGTTCCGCCCAATCACCCGGCGTCAACGGGATGCTCACCGGCTGGCTTTGATGTGGTGGCAGGAACACTGTTGCTCCGCGGTCTTCTATCTCTTGCCGCCTGAGCTGCTCTTCCTCATCTCCCCCCTTGATCCGAAACAACAAATCGCGGGTATACGTGTAGCGATTACCTTGGTTTTCTATGCGCAGTTCGGCCACTGGCGTGCCGTCTGCACTGGTCGCCAAGCGCGCCTCGGTAATGACAGGTAATGGCTCCGTGGCCTCCGGTGCGACGTGGAGGGCAATGTTGAAGCGGAAAATCAGCTGGACGCCGGATGTGCCTTCGGGCAGTTCAACCGGAAGCTCGGCAACGTTGAGGTAAAAGGACTCGGAAGTAGGTGGTGTTGGGTCACCCAACCACTGAATCCTGAAGACCTGAGTGGCGCCCGGTTCAACGACCGCCGCAGGCGGGAAAACCAGGAAATCGGCGTCGTCCGGCACTAGTTCCTGGGTTCCATCCTCGGCGACTACCCTCCGAAAAACGCTGGTCTCCATTGGCATCGCAACATCTCGTGTGTTGACGACTGAAATGGATCCACTGGTGCCGCTGCCGGCGGAATTAACTTCGAGTGACAACGGTGATACCTGGAGTGCATGCGCGCCGGTCAATGCGGTCATCAGCACCGCAAAACTCGCAAGGGGTACCGTTAGACGAAAAAAATGCCAAAGGGCCTGCATATCGCCTCCGAAAAAAGTGCCGACGTGGACGTTCCACGCCGGCACATCAGGCTAAAATGTTGCCACGACAACGGTGACGCTGCCACTGTAGTCCCCTGCAACAAGTGGCAATGAGGTGGTTGTATCACCAACGTCAACACTGAACGTTCCCAATGTAGGCGGGTTCAAGCCGGGCGTTGCGCCGGTTGTTGTGACCAGCAAATTTACCTCATTCTCGAACCCAGGAGGCGGAGTCGTAGGGAGTCCGCTTTGTACCAGCGATAGAACAGCGCTGTTCAATACGGAAAGCGTGAAGTCATCATTGCAGAAAATGTTGATATTCACTGCATTGTTGACGATGTCGACGATGGTTCCACCCAGGGTGGTTGTCATGTTGATGTTGACGGTCTGAAAATCGGGGTTAACAAAACACTCTGTGTTGTTGATCCCCGAATAGGTAACCGTGGCGTCTTCGGCAACCGCGAAGCCCGTTCCCGACGGAAGGGTTAGGACTGCGACCACTCCGGCCTTGAGCAAGGTTCTCATGGATGATCCTTTTGTTCATGCTCCCGGCCACGACCCGGCACCGCTCCATGAAGAGCTGCGCCGGTTGACGTGAACGACACGAGTGTTAGGAGAACGTAACTTCCACGGTGACCGTGCCGGAGTAGGCGCCCGCGATCAACGGTGCGGGGATTGCACCAACCGAGGCGCTGACTTCGACAGGCGCCGTTGACGGTCCGCTAGCACCTTCCTGGGCAGAACTCACAGCGAGTTCGAATGAATCGCCAAAACCAAGTGGCGCCCCGCCGACGGAATGGTTCACCGTTAGGTCGCCTGCGGTAAGACCAAGTAGCGCGACGGTGTGGTTCGTATTGCAGAACCGGCTTATGCTTACAGGGCCGGCCGGAACCGTCACGGTGCTGGAGCCGCCACCGAGTGAGGTGGTTGTAATCGTCAAGGTGACGGTCTCGTCTGCCCCGAGTTCGCATACCGAGTCGTTTGTCCCCGTATATTCGATGGCCGCAGTGTCGGTGGCCGCGTGCACGCCGCCGCTGAGTGCCGCAAGGCCAGCTAGCGCGATGCTTGCGCTGAGTACTTTTCGCATATCACTTACTCCATTTTGGTTGGATTTGGACCTACAGCGCGGTTCGACTACCCACGCTGTTCTTGCTCGCCCTGCGGCGAGTCCGGGGGCCCTTGTCGGGCATTCGGTTGTCATGAGCCACGTGCCTCGGGCCAGACGTCGACGAAAACTTTGCCGGAGTATCTGCCTGCCAAGAGCGGCGCTCCCGCATCGCGAAGGGTCATGCGGACCTTGATCTTTTTCTTGAACCCGTAGTGACTCCAACTGCGGACGTGGCCCGGCAAGAACTCCACACCGAAAGGTACCGTGTTGGTAAAGCCGCCGACCGGAGCATTGAATTCCTCGTGGGCGAGGATGCCAGTGTTGCCATTGCGGAACTCGATGCTGAAAGGACCATTGCAGAACAAAAAGAGTTTTGTGTCGGCGATAGTCCCAGCCTCCAATGACGGTAATTGCACGGTGCGGTGGTCGGGAAACAGCACGCAGAATTGGTGATGCTTGAGCCGGTAGCGAAAGTTGTAGAACGACGCGTCCGCCGCCGGAACGGCGGTCGAGGCGACGAGGATGAGTGAAAGAACTGAAACTATGAACGTTCGGGCCGCCATCAGCTCATCCCCCACTTTGGTCGGCCGATACGGTGACGCGAACCACGTCGCCGTAGTTGCCGGACAGCAGGTTGGGACCGACTTGGCGCCAGGCCAGGGTCACGGACGCAGGGCTGTCAAACGGGATCTGGCGGGAGGAAAAGGACACGCCGCGACCGTTCATGTCGCGACTGTCGGCCTGTCCTCGCAAACCAACGCGGTCGACACTAATGGTTGCGACGTATGGTACCTCGGCAATCCACTGCGCGCCGTCGCTCAGGCTCCGAAACGCCGGGTTTTGATTGACCAGGGCGCCATTCTCCGAGCGTAGAGTGACCGTTACGGGTTGGTTGCAGTCGATCTCGAAATCGAGGGTGTCAGAGCCGCTGGTCGACAGATCGATTTGGCGACGGACTTCCGAGCCGATGTCAACGAGTTCGCAGGTCTCGGGGAGCTGCCCAATCAGCTTCAGTTTCAACTGGTCGCCGGCCGATGCCGTTTGACCGGCCGCAGCTAGGGCCAAGGTGCCGATGACGGCGAAAAGAACTGTGCCCCGCATGTCACTCAACCCCAGTAACTGAACCCACTTCGGTCGCGCTCTGTATGGCGCGTTGGTGGGCGTATTAGAGCGAGCGCCCAGAGTCATCGCGCCCCCCAGTTGGGTGATGGCAGCGAATTGTTTTTCAGGGAGTTAGGGGTAGTCCGGCTGTTGTAACCCCGGGGCATGACGGGGTGTTCAGCCATCGGACGGCGGGGTGGAGTCGATGGGCGTGAGGCTGGAGTGGACCAGGCGGATGAGGTCGGCTTGGCGGGAGGTGTCGGTCTTGCTGAAGGTGCGTTTGAGGTGGGTGCGGGCGGTTTCGTAGGCGATGCCGAGTTCGTCGGCGACTTCGATGAGGGCGGCGCCGGAGGCGAGGCCGGCGGTGACGCGGGCTTCGGTTGGGGTGAGCTTGAATAGCTCGGTGAGGGAGGCGGGGTCGGGCTTGATGCGGCGTTCGGGGTCGCTGATGAGGACCGTCGCGGCTCTGAGTTGGACGCCGAAGACGCTGGCGGGTTGAGACGCCATGGAGACGCGGACGGACAACGCGCGCAGGCTGTGTTGGCGGGAGACGGTCATGGACTCGGTGGGGTCCGTGTCATCGCTTGCTTCATCGCCGGAGCGGAAGGTTTCGAGGCGGCCGATCAGGTCGAGGAGGCGCGCCTTGTCGGCGGCGCGGCGGGCCTTCAAGCCGTTGGCGTTGAAGGCGAGGCCGTCGCGTTCGGTGGTGAGTTGCTTGGCGAAGCGGTTGGCCGCCAGGACCTGGCCGTCGGCGGCGACCATGGCGATGCCGAGGGGGATTTGGTCGAAGGCGGCAATGGTGGACTCGGCGACGGTGATGCGCTCGCTGATGGCGCGGTCGATTTGGTAAGCGCGGCGGAAGTGGGGCAGGAGGGTCTTTAGGCGCGCCAACTCGTCGGCGTTGAAATCGGGCTGGGATTCGCGCCGGATCAGACCAACAAACCAGATCTTGCGGTCTTCGTGGTGGAGGACGGCGCGGAGACTGTGGAACAAGCCCTGGGGCTTGAGCCAGTCGCGATAGAAGGACGTCGCGCGCAGTTGGTCGTCGGGGATGAGTTGGCTGCCGGTGCAGACGGCGTCGGGGGCGGACAAGGCAGCCTCGTTGGCCCAAGGGTTGGCGGCCGCGAACTTGGTTGAGTAGGGTTCGCCGAACTGCGGCGCGATGCCGACGGAGCAGTTCTTGTGGCCGCGCCGGGCGGCGAAATCGTAGTCGCCGAGGACGCCCGCGGTGGCGTCAAACAGGACGCAGAGTTCGTCGAGGATCGTTGGCCAACGATCCGGCTCAGCGGCGGCCTCGTAGATCGACGGCACAAGTTGCAGTATGGCAGAGGGATCGCTCCCGCCAGTGTTGCTTGTCACGTGCTGCCCCCCAAGGCAATCGGTTACCGCGAACATCAACGTCATGACGTTGCCAAAATAGCGACGACGATGTGAAGCGCGCGTTCGTGTTACCCGTGCGGTCGTCCGAATGGAGGGTTGGTGCCGTTCAGAAAGATGTAATGTTTAGAAGTAGTTAGGGATTTTATGGCTGATATTATCAAATAAATTCAACGCGATATGTCGTATGTGTGAAGTATTGCGTGATTTGTTGCCGTTGTATGGGGCCCGGTCCCAAATGGGTTAGGTGCGCCGTATTCGAGACGCGTCGACGGGCCGGGGTTCACAAAAACTTTATGCGCGCAGTCCGCCAAGTCGCATCTGGCGTTGGCCCGTACGGCACTTCCGGCTGTAGAACGCGATGGGTCGGTGCGTTGACCATGTGGGGCGCAAGGGCTACACCGGCCTGCGTCATGGAACATTCCGATCATGAGTGAAGACCGGCCGCCGAAGGGACGACCGGGGAGCCTCGCGACGCGGACCGCGCAGGCCTTGGGGTGGCTTGATCCGGCGACCAAGGGGGTGGCGCCGGCGATCTATCCCTCGACCAATTTTGCGCGCGACGGGGCCTACCAGAAGACCTGCGGGCGCGGCTATGCGCGGGACGACAACCCGACCTACGACCAGGTCGAGGCGCTGTTGCGGGAGCTGGAAGGTGGGGCTGACGCGCGGGTGTTTGCCTCCGGTATGGCGGCGGCGACGACGCCGTTTTTTGCGCTGGCGCCGGGCGACCATGTGGTGGCGTCGGGGGTCATGTATTTCGGGTTGCGCAATTGGCTGGATACGGTGGGGCGGCACTGGGGGCTGGTCGTCGATTTCGTCAATACGGCAGATACGGACGCGGTGCGGGCGGCGGTCCGGCCCGGAGCGACCAAGCTGGTGTGGGTCGAGACACCGTGCAATCCGTTGTGGGACGTGACGGATATCGCGGCGGTGGCGGAGATTGCCCACGCTGGCGGGGCGCGGCTGGCGGTCGATAGCACGGCGGCGACGCCGGTGCTGACGCGGCCGCTGGAACTTGGTGCGGACCTGGTGATGCACTCGGCGTCAAAGTACCTCAACGGGCATGGCGACGTGATCGCCGGCGCGCTGGTGACGGCGCGGGACGACGATTTCTGGCAGCGGATCCACTACCTACGGTTTGAAAACGGTGCCATGCTCGGGTCGTTCGAGGCGTGGTTGCTGCTGCGGGGGATGCGGACCCTGTTCCTGCGCGTGGCGCGGAGTTGTGAGACGGCGATGACGGTGGCGCGGCACCTCGAAGCACATCCGAAGATCGTCGGCGTGTGCTATCCGGGGTTGGAGGGGCATGCGGGACATGCGGTGGCGTCGCGGCAGATGACCGGCGGCTACGGCGGCATGTTGTCGTTGCGGGTCGCGGGTGGTGCCGCGGGGGCGTTAAAGGTCGCGACCGGTGTGGAACTGATCGTGCGGGCGACATCGCTGGGTAGCGTCGAGAGCCTGATCGAGCATCGGGCGACGGTCGAGGGGGCGGAAAGCCCGATCCCGGACGATCTGTTGCGGCTGTCGGTCGGGCTGGAGGACGCGGCGGACCTGATCGCGGATCTCGACCAGGCCCTGGACCGGGTTTAAGCGTTAGTTGGCGGCGGCGGTCTTCGGCGCGGAGGCGCGCCGGCCGCGCTTAGGGGCGGCGTCGGCGAAGGCGACGACGCTGGCGGTGGGGTCGTTGGCGAGTTTGTGCAGTTCTCGACGGCATTGCTCGAGGACGGCAAGCTCCCGGGCGTCTTCGCGGTCGTAAACCTGCATGCAGCTGAGCTTGATCTCGATGAGATCGGTCAGCGTGTCGATGGTGCGTTTGGAAAGTGCCATTGTGTTCCCCGTTCTTAATTTGCGTAGGAGCACGGTATTGGGGCCTTTCCTAAAACTTCGTTAAAAAGGTTAACGAAGGCGTTGCAATGGTAGCTATGGGGCGTGGCGTTGACCGGGTGCGGCCCAATGGCTACAACCCGGATCGCGCGGCCGCGCCGGATGGCGGCCGGCGCCATGCGGAGGGGTGGCCGAGTGGCTGAAGGCGACGGTTTGCTAAACCGTTATACCTGGTAAACGGGTATCGAGGGTTCGAATCCCTCTCCCTCCGCCACCAAGTCCTCGAGTTCTGGGAATCTCCGGCTGGGATTCGAATCCGCATTACGTTTAGCGGTGTTCCGCGGGGCTTTGCCGGAGCATGTGAATACCCAGTGATGGCATTGGGCTGAAGGGCAAGGGCAGAGACATCGATGCCGCGGTCAAGATGAGCAAGCTCTTTAGCTCACTCACGCTAGGAGCGCTGGAGTTGCCCAGCCGCATTGCGATGGCGCCGATGACCCGCTGCCGAGCCGATCAGCCGGGCAACGTGCCCAACGCTATGATGGCAGAGTATTATAGCCAGCGGGCCCAGGCCGGCCTGGTCGTTACCGAGGCGACCCAGATCACACCACAGGGCCAGGGCTATTCCTTTACGCCGGGCATCCATTCCGCGGCGCAGATCGATGGTTGGCGCAAGGTGACGGAGGCCGTTCACGCCAAAGGAGGGCGCATCGCGCTGCAGCTTTGGCATGTCGGCCGGATGAGTCACGAGAGCTTTCACGCCGACGGCAAGCCGGTCGCGCCGTCCGCCATCGCGCCCGATGCCACGGTTTGGGTTGCCGACCTTGCAACCGGCGAAGGCGGCGTGGTGCCTTGCCCGGTGCCTCGCGCCCTTGAAACTAACGAGATCGCCGGCATCATCGAGGACTACCGGCAAGCCGCAGAGAACGCCAAAACCGCCGGATTCGATGCGGTCGAGATTCATGGCGCGAACGGCTATTTAATCGACCAATTCCTGCGCTCGACCGCGAA
>CAJHXJ010000558.1_pt1 | contig 10055 bp, 8 predicted proteins | sample 9198471 | NCBI WGS metagenome assembly CAJHXJ01 (sample SAMEA7708302, study PRJEB35096) | sediment metagenome | biome: marine neritic benthic zone biome [ENVO:01000025]; feature: sediment [ENVO:00002007]; material: shallow marine sediment [ENVO:03000034] sea grass bed [ENVO_01000059] ...
AAGGGAAGCACGAGGAGGGCACCGACCAACCTGAACGCGAGATTGCCGATCGGAATGCGTCGCGCCACCGGACCACCGCGCCAGCTGAGGGCCAGCGGGATCAGGCCGGAGCCAACGTTGGCGCCGAGCAGCAGCGCCAACGACAAGTCCAAGGGCACGGCGCCGAGGGATGCCAGCGACATGATCAGCAACACCGTCGCAACACTGGAATGCCCGACCCAGGTCAGCAGGGCGCCGATGAGCAGCGCCAAAAGCGGGGCTGATGCGAGCGCCGCCAGGATGTCTTGCAAGAGCGCGCTGTCGCGCAACGGTGCCGAAACGCTGACCAGCAGCGACAGAGCCAGGAGCATCAGCCCAAGGCTGATGGCGACGCGCCCGAGGTGGCGCCACCGTTGGCTGGGTCCGGCCATGAAGGAGACGACGCCGAGGAGCACCAGGATCGGTGACAAGCCGTTGAGGTCGAACGCCAGGACTTGTACCACCAGCGTCGAGCCGACGTCGGCGCCCAGCATGACCGCCAGGCCGGGACCGGTGCCGAGCAGTCCCTTACCGGCAAACGACACGGCGAGCAGCGCGACCGCGGTGGAGCTCTGAACGGCTCCGGCGACGCCCAGACCCATGGCGAACGCGTGGGCCCGACGGCGTGTTGCGCGCCCGAGCCAGCGCCGCAGTTGGGTGCCGTAGGCCCGAACGATGCCCGTGCGCACCATGCGGGTGCCCCACAGCAGCAAGGCGATGCTGCCGGCGGCGTTCGCCAACAACAGCTCAGTGGCCATTGCTGACTCTGAGCGGTGCGGCGATCAGCATTCGACTACCGTCACGGCGAGGCCGCCGCGGCTGGTTTCCTTGTACTTGCTGGACATATCGGCACCGGTTTCGCGCAGCGTGCGGATCGCTGCGTCGAGGGAGACGGTGTGTCGGCCGTCGCCGCGCAGGGCGAGGGATGCGGCGCTGACCGCTTTGGTCGCGGCCATGGCGTTGCGCTCAATACACGGCACTTGCACCAGGCCGCCGACGGGGTCGCAGGTCAAACCCAAATTGTGCTCAAGGCCGATCTCGGCGGCGTTTTCGATCTGAGCGTTGGTGCCGCCGAGGGCAGCGGCGAGCCCGGCCGCAGCCATGGCACAGGCGGCGCCGACTTCACCTTGGCAGCCGACCTCGGCGCCGGAAATGGATGCATTCCGCTTGATGAGAGAGCCGATCGCCGCGGCGGTCAGCAAGAACCGGTGTTCCTGGTCGCGGCTGGCGCCGTCGCAGAACTCTCGATAGTAACGCAACACGGCGGGGATGATGCCGGCGGCGCCGTTGGTCGGCGCGGTGACGACACGGCCGCCGGCTGCGTTTTCTTCGTTGACCGCAATAGCATAGACACTGATCCAGTCCATTACCTCGTGGGGGTTGCGGCCGGTTCCGGTTCGAAGGGTTGCATAAAGTTCCGCAGCGCGGCGGCGGACGCGCAGGCCGCCGGGCAATTCGCCGGACACCGCCAGGCCGCGGTCCATGCAGGCGGTCATGGCATCTAGAATGCGGTTGAGCCCCGCGGTGATCTGCTCCGGCGTGCGCCGGGCGCACTCATTGGCGTGAACGACGTCGGGAATGGCCAGTCCGGAGCGCTCTGCGACCGCCAGCAGCTCTGCGGCAGTGGTGAACGGCAGCGGGACGTCGTCCGGCGGGGTCGCGTCCCGGTTCGGCGTCTCGGTAATGAAGCCGCCGCCGACGGAGAAGAAGGTGCGCACACTAATCGGCGCGCCCGCGTTGTCGAGGGCGACGAAGGTCAGCGCGTTTGGATGACCACCGGGCGACGTCTCTGGGATCAGCCGGATGTCGGCACCCGGATCGAACCTGATTCTTGTGCCCGTGTCGTGTAGTTCGATGTACCGGTCCTCGCGAACCGCCCGGACGGTGGCCGCGAGCTCATCAGGGTCGACGGACCCCGGGTCGTGGCCCGCCAAACCGGCGATGACTGCGCTATCAGTGCCATGGCCTAGACCTGTCAAGGCAAGGGAGCCGAATAACTCGACCTTGATAGCCGCGACACTGGCGAGGACATCGGCCTCAGCGATGTCGGTGAGGAATGCGCGCGCTGCCCGCATCGGGCCGACGGTGTGGGAACTCGATGGCCCGATGCCGATACGAAACATCTCGAAAACACTATGCGCCATCATCGGCTGCACGCTCCGATGCGGTTTTTGTGCGCACAATCTACCTTAGAAAACGCTCCTCGTTGGCCTTCATCGCATCCATACCCTGCAGGCGGAAGATCTCGCCGACCGGTACGATGTCGTCGTTGACGCCACGGATGCCGCCGTCCTTGCGGATGCGAGCGAATATCTCCTGCATTGCGCTGACTGCCGCCCGGATGGCGTGGTTGCCGTAGATCACCATCTTGACCTTACCCAGGGCCTTAATGCGCTCGGCGTCCATGTCGGGGTAGGCGGTCGGCACCAGGACTACCGGGACGGCGCCGTTCCAGGCGCGGACGAAGCTTGCGACCTCGGCCGGGGTGCTCTGCTTCGAGTGAATCAGGATCATATCGGCACCGGCAGCCTCATAGGCTGCTGCGCGTTTTAGGGCTTCGGCCTCGCCGAGGCCGGCGATCAGCGCCTCAACCCTGGCGATGACGAGGAAGTCGGGGTCGCTGCGCGTTTTGATCGCGGCGTCAATTTTGCCCTGGAACTCCTCGACGCGCGCCAGTTCCTGCCTGCCGCCGGCTACCAGGCTTGTCACCTTAGGAAAGGTCTTATCCTCAATGACCACGGCGGCCGCGCCGGCCCGTTCGTATTCGTGGATGGCTTGGATCACATTGATCGCGTTGCCGAAACCAGTGTCGATGTCGGCCACGATCGGCAGCTGGGTCCGGTCAGCGATGGCGCGCATCATTTCCAGATGCTGGGTCATGGTGACCAGACTGACGTCGGGGAGCCCGTAGAGCGCGGAGAGCTCAAACCCGCTCGCCCACAGTCCGTCGAACCCGGCTTCTTCGGCCAAGCGCGCGGACAGTGGACTGTGTGCGGCCATGATATGAACCAAGCCGGTGGTGGCCATCTTCTCGCGCAAGGTTTTGCCACTACTCATGACCGTGTCTCCTTAACAAAGCTCGACGAGTGCGGCCGCAATGGCATCGCACGCTCGAGCAAGATCGGCGGCCGAACAAGCATAGGAGAAGCGGATGTAAGGCGACGCCGAGAATGCGCTGCCCGGCACCACCGCAACGCGGGCCTGGTCGAGCAAGTACATGGCAAGGTCGGCATCGGTTGCGATGATGCCGCCGTTGGGCATGCGGCGACCGATTAGGTCGGCACACGAAGCAAAAGCATAGAATGTGCCGGCCGGTGAGTGAACTTGCAGCCCGGGGATGCGGTTCAGGCGGTCGACCAGGAAGTCGCGGCGACTTTGGAATTCCCCAACGAACGTCGGGATGTAGCTCTGATCCCCAGCGATCGCCTCAAGGGCAGCATGTTGCGATACCGAACTGGTATGTGACGACGTTTGTCCTTGTATCGTGTTCATGGCTTTGATCAAGTCGGCCGGTCCCGCGCCATAGCCAACGCGCCAGCCGGTCGACGCATAGACCTTGGAGACGCCGTTGAGCGTCAGCGTGCGGTCGAATAGGGCCGGCGCGGCGCTTGCCATGGTAGCGAACCGCGCGGGCTCGTAGATCAGCTTTTCGTAGATGTCGTCGGACAGCACCCAGACCTGCGGATGGTCCTCGAGGACCGCGGCCAGCGCGCGGAGTTCGTCGGCATCGTACACCGCACCGGTGGGATTGTTTGGCGAATTCAACACCAGCCAGCGTGTCCGCGGCGTGACCGCGGCGCGCAACTGGGCTGCGCTCAGCTTGAAGCCGTTGTCTTCGGTGCATGGAATCAGGACGGGATGCCCACCGGCCAGGCGCACCATGTGGGGATAGGACACCCAGCTTGGCGTCGGGACAATGACCTCGGCGCCAGGGTTGAGACTGGCGAACAGCGCGTTGAAAACGACTTGCTTGGCGCCGCAACCGACCGTGATCTGGTCGATCGCGTAGCCGAGTTCATTGTCGCGTCTGAGCTTGGCGGCAATGGCCTCGCGCAGGGGCTTGATGCCCGCCACCAACGTGTAGTGTCTTGCCGTCGCGAATCGCCTGCATGCCGGCGCGCTGTACGTTCTCCGGTGTGTCGAAATCCGCTTCACCATGACTAAGGGTGATGACCTCGACACCAGATTCCTTCAGCTCCGATGCGCGCTGGGTGATGGCCTTTGTCATTGAGGGGGCAACTTCGTTGAGCCGTTCGGCGACGATTGAGCTTTTCATGGTCTCCTCGAAACCTCAGCGTTGGCCGGCGGTGGGCACCGGGTAGCCAACGGGTTTTGTTCGGCAAACACCGATGCCGCTAAGAAGTCGGCAACGAAACGCGCGCAGCGCGAGAGTTGATCGACGCGCACGAACTCGTTTGCTTGATGAGCCTGCTCGACGGAACCAGGCCCAACCACGACCGTCGGGATATCAGCGATGGCGGCGAACAATCCCGCCTCCGTTCCGCCGCTGAGTTTGCGGACCGTTGAGGTTGGCGACAGTCGGCTGGCGAGTTGCACGAGAGGGTGGGCGCGGTCGATCTCAAACGCCGGATAGTCGGTGTGAAACGAAAAGCTCACCCCGCAAGCAGGGCCTTCGCCGCGGTTCATGCTCGGCGTGACCGCGGCCTTAGCGTAGTTGTGGACGTCAGCTATGTACCGTTCGAAGTCCGTGCCCTTGCCACCGCGGATCTCATAGTCAAAGGCGCATTGGTCGGCGACCGTGGCGACCGAGATACCACCGCGAACTGGACCGATGTTGACGGTCGGATATGGGATCTCAAAATCCGTGTCGTGAGCGCATTCGTCGGCGAGACGCTGCTGCAGGCTGCTGATGAAACCAATGAGGTCGCCGGCGTGGCAGATCGCATTGACCCCTCTCGGTGCCAGTGCGGAGTGGATTGCCCGGCCGGACACCACGACGGATTCAGCGCGCTTGCCCTTGTGGCCGATGATGATGTCCATGCCCGTCGGCTCGCCGATGAGGCACGCGGCGGGTCGCAGGCCTTCAGCGGTCAGTTGATGCAGCATGTCGCGCACGCCGACGATCCCGACCTCTTCGTCGTAGGAGAACGCCAAACCCAGAGGTGCGCGGAGGCGCGAGGGTTGAATCTCGGGGAGCAGCGCCAGAACGACGGCGATGAACCCCTTCATATCGCTGGTACCGCGGCCGAACAGGCGTTCGTCGTCACGGCGCAGAATGTAGGGGTCCGAAGCCCAAGATTGGGTGGCGGTCGGCACGACGTCGGTGTGGCCGGACAGGATGACACCATCCGCCAGGTCGCCGCCTGGGTCGGGGCCAAAGGTCGCCCAGAGGTTGGCCTTGGTCGCGTCGGGCGAAGGAAACCGGCGGGTCGTCGCCCCCAACGGCCTGAGATAGTCCTCCAGCCAGTCAATCAGCGGCAGATTGGACCGCGCGCTGGTCGTGTCGAAAGCGATCAATTCAGCAAGGATCGACACGATGCGATCCTCCAGTTGATCCGGTCGTAACGTCACAGGCTCGGCTCTTCTTGGTTTTTCATGGCCCCGACGACGCGTGCCCGAACCCGAACGGAGTGACCCGGCAGGTAGGCCAGGGGGACCTCTTCGAGATCGACTAACTCCAGGGTGTTTTCGCAGGCACCGGCCGCGATCGCTTTTTCCGTCGCCAGGTGCTGCGCCTCATCAAGCGCGGTCTGACGAGGCACGTCGCGGAAGATGCGATCGACCTCGCCGGCCACTTGCGATAGCGCGGCGCCCACGGCATTTGCGCAGTCGGCGTGGTGAACCCGCACGACCTCGCTGATGCCGGCCAGTTCGTCCGGAATTAAGAAGGCGCCGCCGCCAACGGCGACGAGGGGCAGTTCGCCGGCGCGGATCTTGGCGGTATCGACAACTTCCTCGATCTTCCGGCGGCATGATGCGGCGAAGGCCTGCCGTGTGGCCTCCGGTATCGCGTTCGGGTCGAGGACTGTGCCGATTCGGGCCCACGACATGGCGACCGCCACGTCGGTTGCCGTTCGGGTCGCGCCACCAAACACCAGTGCCTCCGCAGAAATCCGGTGGCCAACGGAACGTGGGCCGATGTGGCGGCCGTCTTCGCTGACGACGCTGCCGCCGCCGAGCCCGACGGAGATAACGTCGGGCATGCGAAATAGGGTGCGCACACCGCCCACTTCGACGACGGCGTTGGCTTCGTGGGGAAAACTGTTGCACAGCAAGCCGACGTCCGTCGTTGTGCCGCCGACGTCGGCAACGATGGCCTCCTTCAGGCCGGACAGGAACGCCGCCCCGCGCATAGAGTTGGTCGCCCCCGAGGCGAACGAATACACGGGCTGACTGATGGTGTTCGCGACACTGGCGATGGTCCCGTCGTTGCGTGTGAAATAGACTGGCGCAGTAATGCCCTGACCGCGCACCGCCGTGGTGATCGCCGTCGCCACACGTTCGGCCAAGGTCACCAACGCGGCGTTGAGCACGGCAACGTTTTCCCGCTCGAGCAAGCCAATGCGGCCGAGACTCGACGACATAGTGACTTGGGCCTCAGGGCAAACGTGCCGGGCAATGTCGGCGGCGCGCTGCTCGTGCTCCCCGTTGACCGGCGCAAAGACCGAACAGATAGCGATTGATCGCAAGCCCTGGTCGGCGATCTCGCCAACCGCGTTGGTGATGGCCGCCTCATCGAGTTCGGTGAACGGGCGTCCGTCATATTCGTGACCGCCGGCGACCGACCAAACGCCGCCGTTGACGGCGTCGGCCAAGTCTCCCGGCCAGTCGCAGCATGGCGGCACGGATCGCGAGGCCGGGTCGCCGATGCGAATTATCCCGACGGACTCCAGGTCGCGGCGCTGCACTACGGCATTGATGAAATGAGTCGTGCCGACAACAACTGCTTCAATGGCGCCTGTCTTCGGCGCGGCGTCCAAGAGACCGAGCAGGGCCGCCCGAATACCTGAAGTGACGTCCTCGGACGTCGGGGTCTTGACCGCCGCCACGACGCAATCGACGTCGAACACCACCGCGTCGGTGTTGGTACCACCGACATCGATGCCGATTCTCATGGCCCGAACACCGACCGGTAGTCAACCGGGTAACCGAACGCCGCCGGGCCAACCAAGCTGAGGCCCTTGGTGCTGCGGAACACATCGGGCGGCGGCAGAACAAAGCCAACGATCCGCTGGCCGTAGCGAATGGTTTCGGTGCCGATGGCCTCGCCGCTGACCTCGTCGAGCAGGCAGATCAGGTCCGGCGACATGGCCGACGCCTCGCCGTCGATGCGTGCCAGCAACCATTCGTTCTGGAAATCCACCTCTAGGGTCCGGTCCGCAAAGTCCTCGGTGCCGCGGAGGCGGACGCTGCCCCTGAGGAAGCCGTTGGTCGGCTCGCGTGCGACGTCGGTGACTTTGCCGCGGAACAGGACTTGACCCGGGGTGTGATCGAGCAATGCCACGATCGGGTCGTCTCCATCGCGCTGCGCCCGGCGCACGGCGGCGCCGATCTCGATCGCACCGGAAAGCGTTCGATGGACCGACCACCGCTTGACCTGGCGACCGGAACACGGCGGCAGGCAGATCGATGTGGTCGAGCCGAACGACATGCAGATCTTGCGGCTCACATCCTCCAGCCACTTCCACGACGGTGCCTTGGAGACAATGGCCTCGATGCCACGCGGGTCGACCGATGACAGGGGGTAGGGCCGGACGTCGCCGACACACAGCCCAGTCATCTGCACTTCAGGATAGGCCCGACCCATCCAATCGGCATCGACCACCGGATAGTCCAGCAGGCTTGCCGCCATCAGCGGATAGAAAGCGTTGCCGCCGCCGATTTCCAGGGCCATCAATGTGCAGAATTTCGCCCCTAGGTAGTCCTCCAACGCCTCGACCGACCGGGCGATGACGCGGGGATCCTTGAGCCGTTCCTGGCCGACCACGGGCGCGCCCTGGCTGGCGACCGTCGCCACGGTGGCGGCGTCGTCGATCTCGTCGACATCGAGCAGGCGAACGCGCATGCCGGCAGCGTAGGCCTGGCGCATGTTCAACAGGCCGGGATAGGGGTTGCCACCGCCACCGGTGCCGAGGATCCAGGCACCAACGGCGAGGGATTCGATATCGTCGCTCTCGAGCGTCCTGGTCATTGTCCAACCGCCGGCATCAATCGAGGATCGTCCGCGAGATCTTTGGTGGCTGAGACACCAGACCCCAGGTCTCGGACAGGTCGGTGGCCGGAAAATGCAGCCGGACGTTGCGGCCGGAGAACAACGTTTCGTTGTATTCGATCGGTGCGCCAGTCGAGTCCACGTCGACCTTCTGGGACACGATCACCGGGTCCAACACATCGATCTGTAGCAAGGTGGCTTCCGCTTCGGTCGGTACGCGGGTAGAGATCCAGGTCGCCAGCCGCGTGTAGTCCTTGATGCCGTATTGGGCGTAGACCGCGGCCAAATCAGGTTCGGCTTCGCGCTTTTCGAGTATGTCGGGAAACCGGCTAACCGGATGAAAGATCCTGCCTAGGGAGACCGGCACCCCGTCGACATACGACAGCGCCGCGAGGCGCCATACCTGCCCGCGCGTTGGCAGCTTGAGCAGCCGCGCGATCTCGGCTGTCGCCGGCAGCTTCTTTGCCGCAATGAAGCGGTTGTGAGCGATGAAACCTTGTTGCCGGATGTCTTTGGCAAATCGTGCGCGCTCGGTGACCGTGTATTGCAGGAGCTCCTCGCGAACGAAGGCGCCGCGGCCCTGGGAAACGTTGATGCGGCCTTGCTCGCGCAACCGGGCGACGGCCTTTCGTGCCGTGTGCCGGCTGACATCAAAGCGTGTCATGAGTTCGTGCTCAGATGGGATGGCAGCGCCGGGTTTGAGCTTTCCGTCGGTAATTTCCCGGTCGAGCACGTTGGAGATTTGCCGCCAGAGGGGAATACCCGGCTGTTTCAGCTCAATGGTTTTTACGGTGCGCACCTTGGCCCGCTGCGGTTGTGACTGTGATGTGACATCAGATAGCACTTGACCGGTTGTCCGTACAAGTTCTATTTTCGGCCCATGGCTGATAGCCGACCTGCAGTGAACCTGTTGCTGATCATCGTCGATCAATGGCGCGGCGACTTCATGCCGCAAGACCATGGTGGTTGGCTCGACCTGCCGAACCTCGGCCAGCTCTGTCGGGACGGCACGCGTTTTGCCCGCCACTACAGCAACGCAACGCCATGCGCACCGGCCCGCATGTCGTTGCTGACCGGGCAATACGTGATGAACCACCGGGTTGTGCAAAACGGCACGCCGCTGCCCGGCGGCAAGACCAGCCTGGGCTTGGAGCTGCGCAAGGCCGGCCATCAACCGGCCCTGATCGGCTACACCTCGTGGATTCCTGATCCACGGGAAACGCCAGCGTCGGACCCGCGCTACACCATGTTCGGCGCCGTGATGCCGGGATGGACGCCGGTTCGCCCGTTTGAGGAGCCGGAGTTCGAACTCTACTTCGGCTACCTGCGGGCCCAGGGCTACGACTTGCCCGACGATCCGTTCGACATTTGGCGCGACGGTACGACGGGATTGCCGGCGCCGTCGCCGATCCACCGGCATCACTCGGATACGGCGTGGTTCACCGACGGCGCGTTGGAGTACCTCGCCGGGCGATCCGACGACGGCTTCTGTTTGCATCTTGGATATTGGCGGCCGCATCCACCGTTTATGGCCCCAGCGCCCTATCACCAGATTGTCACGCCAGAACAGGTGCCGCCGCCGGCCCGCGCGACCACTGTCGAGCGGGAGGCGCAACTGCACCCGTTGTTGGCCCACCTGCTGGCAACGCAAGAAGCGAGTGAATTCCTGCAAGGCGCGGAAGGCTTGGCGAGTGCCCTGGACGGCAGGCGTGTCGCATCAGCACGCGCGGCTTACTGCGGGCTGCTGCGTGAGGTCGACGACCACCTTGGCCGGGTCTTCGACTACTTGAAGGAAACGGGTCGGTGGGACGACACCCTGATCATCTTCACCAGCGATCACGGCGAGGCCTTCGGCGACCATTAC
>CAJHXJ010000050.1_pt1 | contig 9948 bp, 8 predicted proteins | sample 9198471 | NCBI WGS metagenome assembly CAJHXJ01 (sample SAMEA7708302, study PRJEB35096) | sediment metagenome | biome: marine neritic benthic zone biome [ENVO:01000025]; feature: sediment [ENVO:00002007]; material: shallow marine sediment [ENVO:03000034] sea grass bed [ENVO_01000059] ...
AGACCGATCTGCCGCGCGCCGTCGGGTTGGTGACCCGGCAGCCGGCGGAAGCGGTGCGGCTCGATGATCGCGGCACAATCGCTGCGGGGAAACGCGGCGATATGGTGCGGGTCCGGGTGTTTGACGACGTTCCGATGGTATGCGCCGTGTGGCGCGAAGGAAGGCGGGTAGTATGAGCATCGTCGATGAGGTCTTTGCGACGCTGGCGGCGCGGGGCGGCCGGCGCTACGGCAACGAGCGGGTTACCCAGTTGTCGCATGCGTTGCAGTGCGCGGCGAACGCGCAGGCGGCGGGGGCCGATGAGGCGTTGGTCGTAGCGGCGCTGCTGCACGACTATGGCCACCTAATGGATGGTGCGTTCGGCCAGGAAAAGGACAGCGACCGGTTCCACGAAAACCTCGCGGCGAGCTATCTGGCGACCTGGTTCCCGCCGCAGGTCACCGAGCCGATACGGCTGCACGTCCCGGCAAAACGGTACTTGTGCGCGGTCGAAAGCGACTATTTCGACGGATTGTCGGCGGGGTCGGTGCGATCCCTGGAGCTTCAAGGCGGGGTCTTTAGCGATGCGGAAGCTGAGGCGTTTGCCGCGCAGCCGCATTCCGGAGCTGCTACGAAGCTACGGCGATGGGATGATCTGGCGAAGGACCCCGCGGCCGACTCGCCCGATCTTGAGCACTACCGGGAGACCGTGGTGCGGTGCCTGAAAGCTACGTGAACCGCCGTCCGGGTACGTTCTTCGCCGTTGTCGGGCCGTCGGGCGCCGGTAAGGACAGCTTGTTGCGGTTCGCCGAGTCCGCGGTGGCGGGCGCCGTTTTTTTCCCGCGGCGGGTGGTGACGCGGCCGGCCAACCCGACGTCGGAGGATCACGACGTGCTGACCCCCGCGCAGTTCGACGCGGTGAGGGCGGCAGGTGAGTTTGCCCTGTCGTGGCAGGCACACGGCTTGTCTTATGGGGTGCCGAAGTCCGTTGACGACGCAATCACGCGGGGCGTGTGCGTCGCCTGTAATATCTCACGGGCGGCGATCGACCAGGCCGGCGCGCGGTATAGCAACGTGGAGGTCGTCCTGATCACGGCGCCGGCGGATGTCTTGGCGCGGCGGCTGGCCGCGCGTGGCCGCGAGAAGGGGGCATCGATCGAGCGCCGCTTGGCCAGGGGCTATTATGCCTTGCCCGAGGGCCACGAAGTCCATTGTATCGAGAACGCGGGCGCGCTGGAGGCCGCTGGTTCGGCGCTTGTTGAACTGCTGATGAATGGCGCGGTCGGCCGTGGTCTGCAAAGGGAACGGCAAACGAACCGGGGACAACGCGCCGGTACGAACTGATGCGGGCCGGGCGGCGATCCGCCCCCTCACCCTCGCCAACGAATCAGCGGCTTCGCTGCCGCGCAATGTGTTTGGTGCCCAAGGGGGCGCGAGCCTGGATGTTCGCAGCTACGCGCGGGGCTGGTAGCGGTGGCGGTAGGCCAGGCGGCGGGCGGTAGGGTCGGGGATCGGAACGGCGGAGATTAGGGCCTTGGTGTAGGGGTGGTCAGGGTCGGTGGTGACCTGTTCCGCGGCGCCGACTTCGACGAAACGGCCCTTGTGCATCACGGCGACGCGGTCGCAGAAGTAGCGCACCACGCTGATGTCGTGGCTGATGAAGATGAAGCTCAGGCCGAGGGTGTCTTTGAGTTCGAACAGCAGGTCGAGGATGCGGCTGCGCAAGGAGACGTCGAGGCCCGAGGTGACCTCGTCAGCAACAATCATGCGGGGCTGCAATGCAAGCGCGCGGGCGATGCCGATGCGCTGACGTTGGCCGCCGGAGAAGGCGTGAGGGTAGCGTTCCATGGCGTCGGCGGGGAGGTGGACGAGACGCAGTAGTTCGGCGACGCGATCCTCCAATTCCCGGCCGCGGGCGATGCCCTGGACGACCAAGGGGTCGCCGATGACCTGCTTGACGGTGAGGCGCGGGTTAAGGGACGAGAACGGGTCCTGAAAGATGAAGCGGGCCTCCCGGTAGTAAGCCCGCAAGCCGGGCTTGGAGAGGCCGGTGACGTTGACTTCGGCGCCGGCACGGTCGCGGTAGACGACGGAACCGCCGCTGGGTTTGGTGATCGCGAGCAGTAGTTGGCCGACGGTGGTCTTGCCGGAGCCGCTTTCGCCGACGACGCCAAGGGTCTCGCCTTCGGCCAGGTCGAAGCTGACGCCATTGACGGCCCTGACGACGGGGGTCTGGCGCCAGGCAAAGATGGAGCCGGCGACGCCGTAGGTCTTGGTCAGATCGCGGACCTCGAGGACCGGAGCGCGGCTTGGCGGTGCGGGGTCCGGGCGATTTGCGGCGGGGCGCTGGAGGCGTAGCACGGAGCCCAGCAGGTGTTTGGTATAGGGGTGACGGGGGGCAGCGAAGATCTGTTCGACGGGGCCCTGCTCGACCAGCTTGCCACGGAACATGACGGCGACATGGTCGGCGATTTCGGCGACGACGCCCATGTCGTGGGTGATCATCAGGACGGCCATGCCGAACTCTTCCTGAAGTTCGAGGAGGAGGTCGAGGATGTCGGCCTGGGTGGTGACGTCGAGGGCGGTGGTGGGTTCGTCGGCGATCAGTATCCGGGGGCGGCAGGCCAAGGCCATTGCGATCATCGCGCGCTGGCGCATGCCGCCGGAGAACTCGAAGGCATAGCGGTCGACAGCCTTCTCCGGGGCGGCAATTTCGACGCGGCGGAGCAGTTCGATGGCGCGATCGCGGGCGGCCTGGCGGTCGAGCTTGAGGTGTAGGCGGATGACTTCGGTGATCTGACGGCCGATCTTGTGGACCGGCGACAGGGAACTCATGGGTTCCTGAAACACCATTGCGATGTCGCGGCCGCGGATCGCCCGGGCCGCGCGGCTGTTGGGGGCAAGCTTGGCGATGTCGACGGGCGCGCCGGAAGCGTCGGCCGGGGTGAGTTCGATGGAACCGCCGGCGACGCGGCCGACGGGGTCGACCAATTGCATGACGGAGCGGGCGCAGACACTCTTGCCGGAGCCGCTTTCACCGACCAGGCACAAAGTCTTGCCGCGGGCGAGGTCGAAGCTGACGCCGTCGACGGCGGTGAAGGTGCCGCCGCGCACATCGAACACGGTGGTCAGGTCACGGACCCGCAGGACCGGATCGGCGATGAGCGTGGAGTCAGTCATTGTAGGGGTCGGCGGCGTCGCGTAGGCCGTCGCCCATGAAGTTGAAAGCAAGAACAGAGGCAACGACGGCGACGCCAGGGCCGACAAGGAGCCACGGGGCGGTGGCGACGCTGCGGATGTTCTGGGCATCTTGCAACAGGACGCCCCAACTGACGACCGGCGGCTTGAGCCCGATGCCAAGGAACGACAGGGAGGTCTCCGCCAGGATCATGGCGGGGATTGCCAAGGTGACCGAGGCGACGATGTGGCTGGTGATCAAGGGCACCATGTGGCGCAGGACAACGCGCAGTTCGCTCGACCCGTCGAGGCGGGCCGCGGTGACGAAGTCCTCGGCGCGCAGGGCATAGAAGCGGCCGCGGACTTCGCGGCCGAGAGCGGTCCAGCCGATGAAAGAGATGATCAGGGTGATGGTGAAATAGACCGCAAGCGGCGACCAGGTGATGGGGATAGCAGCGGCCATCCCCATCCACAGCGGGATCGTCGGGATGGAACTGAGGATCTCAATGACGCGTTGGATCACGGTGTCGACGGCGCCGCCGTAGTAGCCGGAGATGCCACCGAGAAAAATGCCGAGGGCGAGCGAGATGACCACACCAATCAGGCCGATCGACATGGAAACCCGCGTGCCGTAGATCAGCCGGCTCAGCAGGTCGCGGCCGATGCGGTCGCTGCCCAGGAGAAACATGGGATCGCGCGGGTTGACCGGGCCGATCAGGTGGCGATCCATGGGGATCAGGCCAAACAGTTTGTACGGGTCGCCTTTGACGAACAGGCCGATGGGGATGATCTGGGTCTCGTCGATGGTGAAGGTGCGTTTCAGCGCGACCGGGTCGACGGTGACCGAGTAGCCTTTGACGTGGGGCTGAAACCGCGTGCCGCCGGCGGGGTCGGGGGCAACAAGATGGATGGCCTGGGGCGGGGCGAAAGTCAGCCGGGTCTGGAACCTCTCCGGGCTGTAGGGGGCGAGGAACTCGGCGAAAATGCCGACCAGGTAGAACAGGGCGACGACGGCGGTGGCGACGACTGCGACCCGGTGGCGGCGGAACTTCCAGAACACGAGCTGCCACTGGCTGGCGTGGGTGGCGCGGTCGCCGAGCTTGGAGACGATGGACGGCGCGGTGTCGGGCGCGAAGGTGTCGGATCCATCGAAGTCCGGCAGGTCGACGTCCGTTTGGGCGTCAGGAGCTGGCGTACCCGGCGTCATCGGAACCGGATCCGCGGGTCGAGCAGGGCGAGCAGTATGTCGGACAGCAGGGTGCCGACGAGGGTCAGAATGCTGAGCAGCAGGATGATGCTACCGGCCAGGAACATGTCCTGGGCGACGAGAGCGCGGATCAGGATGGGGCCGACGGTAGGCAGGTTGAGCACGATGGCAGTGATGGTGACGCCGGACACCAGGGCCGGCAGGACCCAGCCGATGGTGCTGATAAACGGGTTGAGGGCGATGCGCACCGGGTAGCGCAGGATAACTGTCGCTTGGCTCAAGCCCTTGGCGCGGGCGGTGACGACGTAGGGGCGGTTGAGCTCGTCGGCGAGGTTGGCGCGCATGATGCGGATCAAGGCTGCCGTGCCGCTGGTGCCGATGACGATGACCGGGATCCAGAGGTGGGCCAGAAAATCCTTGAAGCGGGCCCACGACCACACGGCGTTTTCGTATTCCGGCGAGAACAGGCCGCCGACGCTTTGGCCGAAGAAGGCGAAGGCGATGTACATCAGGGTAAGGGCGAGGAGGAAGTTGGGAATAGCCAGGCCGAGGAAGCCGAGAAACGTGAAGACGTTGTCGCCGAGAGAGTAGCGGCGCACGGCTGAGTAAATACCGATGGGTAGGGCGACGACCCAGACGAAGGCGAGGGAAGCGGCGGAGACGACCAGGGTGAGAGGCATGGTCTGGCCGATCAGGTCGCGGACCGGCTGGCCCCACTCGAAGGACCAGCCGAAGTCGCCGCGCAACACGATGCCGCTGACCCAGTTCCAGTATTGCACCAGGAACGGCTTGTCGAGGCCGTAGCGTTGACGCAGCGCGGCCTCGGTCTCGGGGTCGATGGTGCGCCCTTGCTGGGTCATTTCGGCGAGCACGGAGGTCAAGTAGTCGCCGGGCGGCAACTGGATGATGGAGAACGCAATGAGGGAGATGCCGATCATGGTCGGCACCATGTAGATCAGGCGTTTCAGGATGTAGAACAGCACCTCGCCCTCCCGTGGTGGCGGTGGCCCAGCTTAGCGCATCCGGCGCTTAGGCAAGGTCGATCCTAACCACTTCGCACTCGATAAACGGCGGCACGTCGATCACCAGGTGTTCGCCGTTTTCGTGCGTCGTGGCGGTGGTGCCGGCGCGCACCAGGCGTACCGCCTGCGGCCGGCGGCCGGCCGGCAGGCGAACGTGGACTTGCTGGGCCGGCGCCGGCAACAACTCGCGCACGGGTCCCTTGAGCATCATCGGGTTGGTCAAGTCGACTAGGTGGAGGCAGAGGCGGTCGTCGCTTTGGCGGACCGCGAGGTCGGCAATGCCGGGGCCGGTACGGTAGACGTCCGGCGTCTTGCCGAGGGCCCAGAGGATGGCGCGGGTGATCAGCTTGCCGTGGTCCCAGTACAGCACATCCCAGAAGATCTCACCGAGGTTCCACGGGGTGTAGACGACGCGGCCGCCGTGGCCCGATTGGCGCAGGAACAGAGCCGGGTCGGTGGCCGCTTCGCGATCGTAAACCTCCTCCATCGGCAGGTCGGGGTAGGGCGGGATGAGGCGGAGCGGCACCTCGAAGGCGACGTCTTGGTGAGTGGTAACGGGTAGCCAGCGGGTCCCGGCGATAATCCGGTCGGCGCCGTCCGTGCCGTCGAGCATGAAACCGGATGCGGGCGGGGTGCGGTCGAGCTGCCAATACAGGTTCTTGACGGGGCCTTGGGCGGCGCCGGCGGCCGACACGCCGAAGACGTCGGCGAGGCCGAAGTCGTCGCGGCGGCGGCCCTTTTCGTCGAACAGGGACGTCTCGAAGGAGGCGACGAGGTTGCCGCCACGGTGGACGTAGTCGCGCAGGGCGGCAACCTGGCCGTCCGACAAGAATGCGGCATTGCATAACACGACGACACGGAAGCGATCGAGCCAGTCGGCGGTGAGGCGGTGGTCGGACACCATCTCGAACGGCAGGCCGGCCTCGACAAGGGCGTGGTAGAAGCCGAACTCGCCGGCCTCGGCGGTCTCACGGGCGCCGTCGTAGTTGGCGAGGGTGGTCAGGGGGTCAATCAGGGCGATTTCCGCGGCCGGTTCGGTGTCCGCGAGATGGGGTTCGAGGGCCTTGTGGGTGGCGAACATGTCGGCTACGGGATCGAGCCAGCGGCTATCGTGGATGTTGGCATTGAACTTGGTGAACCAGGGCCGCAGGCCGTGCGCGATGCCGTCGGCGACCCAGAGGCGCATCTCAGCCGGGTTCTGCACGGAGTCCTTCCAGCGGTGGACCTCCTCCAGGCCGACGCTGGACAGGCCACCGATAGGGCGGTCGCCCATGGCGCCACGCATGCGCTTGGCGTTGCGGCCGGCCGCCCAATGGGGCTGGACGCCGCGCCGGGCCTGGTGGTCGACAAATAGGATCGGGGCAAACTCGGACACAACGTTGAGGTCGAAGTCGACGAGGGCGTTGTGGCCCATGTTGGGAATGAAGCGGGCGTGGGGGCGCGCCGCCGCAATCTCGCGCTGCCACAGGCGAATAACGCCGGTCAGTACTTCGCGGCGCCAGGCGACGTAGGCGATCCAGGCTTGTGACGCGGGATCCTCGGCGGCGGGCACGTCGAAGCCGGTCGCCGCCTTGAAAGTGGTGGTGCAGTTCCGGCAGTGGCAGATGCCGTGACCCGCCCAGCGGTTGGCGAACACGGCGTCGATGTCGTAGGTGGCGGCAATCTCGCGCACGACCTGGGGCATGAAGTCGTGGTTGTAGCCGCCGAGGGCGCAGGTCACCCAGACCTCGGGATAGGACCAGTGGCGGCGCGGTTCGCCCGTGGCGTCGCAGGCGAGCCACTCGGGGTGAGCCTCGGCAACGTCGTCGTGGACGGCGTGGGGGTCGACCCGGGCCATGACATGCATGCCCAGGTCCCGGCAGCCTTGGACCAGGTCGCCGAACGGGTCGCTGTCGCCGAGCCATCGGCTGCGCCAGTGCAGCGGGATCCGGGTCGGGTAGTAGCAAATGTAGCCGCCGGTGCTGGTGCACGGCGCGTTGGAGGGGGTGAGTTGGAAATAGTCGAGCTAGAAAGCCAGGTTGAAGGTGGCGGGGTCGTTCTCGACCAGAGTCCGTTGGGCCCACCGGGTGGCCGTCATGTACCAGCGGCGGCCGCGCAAACCGGTCTCGTCGGCGGGGCCCTCGGGCACCCGCAGCGCGTCGACAGTCATAACGATCTCCAAACGGGGAAGACAAGGCGCGGGGCCGGGGTAAACCCGGCCCCGCCAGTGGGAGAAAGAACTATTGCTCCAACCAGTACTGTTCCGGGTTGGTCGGCGCCGGGTTCGGGTAACCCCACGCCTTCGGCATCGTCTGCGGGAAGTTGCGCAGATTGGCCGCGGCGACGCCGTACCCGTTGACCGGGAAGATGGTGCCGATGTGATAGAAGTTGTCGGCGGCGAGTTCGAGGATCTCTTCCATCAGCCGGCGCTGCTCGGCCGGGTCGCCGGTGCCGTTGATCTGGTCGTACAGGTCTTGGGCCCGTTTGACCTCGGCCGGGGGTTCGACAGCGTCAGGCGCCGTCGGGTCGGTGTAGTGGAGCTGCCAGCCCTTGGCGAACATGCTGTTGGCGTTGATCGGCACGAAGTAGCGCGGGTCGAGGAACACGGCCTGACCCTGGCCGCCGCCGAACTTGTGGGCGGTGGCGTCGAACTCGATGCCGTTACGCACGCGGACCTCCCATAGGGAGCGGTCCATGGTGCGGATCTCGGCATTGATGCCGATGTCGCGCCACATGGGGACGATGAGTTCGAACATGTCGATAAAGGTGGCGCGGGCCTGGTCGATCTCAAAAACGATGGACAGGCGCTCGCCGTTGGGATCCAGCCGCAGACCGTCGGCGTCCTTATCCGGCAGGATGCCGTCGAGTATCGCCGCCGCCTTGGCGGGATCGAACTCCGTGTACTGAGTGGCCAACCGCTCATTGTACAGATCGGTGCCCGGATAGACCGCCGCCTGACCGATCTGACCTTGGCCGACGAACACCGCGTCGTTCAGGGCCTGGCGGTCGATGGCGTGGGATAGGGCGATGCGGAAGTCCTTGTTTTGGAACAGCGCGCGCTTGGTGTCGTCGGGGTGGTTGAGGTTGAGCTGGATAACCATCTCGTTGACCTCGACCGGGGTCAGGTCATAGAGGCGGTAGCCACCGCGGTCCTGGTTTTCGAACAACACCGACTTGTTGTTGGGCGTTGCGATGTACTGGTCCATCTGGGTGATCTCGCCCTGCATGGTCTTGAGCAGCAGCACCTCGTTGTCTTGGACCAGGGAGTAGACGATGCGGTCCAGGTAGGGTAGCTGATTGCCCTCGGTGTCGACCTTCCAATAGTACGGGTTGCGCACGGCGACGGCCTGGGACGCGCTTTCGCCCGGCGCGACGTCAAACACCCACGGGTGCAGCACCGGGATTTCGCTGTTCTTGAAGAACTCGCTGATGTCGGCGCCGCCGGATTTCTTGAGGAACAGGGCGACCCAGCTGTCGAGCCCCTCGGCCGCGGCCAAAGCCTCGACGTCGGGGTTGTACTTGGCGTGAAACTGCTCGAGATAATGGCGCGGGAACCGCGTCGTCGGGTCGTCGGCGCCCCAGGCAAGTCGCTTCAGGAACAGGCCATTGGGTGACGGGAAGGTGAACCGAACGGTCAGGTCGTCGACCTTCTCGACGTTGCCGGTCTCACCATTGACGACCATGAAGTTGCCGCCGTCGGCGGGGACCTCAGGGTCGCTGTAAACGTCCTCGAACCAGAAAACGATGTCATCTGCAGTGAACGGATCGCCGTCTGACCACTTCATGCCTTCGCGCAGCTTGAAGACATACTCGGTGGCGTCGGCATTAGCCGTAACGGACTCGGCGATGTTGGGGATGACGTCGGAGAATTCAGGATTCCAGCGGACCAAGGGCTCGTAGCCCTGGTAGCGTACAAGCATCACCAGAGAGCCACCGCCGACGGCGGCGCTGTTCCACTCGCCGCCGTACTGACCGACGGAGTCGTGGGGCGTGACGACCATGGGGTTGGCCGGCAGGCGCTGGTCGACCGGCGGTAGTTCGCCGGCCGCGACCTTGGTCGCAAGTTGCGGGGCCTCGGTAAAGGCCAAGGCGGGCGTGGCGCCGCTGGTGGCCCAAACGGCGGCGAGCGCAGCCAGCCCGTAGGCCGACCGGCGAATGGCGGTTGATCTCGACAACATCGAGCTATCCTCCCTCGTTTCGAGAACGTCATGTTATTTTGATATTGCGCTAAATGTTAGGCGGAGTTTTTTGATGGAGTCAAGATCCATGTGTGGCGGATTGACCAATTTTCGATGCTTCCGAGGGCACTGCAGGTGCCGACGGGACAAGAGTCGCCATATTTGAGCATTACACGGATTACCTAACGTTTGGTTGCATTGCGGTTTTCTGTTGACGTTACCGGTGGAACTTTCTAGACCAGTGCGTCTGGAATACTGATGCCCGTGGGCGTTTTCTGGAGGCTTCCTTGGCTAGGGTCACACTGCAGGATTTGGCCGATCAACTCGGCCTATCGAAATTCTCCGTTTCGCGTGCCCTGACGGGCAAGTCGTGGGTCAGTGAGGCGACGCGTCAACGGATCATCGC
>CAJHXJ010000101.1_pt1 | contig 9829 bp, 8 predicted proteins | sample 9198471 | NCBI WGS metagenome assembly CAJHXJ01 (sample SAMEA7708302, study PRJEB35096) | sediment metagenome | biome: marine neritic benthic zone biome [ENVO:01000025]; feature: sediment [ENVO:00002007]; material: shallow marine sediment [ENVO:03000034] sea grass bed [ENVO_01000059] ...
CACGCCACCGCCTCGCGCGGGTCCTGCGCCACGCCCTGACCCTTGTCGAACATCACGCCGAGGCTGTTCTGCGCCCGGGCCATGCCGCGCTCCGCCAGCGGTGCCCATTGCGCCAAGGCCGCCGCGAAGTCGCCGCGCTGGTAGGCGGTCATGCCGCGGTCGAATGCCTGCTGCTGCCGCGACACCCGCGGCACCGTTGCCGTCCGTTGTTGCCGCGGCGCCGGCCCGGCGCGGCTGCCCAGCGACGCCACCGTCGCGGCCGCCTGCTCGTGGCCTTGCGCCGCCGCGGCTTCGAACCAACTGCGCGCCTGCGCCGCGTTGGCCGCCACGCCGAGGCCTTGCTGATACATAATCGCCAAGTTGTACTGGGCGTCGGCCAGCCCTTGCAGCGCCGCCCGCCGGAACCATTGTGCCGCCACCCCGTGGTTTTGCACCACCCCTTGGCCGGCGAATGCCATCACGCCGAGCCCGTTTTGCGCCACCGGGTCGCCGGCTTCGGCCACCGGCGTCCATTCCTGCCAGGCAATTTGGTACTGCTGCTGCTGATAGGCGGCCAGGCCGGTTTGGAAGTCGGCGAGGGCCACGCCGGGCGCCAGGGCAAGGCCCAGCAACGCCGCGAGTATGATCCGCTTCATCCTCGGATCATTGCAGCCAGGCACCGCCGATCAATCATTCGAAGGGGTTGCGGTGCACCGTCCGGTATTAAGCCCCGCGGCGCCACGCCCCGTCGGGGTTGCTCCCAATGCGCCATGCGCTGGCATCGCGTCCTGGGCGGTCGAATGCAAAGGCCGAGCGCCGTAGGGCTGGAGTGGCGGCTACGCGCGAGGCCGCAAAAAGAATCAGCGCTGAGAATCAGCGCTGGGTCAGCTTGAACTCGATCCGCCGGTTCCGCCGGAAGCCGATTTCGTCGCGCCGCGGATCGATTGGGTGGTAGCGGCCGAACCCCGCCGCGACCAATCTGTCCGGGTCGATGCCCGCCTCGATCATGAACTTCACCACCGACAACGCCCGCGCCGTCGACAGTTCCCAGTTCGACGGGAATTCCGGCGTGCTGATCGGCCGTTCGTCCGTATGGCCATCGACCCGCAGCACCCAGTCCAAGTCGTCGGGGATGGTCACCCCGATGTCGGCGAGGGTGCTCGACAGCCCCAACAGGGCGGTCTTGCCGTCATCGCCCAACTCCGCCTCGCCGCTGGCGAACAGCACTTCCGACTGAAACACGAACCGGTCGCCGACCACCCGCACGTCTTGCCGTTCCCCCAGCACCTGGCGCAGGCGGCCGAAAAACTCCGACCGATAGCTCGCCAACTCCTGCACCCGGGTCGCCAGCGCCTGGTTCAAGCGGCTGTCGAGATCGACGATTTGCGCTTTTTGGTCCCTGTTCCGCGCCTCCGATGCATCGAGCACCTCGTTGAGCGCCCCTAATTGCCGCGTCAGTTCCGCCAGTTGTTGGCTCAGCAGCGACACCCGGTCTTCCGCTGCGACCGTGGCGGCGCGTTCGTCGGCCAGCACGCCGCGGCTTTCCTGCAGTTCGCCTTCCAGGCTTGCGATCCGGCCCTCCGCACCTTCAACCGCCGCCTCCAGGGTCGCCGTCGCCGCCGCCGCCTCGCCGAGCCCGGCCAAGGCGGTGTCCAAGCGCCGCGACAGGTCGAGAGACCGGTCGCGCTCGCGCAGCAGGTCGCTGCGCGCCGCCCGCAGGTCCTCCGTCAAGTCGATCGCCCGTCCCCTTTCGTCCGCCAAGCTGCCCTGGCTGCCGTCCAGCGCCGCTTGCAGCGCCGCGATCTGGGCCACGCCGTCGGCCCGCGCCGTCTTGCCTTGATCGACCAGGTCGTTGAGGTCCGCGACCCGCGCCTGCAAGGACTGGTTGTCCTGTCGCAGCGCCGCTGCTTGCGTCCGCAGCCGGTTCAGCACCACCAGTTGGTCCGCCACCGTGGCCTCCGCGGTTTCCCGTTCGAGCACCACCGCTTCCCGTGCCGCCAGCGCCGCGTCCCGCGCCGCTATGGCATCCGCCAGCGCCGCGTTCAGCCGCCCCAGTTCGCCACTCAAGTCTGCCGCGCTCTGCGTCTCGACCGCTAGTTGGTCGGCCAACGCCGCGACCTTGGCTTCGAGTTGACTGACCGTGCTCGCCCGCTCCTCGCGCAACCGCTCGAAATCGGCCGCCAACCCTGCGCGCGCTTCGGCCAGCAGGTCGATCTCCGACTTCAGACCGCTGGTCGTCCCGCGCAGCGCCAGGTTTTCCTCTTCCCGGCTGGTCAGCTTGGTGATCGCCTCTTCGATGTTGTCGCTCAGCTGTTGCAGGGCCGCGTCGGAGTCGACGTTGGCTTGGCCGATGGTGCTGATCCGCCGGTCGATATCGTCTATCAGCCCCTGGATTTCGTCGGCTTGCGTGGGCCCGCCCGTCTGCGCCGCCGCCGGTAGCGCTACCAGCCACGCGGCCACCGCCACGACCTGTCGCAGCCTTTGCCGGCAATTTTTTGAGTGCATGGCCAAACGATCCCGGTCTCCGCCCTGAGCGCAAACCTTAACGCAACCGGTTTGGCCTGGCGATTCACAGCCTCCGGCACGGCGGGCTTAGGCCTTGATTAACCATTTGAACCTAGGTTTGACGCCGATATGGGAGCGTTCCTCCACGCCCCACAAGGGGGCCAGCGGGCATGAGTACTGACCAGTCCGGCACGGCGCGGCCGCGCCGACGGGTAAATTTCGAAGTCGCCGTCCGGCGCCAGCGCCGCTGGGAGGTTTTCGGCACTTATTCCGCCCCTGAGCGCGAGTTAGCGCTTTCCGACGCCAAGAAGATCGAAAAAGACGGCGCCGACGGCACCAAAGTCACCAAGGAAACAATTCACTTAGACACCAACCGCATCGAAACGGCGGTGATCTACCGCAGCCCTGCTCTCGAAAAGGAGATGATCGAGCTCGCCGAGGCCCGCCCCGAACCGAAACGGCGCCCCGAGCCGGCCCCGGCCGCCGCCGCACCCAAAAAGGCCGCCACCGTGCCGAAAACGGCGGTCGCGCGCCCCACCGCCCAGGCGGCCGCCAACAAACAACAAAAGGTCGTCGAGGACGTCTCGATGATCCGCGCCATGCCGTGGATCCTCGCCGCGTTGGTAATCTCCTCTCTGGTCGGCGGCGCCCTCACTGTCGCCACGTCCTACGGTTTGCAGTATGCCGTCAGCACCGGCGCCGAATTGACCACCCAGACCCAGACCGGGATCTTGTTCGGCGTTTTCTTGATCGTCACCGGCACGATCTTGTTTTCCCAACTGCGGCGCATCATCCGGCGTTTTTCGGCCACCAAGGTGACCGTTAGCGAGGCGTCTGCCGCCGCTGCACGCGCCGGCACCGTGGACCCGGACGCCCAAGCCGCCGACGAGCCTCAACCGGCTGACGCCGCCCCGTCATCTGCCCCGTCATCTGCCCCGTCATCCGCTACGCCGGGGGCCGTGCCCGTCATCCCGCTCACTGGCCCGTTGGCCGAAGCCAGCGAACAGGCAACCCGCTTCGACACCGCGGTCAGCACAGGCATCGCCGCCAACTTCACTAACCTCGACGCCGGTCAACGCTTCGCGGTCAACGTCTATCTTGGCGGCGCCATGGATCGGCTCGCCGGCGCCCACGACCTCGGTCGCGACGCCTTTCAGCAATTGTTTTCCGCGATCCTCAACCGCCTCGGCGCCCCGGCCGAGATCGCGGCGCGCCTGCCCGATTTGCTTGAGGGCTACCTGGGCCAGCCCCGCGTCCGCAACATCTACGAAATCGGCGCCGCGCAAATGGATGCATTTCTCGCCGGCAATGGTGAGATTGATCCCGCCGCCGCCCTCACTGAGTGGGCCGCGCCGACCGCTTCCGCGTCGCCGGACGACGACGTCGTGGCGGTCATGTTCACCGATATCGTCGGTTCGACCGAAACCACCCAAACCGTCGGCGACGCCGCCGCCCAAGACATCATCCGTGTCCACAACCGCATCGTACGCGGCGTGTTGGAGGGCATCGACGGTCGCGAGATCAAGCACACCGGCGACGGCATCATGGCCAGCTTCGCCAAGCCCGCGGCCGCCGTGGACGCCGCGCTGCAAATCCAGAGCGCCGTCGCCGACCATGCCGAGGCCAATCCCGAGCAGCGCTTCGAAGTACGCATCGGCATCGACGCCGGCACCGTCGTCCACGAGGACGGCGACCTTTTCGGGGCCACGGTGCAACTCGCCTCGCGCCTGTGCGGCAGCGGCGCCGCCGGCGAAATCCTGACCTCCCGCGTGCTGCGCGACCTGTGCGGCGCCAAGTACGATTTCCGGCCCCTCGAGGACATCACCCTCAAGGGCTTCCCCGAGCCCGTTGCCGTCTGCCGGATCACCCCTGCGCCGGCGCCGGCCAACGGGCGCGCCAAGCCCGACGGCCGCGTCGCCAGCGCCAGATAGCCGGCGGCCAACCCGACCGTGTCCCTCAACACCGCCATCGCCGTGCTCCTGGGCTTCGGCCTGTTCCTCAGTTCCATCGCGCTCAGCACAGACAACTATCAGGTCTTCGTCAGCGGCTCGAGCTTCATCCTGGTCGTCGGCGGCACTCTCGCCGCGGCTTTCATCAGTTTCGAGTTTCGCTACGTCGTTACCGCTCTCAAGGCGATCGCCGGCACCTTCTCTGTCCACCGCCTCAACCGCGCCACCTTCAACACCGAGGTCGGCCGCGTCATCCGCTGGGCCTATCTGGTGCAAAAGGACGGCATCCTCGCCCTGGAGGAGGAGGCCAAGAGCACCCCCGGCTGGGACGGCGGTTTCCTACAGTTCGGCGTTGAACTCATCCTCACCGGCTACAACGGCGAGGAAGTGCGCCGCATCCTCGGCAACACCGTCGAGACCAGCCACGAACGCAACCTCGTCGCCGCCCAGATCCTGCGCACCATGACCGCGACGGCGCCGGCGTTTGGCATGATCGGCACCCTGGTCGGCCTCGTCATCATGCTCGACACCATGGGCGAGGACCCGAGTTCCCTCGGCGCCGGCCTCGCCGTCGCCTTGATCACCACCCTGTACGGCGTGTTGTTGGCCCGTTTGGTGTTCGGCCCGGCCGCCGCCAAGGTCCAGCAGCGCGAGGAAATCGCCCGCTTCCGCAACGACATGATCCTTGAGGGCATGGCCATGCTCGCCGACAAGGCGAGCCCGCGCCACATCCAGGACCGCATGAACAGCTACCTCGACCCGACGATCCGCTTCGACATCGACCGCCAGCTCAAGGAAGGTGCCGGTTCGGGCCAGGCCGCGCCCGCCTGAATGCGCCCGCGCAAGCCCAAGCAAGACGACGACGGCGAAGACTGGATCAGCATCTACGCCGACGCCATCACCCTGCTGATGGCGTTTTTTGTCATGCTGGCGACGTTCTCCCGCGTCGACGTGCCGATCTTCGAACAGGTCCAGGCCGGCATCGCCCAGGAACTCGGCGGCCGCACGATCGTCCAGCCCATCAATTTGCTCGAATCCCAACTCGACGCCGTCATCGACACCTTGGGCGTCGCCGACGCCGTCGAGGTCGACACCGACGAAGACGGCGTCGTGCTCGAATTCGCCGCCAACGCCTTCTACCAGTCCGGCTCGGCGCTGATCAGGCCCCAGGCCCGGCCGGTCATCGAAGACCTCGCCAAGGTCATGTTGACCGCGCGTAATAGCCGCTATCGCATCCTAGTCGAGGGCCATACCGACGACGTGCCCATCCAGACCCCCCGGTTCCCTTCCAATTGGGAGCTATCGGCGGCCCGCGCCGTCAACGTCGTCCATGTCATGATTGCCCAGGGCGTTCCGCCCCGGCGCCTTGCCGCGACCGGCTTGGCCGACACCCAGCCGAAGCTGCCCAACCGCGACCCCGTCGGCAACCCGATCCCGGAGAATCAGGCCGACAACCGCCGCATCGTCATTCACTTGCAGCGCTGATCGCCGCTTCCAGGTCCGCCGCGTCCTCCGCTTCCGCGACCCGCCGGGCAACACCGTAGCTAAAGCCCGCCCGCCCGAGCACCGCCAAGGCCCGTGCCCGCGCTGCCCCCGCGTCCTCGGCCGTGCCGAGGCGAAACGGACCCAGCCGTCGCCGCCGCGCCATCCGGCAAGCAGCCACGAAATCGCTGTCGTCGCCCTGCACCGCCGCCAACGCCGCCTGGGCAATGTCCGGCGGCACGCCCTTGGCCGCCAGCGCACCGCTAATCCAGCGCCGCGAGCGGCCTTGCTGGTGCAGCGACCGCACCCGCCCGTCGGCGTACGCGGCATCGTCGATCAGCCCGGCGCGCGCGAGGCGCGCGATAATGTCCTCGATCCACCCCTGCGCTGCCTCGACGTCCGTGTCATGCACTCGCGCGGCTTTCATGACCCGCCGCCGCAACACCTGGCGCACACCTTCGGCGGTCGCCGCGTACTTCTCCAAGTAGAACAAGGCGACACGCTCCAACCGCTTCGCCGTCACCGGCTTCACGGCCCGCCGCGACCCGGCACCGCCGCCCCGGTATCCACCCGATGGAGATTTCACTCGGCGCCTTCCTCGCTGGTGACTGGCCGACGTGCGCGCCGATGTCAGCGGGCAGTCAGTTGTTGCCATTTCCTCATGGCAAGCAGTTTTCGATCAAAGGGAAAGTTGTCAAGGAGCGCAGCCCGGCTCCGCCGGCGGCCCCTTCGGGGCCGTCCTTGACAACTTTCCCTTTGATCGAACATGAAGGCTGCCATGGAGGAATGGCAAAGTATGAAATCACCACCCGAGCAAATGTCCGAGTTGGTTACTTTGTGAACGCGCCCCTCAGTCCCCCCGCCGGCGGCGATCTCAGCCCCGCCTTGCGCCGCTTCGGCGCGGTCAACTGGCGCGGCGTGTGGACCCTGTACCTCAAGGAGGTGCGGCGCTTCCTCAAGGTTTTCAGCCAGACCATCGCCGCCCCGGTGGTCACCGCTTTCCTGTTCTACATCGTCTTTGCCGTCGCCTTCGGCGGCAGCGCCAGGGTCATCGACGGCGTGCCGTTCGTCGTATTCATTGCCCCCGGTTTGGTGATGATGGCCATCGCTCAGAACGCCTTCGCCAACTCTTCGTCCTCCCTCATCATCTCCAAGCTGCAGGGCAACATCGTCGACGTCCTGTCGGCGCCGTTGAGCGCTATCGAACTGACCTTCGGCTACGCCGCCGGCGGTGTCACCCGCGGCCTCGTCGTCGGTCTCGCAACAGCGTTGGTGATCGCCGTGTTCGTGCCCGTCGGCATCCACAGCGTCGCTTTCATCGCCTACCACGCCGTCGCCGCCGCGCTAATGCTCGCCTTGCTCGGGATCATCGGCGGCATCTGGGCGACCAAGTTCGAGCACAACGCCGCCGTCACCAACTTCGTCATTATGCCGTTGTCGTTTTTGTCCGGCACTTTCTACTCTATTGAGGCGTTGCCGGCCCTGTGGCGCGGCGTCGCCCAGGCCAACCCGTTCTTCTACATGATCGACGGATTCCGCTACGGCTTCATCGGCCGCCACGACGCGCCGCTACTCACCGGCGTATTGGTCATGGCCGCCATTAACGCCGGGCTGTTGCTGGTTTCGTACCGCATGTTCGCAACCGGCTACCGGCTCAAGGCGTGACCGTCCCCGTCGCCCGCGCCTTCGGCCCGGTCAACACCCGCGGTGTATGGACCTTGTACGCCCGCGAGGTCCACCGCGGCTTGAAGCTGGCGATCATCACCTTGGTCGCCCCGGCCATCCGCGCCGTCTTGTTCGCCACGGTCTTCGCCCTGGTCATCGAAAGCATCCGCGGCGACTTGGCCGGTCCCGACTTCTTGGCCTTTCTCATCCCCGGCCTGATCGCCGCCGCGATGTTCGAACGCGCCTTCGAGGGCACGGCGTTTTCCGTCGTCTACGACAAGCTGGAAGGCATTATCGACGACATTGTCCGTGCCCCGCTGACCCCGGCGGAAATCCTGGTTGCTTATAGCCTGGCGGCGACCACGTCGGCGCTGCTCGTCGGCGTCGTCGTTGGCTTGGCCTTGTTGCCCTTCGGACCCACCGTGCCGAGCGCCCCGTTGATGCTCCTCGTATCGGCCGTCGCCGGCGCCTACATGATCTCCCTGTTTGCCTTGATTGCCGGCCTCTGGGCCCAGAAATGGGACCATATCTCGGCCGCCCAGACCTTCATCGTCATCCCGGTGATCTTCCTGTCAGGCGTGTTCTTTTCTATCGAGCGCCTGCCCGCTTTCGGCCAAACCCTTGTCCGTGCCAACCCGGTGTTTTATGTCGTCGATGGCGTCCGCTTCGGCATCACCGGCCACGACGAGGGCGACCCCGCCATCGCAGTCGGTCTGGTCGGCGCCACCATTCTGGTCCTCCTGGCCGTGTGCTACCGACTGCTGGCAACGGGTTACCGCCTCAAGGACTGATCGCGTTGCCGTGCGCGCAAGCCGCCACGCGGCGCTGAGGTTCGTTGACAAGGGTGTGGGCTTCCCCGATAGTCTGCGCCTTTTCGCGCCCCCCTCAACGGGTCTTGGGGCGCGTTTGCCGTTCCGACCCATAACCGGCGCTTGGATCACCTGAGCCAGCAACACGGGAGGGGCCACGCCGCCCCCAACGCCATGTCCGATTCACCGTTCGTTTCCAAAGTCACGATGGCCAACTACGGTCCGACCGCGATCGGCTTCGAGCGCGGCGACGGCGCCTACCTGTTCGGCACCGACGGCCGCCGCTATTTGGACTTTGCCTCGGGCATTGCCGTTACCTCCCTCGGCCATGCCCACCCTGCACTGCTCAAGGCCCTGAACGAGCAGGGCAGCCGCGTCTGGCACGTCTCCAACCTGTTCACGATCCCCGAGCAGCAGCGCTACGCCCAAAATCTGGTGGAAGCCTCCTTCGCCGACCGGGCGTTCTTCTGCAACTCCGGCGCCGAAGCCATGGAGGCCGCCCTCAAGCTCGCCCGCCGCTACCACGCCCAACGCGACGATGCCGAGCGTTACCGGGTCGTCGCTGTGGAGGGCGCCTTCCACGGCCGCACCCTCGGCACCTTGGCCGCGGCCGGCTCGGCGAAATATCTCGAAGGCTATGGCCCGCCTCTTGAGGGCTTCGACCATGTCGCCTTCGGCAACCTCAATGAACTGCGCGCCGCGGTCAGTGAAAAAACCGCGGCCATCGCCGTCGAGCCCGTGCAGGGCGAGGGCGGTATCCGCGCCATGGACCCGGACTATTTGCGCGCTCTGCGGCAAACCGCCGACGAGTTCGGTTCCTTGCTGTTGTTCGACGAGGTGCAAACCGGCTTCGGCCGCACCGGGAAGCTATTCGCCTACGAGTGGTCCGGCGTCGCCCCCGACATCATGGCGGTCGCCAAGGGCATGGCCGGCGGCTTCCCGTGCGGCGCCTGCTTGGCGACCGAAGCCGCCGCCGCCGGCTTCACCCCCGGTTGTCACGGCAGCACTTTCGGCGGCAACCCGCTGGCGATGGCCCTCGGCGACGCCACCTTGGCGGTCATGTCCGGCGATGGATTCCTGGCCAACGTCCGCGCCATGGCCGATGCCCTGCGCCAGCGCCTCACCGACATCGCCTTGCGCCACGCCAAAGTCGTCGCCGAGGTCCGCGGCATGGGCCTGCTCCTCGGCATCCGGCTCGGTCCGGACCACACCAATGCCGACGTCGCCGCCGCCCTGCGCGACAACGGCCTGCTCACCGTGCCGGCGGCCGAAAACGTGGTGCGCCTGTTGCCGCCGCTGATCATCGACGCGAAACATGTCGACGAGGCCGCTGGCATTCTCGACACCACGTTCGGCAATCTCCCCGGAACCGGGTGATCCATGTCCTCCATGTCGCCAAGGCACTTCCTCGACATCGCCGACCTCGACCCGCAGACCCTG
>CAJHXJ010000573.1_pt1 | contig 9779 bp, 11 predicted proteins | sample 9198471 | NCBI WGS metagenome assembly CAJHXJ01 (sample SAMEA7708302, study PRJEB35096) | sediment metagenome | biome: marine neritic benthic zone biome [ENVO:01000025]; feature: sediment [ENVO:00002007]; material: shallow marine sediment [ENVO:03000034] sea grass bed [ENVO_01000059] ...
CTGGGCATGACGCGCCGCGCCTACCAGCAGCTGGCCATTGCCATGCCCGAGCTGACCCCCGCTGCCGCCGATGCCGTCGTCGCCGGCGCCTGGCGCAATTTGGGCTATATATTCGCCGAGTACCTGCATCTGCCGGCGTTTCTCGGCGACAGCCCCCGGCTCGAACTGGTCGGTGCCGAAAATTTGACACCGCTGGCCGGGTCCGGGCGTCCGGTGCTGATTTTCTCCGCCCACCTGGCCAATTGGGAGATGGCGACCGTCGCCGCCCAGCGCTGCGGCCTCGCGCCCCACGTCTTCTATCGCCCCTTCAACAACCCCATCGTCGAGTACTTCGGCCGTCGCGAGCAGCGTCGCACCGGTGCCCCCCTGATCGCCAAGAGCGCCCTGGGCGCGCGCCGCATGATGCAGGTCCTGGCCCACGGCGGGCAAATCATCATGCTCGTCGACCAGCGCCAATCCGGCGGTACCGAGGTGCCGTTCTTCGGCCGGCCCGCCGCCACGCCGCCGGCAATCGCCAAGCTCGCCTACCGCTTCGACGCGGCGATCGTCCCGATCCGCGTCGAACGCACCCGGCTGGCCCGCTTCAAGGTCACCATCGAGCCACCCTTGACCCTGCCCGACAGCGGCGACCGTCAAGCCGACATCGCCACCGTCCTGACCACCGTCAACCAGCGGCTGGAGGCCTGGATTCGGGCCCGCCCGGACCAGTGGGTCTGGTTCCACCGCCGCTGGCGCAAGGCCGTTCCTTGACGCGGCGCGCCGCCCCTTCGCGCTGCGCTCCGATCCGCCGCGTCTTGAGGCTGTCCCTCGCCGCCTGCCTGTTGGCCTGGCCGGCGGCGGCGCCGGCCCAGCAGGCGACCCTCGACAGTTACGTCAGATACCATCGGACGTTTGGCGAGTGGACCGTGTTGTGTGGCGAAAACCGCGCCTCCGGCCACCGCTCGTGCAGCCTTAGCGCGCCGCCGCCACGGCTCGACGCCGCCGCCCGCACCAACGAATTGCAGATCACCGAGCCGTCGGCTGGCGCGTTTGCCGTCACCCTGCGGATCCGTCACGTAGCCGACGACCGGTTGCCGGTGTTTCTGCGCGTCGACGCCAACCAAGCCCATGCCACGCAGATCGCCGGCGGCGATGCCGTGTGGGCCGGCCCGGCCGCGCGCCGCGTCGTCGACGAACTCCGCGCCGGCGCCGCGGTCGTCGTCCGCGTCCACGATCGCGATGGCCGGCCCATCGACCAGACCTTGCCCTTGACGGGTTTCACGGTCGCCCACGACACCTTGCGCCGCGTATTGCGTGATCAAGAGATCTTGCCCCGCTAGCCCCCACTTGGCGCCGTTAACAAGGTGTTAACGCCCGGCGACGGTTAACAAAGCGTTTACCACCATCGCCCATACTCCGGCGCCATGGGGTGGGGTATCGCCAGCTAGCGCCGGGCCATTTGTATATGAGGTTTTCCAGTCTGGGCGCCGTCGCCGCCGGCCTTGCCGCCATGGCGCTTGTGTTCGCCGCCGTCGTCGCCCCGCCGGCCGGCTCTCCGCCGTGGCCCAACGACGATGTTTCGGACGCCGGTGTCGTTACCCCGGCGTCCGGTCCCCCGGCAGCCGCCCCGGTGGACCCCAACCAAGCGATTTTGCCGCTGGTGGCCGCCGCCCCGGATGATCCGCGCAAGGTCGCGCTCGGCCGCGAGCTGTTTGCGGACACGGCGTTGTCCGGCGACAACACCGTGTCGTGCGCCAGCTGCCACGACCTCGCCAGCGCCGGCGTCGACGGCCGGCCCCGCGCCGTCGGGCGCGACGGCGCACCGCTCGATTTCAACACCCCGAGCGTCTACAACAGCAGCCTCAACGTCGCCTATTCATGGGCCGGCGCCGCCGCGACACTCGAGGATCAGATCGACGTCGCGGTGCTGCATCCGGCCGAGTTTGGAACGACCTGGCCGGCGCTGCTCGACGCGGTCCGAGGTGTCCCGCGGTATCAGGCGACGTTCCGCCAGATCTACCCCGCGGGCGTCACCGTGGCGTCCGTCAAGGACGCCATCGCCACTTTTGTCCGCTCCCTGGTTGTCACCGGCGCGCCCTTGGACCGTTTTCTCTTCGGCGACACTAGCGCCTTGTCGACCCAGCAGCTGCGCGGCTTGCGGACGTTCACCGACCTCGGCTGCGCGGCGTGTCACCAAGGCCGCAACGTCGGCGGCAACCTTTATCAAACCATGGGCATTTTCGACGATTACTTTGCCGATCGCGGTGAAGTTACCGAGGCCGACCTCGGCCGCTACAACGTCACCGGCGACCCCGCCGACCGCCACGTGTTCCGCGTGCCGTCGCTGCGCAATGTCGCTTTGACGGCACCGTACCTGCACGACGGCTCCGTCCCGACCCTGCCGCGTATGATTCGCATCATGGCGCGCTATCAGCTCGGCCGTGACGTCACCGAGGCCCAGGTCGCCGATATCGAGGCATTCCTCACCGCATTGACCGGCGACTTGCCGTGACCGCCATGAAGCGTGCGGCGGGGTTGGAGCGTGGCGTTCATGCCGTCTTTGTCGTCGCCCTGGTGGTCGCCGCGACGGCGTTGTTTGTCGGTGCCACCAGCCGCGCCACCGAACAGCACTCCGCGACCGAGCGCGCGATCCTCGAGATTCAGGCCCAGGAACAGGCATTGTCCCGCGACGTGCTCCGCCTGCGCGACGGGCTTATGCGCAACTATGACTCGACCGTCGAACGGCGCCGGCGGATCGCCGCCCTCATCGCTGAAATTGCTGACGGCGGCGCCGTCGCGGCGTCGGCACCGAGCTCCCGCGCTTATGTCACCAGTCCCCGCCGCGTCCTCGACCCGCGCATCGCCGCTCTTGTCGCCGACTACACGGCCGCCATGGCCGCCAGCGACGTGGTTCTCGAACGCTTTCAGTCGCGCAACGCGGTGCTGCAGAACTCACTGGCGTTTTCCGCCACCCTGGCCAAAGACTTGATGAGTGCCAGTCTGAGTCAACCGGGCGGCGTTGAGCTCGCCCGTGCTCTCGAGCGCGCCCTCAACGACATGTTCGAGTTCTACGTCACCAACAGTAGCGTCGTCGCCGGCCCCAAGGGCCATGCCGCCATCTTGCGGGCGCTGTCGCAACGCGACACCATTGAAACGCGCATCGGAATCGGCCGTTTCGTCACCCATCTTGAAATGGTCTTCGCCCGCAAGGTCGAGGTCGATCACCTGGTCAGCGATTACCTGGCCCGCGCCGAGCCGGCCTTATCGGCGCAGTTGTTCGAAGTGAACCGCGCCAACCTCAATGCCGCCGGCGCCGCGGTGCGCGGCAAGACCACCGCCTTGTACGCGGTGTCGATCGTGCTGGTCGCCTACGTCGCCTTCATTATTCTGCGCCTGATCCAGGCCCGGCACCGCCTCGGCGAGTCCAACGCCACCCTCGAATGCCGCGTTCTGCAGCGCACCGCCGGCCTCCAAGCTGAAATTGCCGAGCGCAACAAAACCGAGGGTGAGCTGCGCCAATCGGAGGCCCGCCTCGCCGGCATCCTCAACATCGCGCCGGACGCGATGATCCTGGTCGATGCCGAGTTGACGATCCGCCTCTACAACCAGGGCGCGGAAGCGGCATTCGGTTACACCGCGCCCGAGGCCATCGGCCGCAACATGGACATCCTGATCCCCGAGCGGTTGCGCCAGGAGCACGCGGACATGGTCACGGCGTTCGCCATGTCCCGCGAAACCACCCGCCGCGCCGATGGCCGCGGCCGCGTCGTGGCCATCCGCAAGGACGGCACCGAGTTTCCCGCCGCGATCTCCATCAGCAAGATGGAACGCGGCGGCGAGACGGTTTTCTTCGTCATCCTGCGCGACGTCTCCGAGCGCGTGCAGGCCGAACAGGCCGTCATCGCCGCCAAGGAACACGCCGAGTTGGCCAACCGCGCCAAGTCCCAGTTCCTGGCCAACATGAGCCATGAACTGCGCACCCCCCTGAACGCCATCATCGGCTTTGCCGAGGTCATCGAAAAGCAGACCTTCGGCCCGGTCGGCAACCAGCGTTATGTCGAATACGTTACCGATATTCGCGAATCCGGCGAACATTTGTTGTCCCTGATCAACGACATCTTGGACCTGTCGAAGATCGAAGCGGGCAAGGACGAGCTGTACGAGGAAACCCTCGACGTCGCCGGCCTCGTCAGCGCCTGCCTGCTCGTTGTCCGCGCCCGCGCCGAAACCGCCGGCGTTGCCTTGAGCACCGACATCCCCAACGACCTGCCGCTGCTGTTCGGCGACGAGCGCAAACTCAAGCAGATCCTCATCAACTTGCTGTCGAATGCCGTCAAGTTCACCGAGTCCGGCGGTCAGGTTACCGTCGCCGCGACGCTCGACGCGTCCGGCGGCATTTCCGTCCGCGTTGCCGACACCGGGATCGGTATCGCACCCCACGACATCACCCGGGCCCTGACGTCGTTCCAGCAAGTCCAGAGCGACCACAACCGCAACTACGACGGCACCGGCCTTGGCTTGCCGCTGACCAAATCGCTGATCGAGTTGCACGGCGGTACCATGGACCTGCACAGCGAACTCGCTGTCGGCACCACGGTCACCGCCCGCTTCCCCGCCGACCGCGTCGTCGACCGCAAGGCCCGGCGCCAGGCTAACGCGTCGCCTTAGAACGTGTCGGACCGGCCCCGCAATGTCCTGCTGTGCTGTTACAACAAGGCGACCAACGACCCGGTCAAGGTCCACCATCACCCGGGCTACACGCCCCTCGACCGCGTTCCCGACGAACGCATCAAGGAAATCGGCCTCGCTACCGACGCCGCCGGCCGCGCCTTCTATGACCCCCACAGCGACGCGACAATCGAGAACCCCCGTTCGTCACACGACGCGACGTAGAATCACCGCCTCGCCGCGCAGAGTCGGGCCGCTGCCGATCGGCTGCCAGCCGAGTCTTGGCAACAGGGTCGTGCCGCCGTCGACCCCGCAAAACACTTCGGCGAAGCCTTGCCGCCCGGCCTCCGCCATCACCGCCTGTGCCAGCGCCGTGCCGACGCCGCCCCCGCGCCACGCCGGCGCCACCACCATCGCTGCCAGCCACGGCGTCAGGTGGCGGTGGCTTGCCATGGAGTCCCGTTTGAGCGCTGCCGTGCCGGCAACCTCGCCGTCGGCACTGCACGCGACGAACGCTATCGGCAGCCCGGCCGACCGGCAGCTTTCGGTCAAGTCGGTTTTTGCATCGCCTGGCCCACCGGCGCCATAGTACGGCGCCCACTCCGCCTCGAACCACACCACGAGGGTATCGACGGCGGCGGCCATATCGGCCAACGGGACAATTTCGAAACTTGCCCCGGAGCTTTTCATGCGGCGCCTCATCATGCGGCGGTTATCGCCCCTCGCGGTACCGCCGGCAAGGCGGCCTCACGGCTCTGTCATGACCCAGCACAGGGCATGGTCCGGGTGCTGCGCGTCGTCGCCCAGGGGCACGGCAATCCCCCGGCACCGGGTCTCGCCCGGCCCAAGGGTGCCGGCCGGAAAGCTCGTGTCATCGCGCAACGCGCAGCCCGAGCGCACCGCCTCCCGCGTCAAGCCCTGGATCCATTGGATTTGCATCGCCGCCACGGCGCCCGAGCCACCGTCCGTCGGTCCGGCGAACCGGCGCACCAGGATCGGCGTGCCGTCGACCAGGCGCATCAGCACGCTGCCCGGCCAGTGCGCCGCCACGTGCCGTTCGTCCAAGGCGCTCGGCGCCGGTACCGCGTCGCCGCGCCGCAATGAGGTCCAGTAGGCGATGATGTCCGCCGGCGCGTCCGGCGTCGGCGTGGCGTTGCCGCGCCTGATGGCGACCCTCGACAACGACGCCGCGCCCCGGGCGTCGTTCCATTCGCCGCCGTGGTCGTGCCCGTCTTCGGTCTCGACCGCGTTCGCCAGGGCGTCGGCCTGGTGTTTAGCCGTCGCCATCATCGTTGCCCGGTTGCTCTCCCGGCGTCCGCACGAGATCGCCGGCGATGCACGCACAGTGACCGCCGTTGACCCGTGGCCCCATCGCGGCCAGGTAGCGCTCGATCGCGTCTTCGATCAGCACGGTCATGTTTTTCCCCGTGTGGGCCGCCGCCAGCTTCAACCGCAGATGGTCGGCCGCCTGCAGCCGCAGGGTCATGCGCACCTTGCCGCCGCCACGGGTCGTCCGTCGCCCCGGCCGCGGGATATCTGGCGCCGCGGCGGGTGTCGCCGGCGGGTATGGCTGCGGCGCGGCGCCCGTCGCCTTGCGCTGGCCAAACGCCGGCGTTGGTTTGACCGTGGCGGCCGGGCCGTCGCCGGGCACCACCAAGCGCGGCGCCGCCACCGAGGGCGCTGCCGATCCCTTCCGCACCACGAGGGTGCTGCTCAAACTCGATGCCTTCATCATGCCTCACGCCACCTCATGATGCGGGTCGCGCCGCGTCCCGAATGCCCGTCGTGTGTCGCTAAGTTGACCAGCGGAAAAAACAGTTACCGTAGGGTTTTGCAGGTTCCTATTCAGGCGATCGTTCAAATAGGTCCATAGCCCGTTGATCTCCGTCGCCGACTTGCCCGCCGGGTTGAGGTCCATCACCGTGCGGCCGTCGATCATGCTCGCCGCGAAGTCGGTCCGTTGGTGCACCGTCACCGGCGCCACCGTGCCGTGCTGCGACAGCGCGATCGCTGCCTCGGCCGTGATCCGCGCCCGCGGCGCGGCGCCGTTGACCACGAACACCAGCGGTTTGCCCACGTGCTCGACGATATCGACCGTCGCCCCGGCGGCCCTCAGGTCGTGCGGGCTCGGCCGCGTCGGGATCGCCACCAGGTCGCACACCCGCACCACGTCGGTGATCATTTCTGTGATCGCCGGCGGCGTGTCGATGATCAGCAGTTTGACCCCCGCGGCGCGCATGCTTTCGACGTCTTCGCCGAGCCGCGAGATGTAGGTGTGCACGAACAGCGGCGTCTCGGCCTTGCGTTCGTTCCACCACCCCGCGAGGCTGCCTTGCGGGTCGCAATCGAGCAGCGCCACCGGCCCGGCGCCCAGCGCCTCCGCGGCGACCCCGAGATGCCCGGCCAGCGTCGTTTTGCCCGAGCCCCCTTTTTGCGAGGCGACTGCCATCACGTGCATTGCTTCAACCCCTCTCCTAGGCTCCCTGCCCAAATGTGCTGGGAACTAAATAGGTCACGCCCACTTAAGGGGCGCTTAGGGGATGCATCGATACATCGGATAGATATCCAAAGAACTGGCGTGACAATTCGCCCGCAAATCGAAGAGTTTTGAGATGTATTTGCGCGGCGTCACGGCGCCGCCCTGTCCATCCGCCACGCCGGTCGGCTAACCTGTCCGTGGCAGGGGTGCGCGAGGGGAGGGAACCAATGGCCGCGAAGTCGTTCGATGTAACCAGTTTTTTCATCCGCTGGGCGGTCGCCCTGATTTTGGTCCTGGCCACCTTTAACCCGACGGATTTTTCCTATTTCAACTGGGTCTTTGTCGCCGCCGGCGGCCAGCTGCCGCTGAAGGTCCTGGGCGGCATTGTCCTGGTCATCGTCTATGTGATCTTCATCCGCGCCACCTGGCGTTCCATCGGCCCCATCGGCTTGGCCTTGGCGGCGGCGTTTTTCGCGGCTCTGATCTGGGTCGCCCTCGACGCGTCGCTCCTCAGCTTGGACAACCGCACGGCGTTGACCTGGGTCCTGCTCGTCGTCGCCGCGACGATCCTCGCCATCGGCATTTCCTGGTCCCACGTCCGCCGCCGCGTCTCCGGCCAAGCCGACATGGACGACGTCGACGAATGAGAAAGCCCGTGCGACTAGGGTTGGCGTGGCGGCTAGTGGCACGGGCGCAAGAAGACTCGGCCGGCGAAGCCGGACGGTGGCGGCTGCGTGCACGGCCGCCAATAAAGTCTGGCTACATTCTCACAGATGGCCGAGGTTTAAACCTCGGCCATCTGTGAGAATGTAGCCAGGTCGATATTGCTGCCGCACACGATGACACCGACGCGGCACCCCACCAGCCGCTGGTTCAGCGGCCCCATCAGCGCCGCCGTCGCCGCCGCGCCGGCCGGCTCGACGGCCAGTTTCATGTCGCGGAACAGCACTCCCATGGCCCGCCGCATGGCGTCGTCGTCGATCAGCACCAGTTCGTCGACATGCGCTTGGCACAACGCCATGGAGTAGGGTGCGGCGTACGGCGCGCCGAGGCTGTCGGCGATGGTCCGCACCTTGTCGATCGACTGCGGCGCGCCCGCCGCGAAGCTGCGGTGCATGGTATCGGCGCCTTCCGGCTCGACCCCGAACACCTGGCACCGCGGCTGCAGCAACTTGATCGCCGTCGATACCCCGGCGCACAGCCCGCCGCCGCCGATCGGCACGATCACCGCGTCGAGATCCCGCGCTTGCCGCGCGAATTCGGCCCCCAGGGTCGCCGTGCCCAGGCACGTGAACCAGCCCTCGAACGGGTGGATCATGCTGCGCTGTTCGTCGGCCTCGATGGCGCGGCCGACCTCGAACGCCGTGTGTACGTCGGCGGCGAACACCACCTCGGCGCCATAGCTGCGGCACAGCGCGACCCGCGCCGGGTTGGCGTTGTGGGTCATCACCACCTTCGCCGACACCCCCAGGCTGTGTGCCGCATAGGCCACGGCGGCGGCATGGTTGCCGGCGCTCACCGCGGTCACCCCGCGCGCCCGCGCCGCCGGCTCCAGGTTCAGTAGGTTCGTCAGTGCGCCGCGCGCCTTGAACGTGCCCGTGTATTGCAGCAGTTCCAGCTTCAGCAGCACTTCCGACGCCGCGCCGAACAGTTCTTCCTGCACTTGGCTGCGCCAGCGCACCACCGGCGTCTCGCGCACCCGCTCGCCCAGCGCCTCTCGCGCGGCGTCGATTTGGCGCAGGCTGGGCCGACCGGTCATCGGTGCACTGGGCATCGGTCGCCTAGAGCAGCCCGAACAACCGCCGCCGCCCGCCCTGCTTCTCGAAGTACTGCTGGTGATAGTCCTCGGCCATATGAAATGGCCCGGCCGCCGCGACCTCGGTCACGATCGGCTGCCGGAAGCCGGCCTGCTTCGCCTGTTTCGCCGCCGCCGCCGCGGCGGCTTGGCCCTCGTCGTGGGTGAAGATTGCGCTCCGGTACTGGCTGCCCACGTCGGGGCCTTGGCGGTTCAAGGTCGTCGGGTCATGGCTGTCGAAGAACACGTCCAGCAACTGCTCGTAGCTGACCGCGTCCGGGTCGAACGTCACCTGGACCACTTCCGCGTGCCCCGTGTCGCCCCGGCAGACGTCCTGGTAGGTCGGGCTTGCCGCCGTGCCGCCGGCATAGCCCACCGCCGTGTCCGTCACCCCTGGCACCTTGCGGAACGCCGCCTCCACGCCCCAAAAGCACCCGGCGCCAAACGTCGCGGTTTCGGTTTTGTCAGCCATATCCAAGTCCTCATCAGCGGTGCCGCGCCCCGCGCCAAGCTGCTGACAAGGTGGGGCGAGAAACCGCCAATATCAACCAAAACCCGGGTCACGCACCCGCGACTTGACCGCCGACCTTGACAGCCCCCAAGGGACGGCGCCCTATTATTGGCAACAATTCGTAGGAGGAATGAGAGCGTGAGCGACAACGGCACGGGTAACGGCAAGGGCCGCAAACTGCGGTCGACGGCATGGTTTGGCGAGCGTGACCGCGACGGCTTCGTTCACCGCAGTTGGATGAAGAACCACGGCCACCCGGCCGACCAATTCGACGGCCGCCCGGTCATCGGCATCTGCAACACCTGGTCCGAACTGACGCCCTGCAACGCCCACTTCCGGGTCCTGGC
>CAJHXJ010000498.1_pt1 | contig 9650 bp, 7 predicted proteins | sample 9198471 | NCBI WGS metagenome assembly CAJHXJ01 (sample SAMEA7708302, study PRJEB35096) | sediment metagenome | biome: marine neritic benthic zone biome [ENVO:01000025]; feature: sediment [ENVO:00002007]; material: shallow marine sediment [ENVO:03000034] sea grass bed [ENVO_01000059] ...
CGAGGATGGTCGAGCGCAGGGAGGCGTCGACCATGGACACGGGCTCGTCGGCGACGAGCAGGCGCGGCGACAGCATGATGGCGCGGCCGACCATGAGGCGCTGACGCTGGCCACCGCTGAGTTGATGGGCAAAGCGATGCACGGTCTGGGCCGGGTCCAATCCGACGGAGCGACAGGCCGCCGTCATGCGGTCGTAGATCTGGTCGCGGCCCTTGGCCAGGCCGAAGTTGACCAGGGGTTCGACCAGCGCGTGATCGACCTTGTAGAACGGGTTGTAGGCGGCGTAGGGATCCTGGAACACGGCTTGGACTTCGCGGCGGAAGCGTTTGGTTTCCGTGCTCGAGAAGGACGCGAGATTGCGCCCGTCGTAGCGGATGGCGCCGCTGGTCGGGCGCTGGAAGCCGAGTATCAGGGAGCCGAGGGTGGTCTTGCCGCTGCCGCTTTGGCCGACGATGGAGACGACGAGGGGGCGTTCGCCAGCGAGGCTGAACGATAGGGGCTCAAGGGCGACCAGTCCCTTGCCGCGAAACGGGCCGCCGCCGAAGGTCTTGCTGACGGCGGCCAGCTCGAGCAGCGGCGTGCCATTGTTGTTACCGGCGGTCGGCCGGGGGCCGGCATTGCCGTTCGCAGCGTTGCCGTTCGCCGCATTACCGTTCGTGGGGGCCAGGGACGGCACGCTGTCGATGAGGGTTCGGGTGTAGGCGTGGCTGGCGCGACGGAACAAGGTTCGGACGTCGCCCTGTTCGACGATCTTGCCATGGCGCATGACCATGATCTCGTCGACGAATTGGGCCATCAAGCCCATGTCGTGGCCAATGAGGATGAGGCTGGCGCCGATGTCCCCTTGCAGTTCGCGCAACGTGTGCATCACCCGGCGCTGGGTAATGACGTCGAGGGCACTGGTGGGCTCGTCGGCGATAATCAGCTTGGGTTTGAGGGATATGGCGATGGCGATGCAGACGCGCTGCTTCATGCCGCCGCTGAGTTCGTGGGGGTAGCGGCGCGCGACGTCGGCGTTGAGCCCGACCTGCTGCAGCAATTGGACGGCGCGGTCCCGTCGCTCATGGCGCTTGAGGGCGAGGCCGTGGTCGATCATGCCGTCGACGATTTGGTCGCCGACGCGCATCACCGGGTTGAGGGAGTTCATGGCGCCCTGGGGAATGTAGCTGATCCGGCTGAGGCGGACGCGGGCGTGGTCGTCTTCCGACAGGCTCAGGAGGTCGATGTCGTCGAGCATCGCCGTCCCGGCGGTGACTTTGCCCGGCGGTTCGATCATGCCCATCAGCGCCAGCGCGGTGGTGGTCTTGCCGGACCCGGACTCGCCGACGAAGCCGACGCGGGCGCCGGGCCGCACGGCGAAGTCGACGCCGTCGACGGCGCGGACGATGCCGTCGTCGGTGAAGAACTCGACGCGGATGCCGTAGGCGACGAGGCGGGACGTCATGGCGCCGCCTTGCGGCGGGTGCGGGGATTGGCCAACTCGTCGAGGCCAGCACTGATGAGATAGAGGCCGACGAACAACACGACGAGGCCGATCACCGGAGTCATGACCCACCACCAGAGGCCGAGCAGGAACGCGCCCTCGAACATCGCCCAGTACACGGTCATGCCGAGGGTGGGCTCGTTTTGCGGGCCGAGGCCGAGGGCCTCCAAGCCGACGGACGCGAGCATGGCCGTCGCCGTGGCGAGCACGAAGCTAGCCATGAGATAGGGAATGAGGTTGGGCATGAGCTCCTTGAACACGATGCCGAAGGTGCTGGTGCCGGCCAGGCGCGCGGTTTGCACGTAGCCCATCTCGCGCATGATCAGGACCTGGGAGCGGATCTGCCGGGTCGGCTGGCGCCAGGCGAGGAGCGATACGATGATCGCCATCTGATCGGTGTTGAGCTTGGTGGTCATGTTGGCCGCGATGACGACGAGCACGAGTAGCGGCGGGATGGTCAGCAGGACGTCGGTGATAGTGCTGATCACCGTATCGATCCAGCCGCGATAGAACCCGGCGAGGAAGCCGAGGACGGCGCCGAGGGCGACGCCGATCAACCCGGCAATGACGCCGACCTTGCCGGTCAGGAACGTGCCGATGATGAGGACGCCGAGAAGGTCGCGGCCCTGGGAGTCGGTGCCGAGGGGATACTGCCACGACGGCGGCCGCTTGGGCGGGTTGGCGAGGGGGTCGGCAATGCGTGGGTCGATGACCAGTTGACCGCCGAGGGACACCACCGCCAGCAGCACGATGAGAAAAATGCCGACGGACAAGTTTGGGTTGCGACGCAGGTAGAGGGAGATCGTGCGCCACTTGCGCCGTGAAGTGCCCCAGTCGGCGGATGGCTTGGAGGTGTCGGCCTCGGCAACTCTAGCCATGGGCACCGGCCCGGATCCGGGGATCGATGAGGGGATAGACGAGATCCAAAATCGTCAGGGAAATGCCGACGGTGAGGATCAGCAGGTAAACGCAGCCGAATATCAGAAAGAAATCGACGACCAGAATTGCCTGGAACAACAGGTTGCCGAGGCCGGGGTAGCCGAAGATACGTTCGACGAGGACAGCGCCGGTGACGATGTTGCCGAGGGCCAGGACGAGGGTGGTGATCTGCGGGGTGATGGCGTTGCGGACGGCGTAGCGCCAGAAACGCCGCCAACCGGCGAGGCCTTTGGCCTTGGCGAGGACCATGTAGTCCTCGCCCTGCACAGTCACCATCATGCCGCGCATGCTGAGCGCCCAAATGCCGATGGACGCCAGCACGATGGACGCGGCCGGCATCAGGGAGTGGACGAAGACGTTCCAGGCGAAGGACCAGGAGTAGTCGGGGATCAGCCCCGGGGTGTAGCCGCCGCCGGAAGGCAACCAGCCGAGCCAATTGGCGAAGACGACGATGAGCAACAGCCCGATCAGATAAAACGGGATGGCGGCAAACACCATGACCAGGGGCACGAACCAGTTGAGGAAACGGGGCGCGTTGGGCCACACGGTGGCGGCGCCCAGCGCGGTGCCGATGATGAACGAAAACAACGTCGCGGTGCCCATGAGGGCGATGGACCAGGGCAACGCCTCGAACACCAAGTCGGAGACCCGCTCGGGGAAGAAGGAAATGGAGACGCCGAGGTCGAAGCGCAGGGCATCCCACAGGGAGAGGAAGTACTGTTTCCAGAGGGGCTGATCGAGGCCGAACCGGGTCTCGTAGGCGGCGACGATCTGATCGATGCCTTCGAGGGTGCCGCCGCTCTCGCCCATGGCTTGGGCAATGACCTCTTCGATGGGGTTGCGGTCGGTCAGCCGCGGCAAGATGAAATTAAGGGACGCGGCAAGCCAGACGATCAGCGCCAATAATCCGATCCGTCGTAGAACCCGCATGTTACCCAAGCGTGTGATCGACATTAGGTCTCTCATCCTACTCCCGGAAAACCAAACGAAACCACCGCGACGGGCGCCGAGGCGCGCGCCGCGGTGGTTTCGCCGCCCCCCGCTAGTTCACGGCCTGTAGGTTGTGGGGGACAAGGGAGCCCGAGCCGCTGAGGAAGCACGGGATGCACGGCGGCACATACGGGTTCTCCTCAGTCGGCCAGTTGGTCCAGAACTCGGTGCTCATGGGCATCAGGTGGAAGGCCTGCTCGATGGGCACCTCCACGGCTTCGGAGAACCAAATGTCCATGGCGTCACGGAACAGAGGCAGGATCGCGTCGAAGTCCTCGGGCGGAATCGCCTGCATCTCGGAGACCAGGCGATCAAACTCCGGATGGCTCCAGCGGGCAACGAACATGGTGCTGGTGCCAACGGGCGTGACGTTGGGCGAGGTGTACATGCGCAACGTATCGACGGGGTCGAAAATGCTGCCGCCGTTGTGGCCGAAGACGTGCCAGACGCTGAGGCCACGGCGGAACTTGTCGAAGGATTCCGGGGTCTGGGAGAACTCGGCGCAGAACCCGGCGTTGCGCAACTGCTGAGCGACGACCTGACCGACTTGCGCCAGGGCCTGGTGGACCTCCAGCGGTCCGCCGGCGCATTGGCCGTCACGCTCCCAGAACCCGTCGCGGTTTTTGGCGTAGCCGGCCTCGGTCATCAGCCGCGCCGACTCATCGAGATTGAACTCGGCGGCGCGGTGCTTGGCGACGATGTCCTGGGACGCCTCCATGTATTCGACGAGGGGGGCGAAGGCGGGATACGGCCATGGGTTGGGGCTGTTGGCGCCGTCCCAGGCAAAGTCGACGACCTGTTGGCGGTTGACCGCGAAGCGCACGGCCTGACGCACGCGGATATCCTGGAACGGCGAGTCCTCGGCCAGATGATTGAAGTAGAGGGAGTGGGGCCACCAATCGAGGTTGCCCAGGGGTGGCCGGTCGCCGGTGAAGGTGGTGAGGGCATCGTTCTGCTCCAACGCACGCCGGACGAGGGCGGGCGACGACAGCACGAACGTGGTGTCGGCCTCACCGTTGATCATCAACTCGGCCATTCTGCTGTTGTCGGCGGCGGGGATGCTGACGATGCGCTCGACTTGGGGCAGGTCCCTGAAACCGGCATCGGCGCCCCACCAATCGTCGCGGCGGTCGAGGATGATCTGCTCGGGCTGGGCGATGACGGCCTGCCAGGCGCCGGTACCGATGGGCCAACCCTGGTCGGGGTCATACCAGGTGAACGTGGCCGGGTCGGCGACGTCCTTCCAGATGTGTTGCGGCACCCATGCCAAACCGTGGCCGAAGTAGTTGACCAATTGACGGAACGGGTAGCGCGGGTCGGGTCCGGTCAGGTTCACCTTGACGGTCAACGGGTCGATGATTTCGACGGACGCGACCTGGTTAGCGACTTCCTTCGACTTGCGCATGTCGGCGGCACCGCGGCCGTTCTCGAGGAGCATGTTGTAGGTGAACGCGACATCCTCGGCGTCGAAGGCCTCGCCGTCGCTCCACTTGGCGCCGTCGCGGAGGCGGACGGTGACGGAGGTGAAGTCGTCGCTCATCTCGAAGCTCTCGCCGAGCCACGGGACCAGCTCACCGGTGAAGTTGTTGAAGTAAAACAGCGCCTCGAACTGGTGCATGTGGCCGTTTCGGTACTCGCCCGCCAAGTTGTAATAGTTGGCATTGCGCGGCGTCTTCAGGGTCGGCGCACCTTGGGACCAACCGACCTGGACCATGGTGCGCTCGCGCGGGACGTCCTTGACGTCCTGGGCGACGGCGGTGCCGAGGCCGATGAACAGGGCGGCGGCCGAGGCGGCGGTCCTGATTAAGGTTTGGGTGATGGACATGTCTGTTCCTCCTGGTTTCTTGTGGTTGGCTACAAGCTCGAACTCCGTGACCGGACGGCGCGCCAGCGGGCGTCACCAAACTCACCTTGATTCACCGGCCCGGGGGTGAGGACGCTGGTGCTGCCCAATTCGACGGCGCCCGCCATCCGGCCGTCGGCGATGGTGCCGGCGAACCGGTAACACAAGGTGGCGCCCTCGAAGGGATGAGCGCTGGCGAACTGAACGCGGCCGCCGTGTACCGCGCCGGACAGGCGATTCTCGTGGAACGCGGTGTGGTGAATGCCCGCCAGCTTTGCGTTGTCCTGGACGATGGTGAGGCGGTGGCCGGCCTGGCCGCGGACAAAGTCAATGGTCAGATCCCACTCGCCGGCCACTTGGCCGGCCGGGGGTGGCGTTAGCGCGCGGGGGAGCTCGGGCGCGCGGGGGCGGCCGGCGGCGACCGCCAGCTCCTGGCGCAGGCGCTCGCCGACCGCCTGGGCCTCGCCGGGTTGCAAGGAGAAGGGCAAGACGCGGAGCGAGCCTTCGGCCGCGTAGCGGTCATCCAACATGATTCGCGGCTCGGTGTTCAGCAATCGCCGGCGCAGATCGAGGCCGGTGATGGGGATGCGGTCGCCGTCCCAGCGAACCTCGAGGTGCGGCGACGCGCCGGACGGCCCGTTGCGCTCGCAGATCGCGGCCGATACGGCGGCGACGCGGGTGACCTCGCCGGCGATGATGGTCAGATCGCTGATCCAGCGGGGTTGGGCACGGTCACCACTCACGGCCCAAGCCTCGACTGCCGCCAGCAGCCCCATGATCTCTTCCTTGCCGACCTTCATGGCGCGGCCGAAGGCATGATGGGGCGCCGCGTTGCGCCACGCCGCTTCGACAAGGGCGCGGTCGCCGAGGAGCAAGCCGGTGGGCGCCGGCCCGCGCAACGACTTGCCGCCACTGTAGGCGACGAGTTGGGCGCCGCGCTCGAGATAGGGTACCGGGCGGCGCAGGCGATCGGCGGCCGCGTCGACCAGAATTGGGATGCCCCGGGGCCGGGCGTGTTCGGCAATGGCTTCCAGGCTGACGCCACCGTCGGGCTCAAGGGCAGCGAGAACCGCGATCATAGCGGTCGGCGCAGCGATCGCCGTGATCAGTTCCGCGAGGGTATCTACCGCGATGATCTTTACGCCGACAACGCGGATCGCGTGGTCATAGGCCGACCGGTGGCTGCCCAACATGACGACCCGATTGTTAAGCGCCGACGTATCCGGGAGGCACAGCATCTTTTCGGGATCGGCGCCGGCGACGCAGGCCGCGGTGCCGAGGGTCATGGCGGCGGCCCCGCCGCAGGTGACAATGCCCCATGGGGCGCCGGTGAGCTGCGCCAAACGGTCGCCGACGGCGGCCATCAGTTCGTCGATGTTGACGAAGTGACGCGCCGCCTCGTTCATGGCGCTCACGGCCTCGGGCAGCATGATGGTGCCGCCGTGGATCGTGCGGGTGCCGCAGCAGTTGATGAAGGGACGGACGCCGAGGCGGGCATAGCCATGGCGTCGCGGCGAGCCGGCCGCGATGGTTTGCCCGTTACCATGATCGAGTTCAGCCACAGATCACCATCTGAACGCGCTTTGCGCCTCCATCCTCAGCAGCTACCTGCGCTCGTAGTCGTGCCACACGAATATCATCGCGGTGTTGTACGAGTGTCATGGATATGCTATACGAACATCACTTGATTGATACACGAATATCATTTTCCGGTCAACCCTTGACGAGGGTAGCTGGCCAGCATAAGACCGAGATATGAAGCCGCCGATGAAACCAGATGTTGTGCCCCAGTCGTCTCGAGCCACAATGCGCGACGTGGCGCGGGCCGCGGGTGTGTCGCTGATTACAGTGTCGCGGGCGATGCGGGAGCCCGAGCGGGTGTCGGGGGATACCCTGCGGTCGGTCGAAGACGCCATGAAGCGGATCGGCTACATCCCGAACCTGACAGCGCGTTCATTGGTCTCGAAGCGGGGCCAGATCGTCGGCGCGCTGATGCCGTTGGTCGACAGACCGCTGTTTGCCGCGACGCTGCAAGGCGTATCGGACTGCCTGGCGGAGCGGGGCTATCACCTGCTGATCGGCAACACCAATGACTCCGTCGACCAGGAACAAGGGCTGCTGTCGGCGTTTCTCGGGCGGATGCTCGACGGGGTGATCCTGACGGGCTTCACCCACTCCGAAGCATCACGAGAATTGTTGCGCGGCGTCGGCATCCCGGTGGTCGAGATCTGGGACTTGCGGGAAAACCCGATCGACATGGCCGTCGGCTACTCGAACTTCGAGGCGGCGCGACAGATGACGCGGCACGTCGAGGCCCGGGGACGGCGCAACATCGCCTCGATCGGCGCGACCCTGACGAGCGCCGACCATATGCAGCATCGGCACGCGGGCTACGTGGCGGCGCTGGAAGAGGCGGGGCTGCCGTTGCGGTCGGACCTGGTGCTTGAAGTACCGCCGCCGATGAGCGTGCAAAAAGGTGCCGAAGCCTTGGTCGAGATCCTCGATCGCGACCGCGGGGTCGACGCGATCTGCTTTTCGTCCGACCTGCTGGCGATCGGCGCCATCTTCGAGTGCATGCGGCGCGGCATCGCTGTGCCCGGGGACCTAGCCATCACCGGTTTCGGCGACCTGGAACTAGCGGGCGACCCGACCATCGGCCTGACCACGATCCGCGTCCGGGGCTATCAGATCGGTTACGAGGCCGCCGACATGATCATGCGCAAGCTCGACGGCGGCGACATCGACAACAAGGTCGTCGACGTCGGCTTTGAACTGATTGGTCGTGCCAGCACCGGCTGAGCCGGGCGTTTCAGCACAGTGAACCTGGAGGCGGCGCGCCAGCGCCGGCTGACGGACGGGTTCTTCCTGGGAGGAGAAGGAGACAACCATGCGATATGAAGCCCCACGATCCGTCGCCGGCGCGGTCGAACTGCTGGCGGCGGCCGGCGCCAACGGCCGGGTACTGGCCGGCGGTACGGACCTGCTGGTGAAGCTGCGCGCCGGCCTGATCGACACGGGCGTCGTGGTCGACGTAAAGCACATCGCCGAAATGCGGACGGTGACGCCGGAGGCCGGCGGCTGGCGCATTGGTGCGGCGGTGACCGGGGCCGAGCTTGGCGAACACGCGGCGCTGAAACGGACGTGGCCGGGGGTCGTTGAAGCGGCTGAACTGATCGGTTCGACCCAAATCCAAGGGCGCGCGACGGTCGGCGGCAACCTGTGCAATGCCTCGCCGGCGGCGGACACGGTGCCGGCGCTGATCGCCGCCGCCGCGATGGTCAGCGTCGCGGGGCCGGGCGGACGGCGTGATCTGGCCATCGCGGACGTGGTGACCGGGCCCGGGACAACCTGTCTGGGGGCCGGCGATCTGGCGGTGTCGCTCTTCCTGCCGGCGCCGGGCCCGCGGTCGGCGGACGCCTACCTGCGGTTCATTCCGCGTACCGAGATGGACATCGCCGTGGTCGGCGCCGGGGTCAGCCTGACCCTGGACGGCGATGGCCGGTGCGGTGCGGCGCGGCTCGGGTTGGGCGCGGTGGCGGAGCGGCCGCTGTTGGTGCCGGCGGCGGGCGATGCCGTCGTGGGCACGACGTTGGACGCGGCGGCGCTCGATGATTTCGCCGAAGCGGCGCGGGCGGCGTGCCGACCGATCGACGACAAGCGCGGGACCATGGCCCACCGGGTCGAGGTGGCGGGCGTGCTGGCGCGGCGGGCGGCGCAGATCGCCCAAGCCCGAGCAGGAGAAAGGTCATGAGCAAGTGCCACGTTACCACGACCATCAATGGCGACGCGGTCGAGTTTCTGTGCGACCCCGAGCAGACCTTGCTCGATGTGCTGCGCGATGAACTAGCCCTGATGGGGACCAAGGAAGGTTGCGGATCGGGGGACTGCGGCGCGTGCAGCGTAACCCTCGACGGGCGGCTGGTGTGCGCCTGCCTGGTGCTCGGTGCCGAGCTGCAGGGGCGCCGGATCGAAACCATCGAGGGCATGGCCGACGGTGAGACTCTGCACACTTTGCAGGAGAAATTCCTGCAGCACGCGGCGTTGCAGTGCGGCGTCTGCACGCCGGGGGTTTTGGTAGCGGCCAAGAATCTGCTCGCGCGCAACCCGGATCCGACTGAGACCGAGGTTCGGTTCTGGCTCGCCGGCAACCTGTGCCGGTGTACGGGTTACGACAAAATTATCCGGGCGGTGCTCGATGCCGCTGGCGAAATGAAAGGCAACTGACGATGGCGCCCTTAGACGGTAATGAACGAGACCTGAAGTGGATCGGCAAACGGCCGGTGCGGCCCGACGGCGTCGACAAGGTCACGGGCCGGGCCCGGTTTGGGGCCGATTTCAACATGCCGGGCCAGCTGGTCGGCCTGGTGCTGCGCAGTCCGCACGCCCACGCCAAGA
>CAJHXJ010000078.1_pt1 | contig 9498 bp, 6 predicted proteins | sample 9198471 | NCBI WGS metagenome assembly CAJHXJ01 (sample SAMEA7708302, study PRJEB35096) | sediment metagenome | biome: marine neritic benthic zone biome [ENVO:01000025]; feature: sediment [ENVO:00002007]; material: shallow marine sediment [ENVO:03000034] sea grass bed [ENVO_01000059] ...
CTGGATGCTCGACACCTCGATGCCACGCTGGTGGGCGACGGCCGGGGCGTTGACCATGTTGACCGACGACATCAGGGGCGACAGCAGGCCCTCGAGGGCGGCGGCAATGATGGGACGGGGGTTGACGTCGGCGGCGTGGCCTTCAAGCTCCAAGGTGACCGCCTTGATGCCGGACTCGGTGATCTGGCCGGCGAACAGGCCGAGTTGTTCGGCAAGCTTGATATAAGGGCCGAGGATCGGCGCCTCCTCAGCGGAAACGGACGCCATATTGATGGCGTTGACGACGGCTCCGGTGAGCAAATAGTCGCAGATCTGCTCGGCAACCTGGATGGCGACGTTCTCTTGCGCTTCACGGGTCGCGGCGCCGAGGTGGGGGGTGAAGATGACCTGCTCAAAGGCGAACAGGGGGTTCTCGTGGGCCGGTTCGTGCTCGAGCACGTCGAGGGCGGCGCCGGCGACGTGGCCGCTGTCGAGGGCGGCGAGGAGGTCGCGCTCGACGACCAAACCGCCGCGGGCGCAGTTGACGACGCGCACGCCGGGACGGGTCTTGGCGATGGCCGCGGCGTCGATGATGCCGCGGGTCTGGTCGGTGAGGGGCGTGTGCAGGGTGATGATGTCGGCGCGGGCGAGAAGGTCGTCGAGGTCGAGCTTTTCGACGTTGAGCTGCTTGGCGCGGTCGTCGGACAAGAACGGGTCATAGGCGATGACACGCATTTTCAGGCCTTGGGCGCGGTCGGCGACGATGGAGCCGATGTTGCCGCAGCCGATGATGCCCAGGGTCTTGCCGGTGAGCTCGATGCCCATGAAGCGCGCCTTCTCCCACTTGCCGGCGCGGGTCGAGCGGTCGGCGGTGGGGATGTCGCGGATCAACGCCGCCATCATGGCGATGGCGTGTTCGGCGGTGGTGATGGCGTTGCCGAACGGCGTGTTCATGACGATGACGCCGGCCGCGGTGGCGGCGTCGAGGTCGATGTTGTCGACGCCGATACCGGCGCGGCCGACAATCTTGAGGTTGTCGGCGACGGCGAGGGTGTCTGCCGTGACTTTAGTCGCCGAGCGCACGGCAAGGCCGTCGTAGGCGCCGATGACCGACTTTAGTTCGTCGGGTGACAGGCCGACGTTCTCGTCGGCGGTGACGCCGCGGCGCTCGAAGACGTCTTTGGCCAAAGGGCTGAGCTTGTCGGCGATGAGGACTTTCGGCATTTGCGTTCTCGTGAATTAGCGTTAGGCGCGGGCGGTGGCGTAGGCCCAATCGAGCCACGGCAGCAGCGCCGCGAGGTCGGATGCTTCGACGGTGGCGCCGGCCCAGATGCGCAGGCCCGCGGGGGCGTCGCGATGGGGGCCGATGTCGTAGGCGACGCCGACCTCGGACAAGAGCTGGGTCATGACCTTGGCGACGGGGGCTTCAGCGGGGTCGCTGAGGCGCAAGCAGACGCTGGTGGTAGACCGGGTCGCCGGGTCGGCGGCGAGGTAGTCGATCCACGGGGTGGCGGCGACCCAAGCGGCGATGACCTTGGCGTTGGCCTCGGTGCGGGCGATGAGGGCCGGCAATCCGCCGAGGCCTTCGGCCCACGCCAAGGCGTCGAGGTGGTCCTCCACGGCGAGCATGGATGGGGTGTTGATGGTCTCGCCCTTAAACAGGCCTTCAACGAGGGCGCCAGCCTTGGTGAGGCGGAACAGCTTGGGCATGGGCCACGCCGGGGTATGGCCTTCGAGGCGCTCGACGGCGCGGGGGCTCAACGCCAGCATGCCGTGCTGAGCCTCGCCACCCAGGGCCTTTTGCCAAGACCAGGTGACGGCGTCGAGGCGGTCCCATGGCAACGGCATGGCGTAGGCGGCGGAGGTGGCGTCGCAGATCGCTAGCCCGTCGCGGCCCCGGAGCCAGTCGGCGTCGGGGACGCGGACGCCGGAGGTGGTGCCGTTCCAGGTGAAGACGACGTCGCGGTCGGGGGCGACTTGGGCGAGGTCGGGCAAGGCGCCGTAGTCGGCTTCCAGAACCCGCACGTCGGGCAGCTTGAGCTGCTTGACGACGTCGGTGACCCAGGCCTTGCCGAAACTTTCCCAGGCCAAGACGTCGACGCCACGGGGGCCGAGCAAGGACCACAGGGCCATTTCCACGGCACCGGTGTCGGACGCGGGGACGATGGCAAGGCGGTAGTCGTCGGGGATGCCGAGGATGGCGCGGGAGCGGTCGATGACCGATGCCAGCTTGGCCTTGGCCGGGGCGGAGCGATGGGAGCGGCCGAGACAGGCATCGGCCAGGACCGCGGAGGTCCAACCGGGGCGCTTCGCCGTCGGTCCAGAGGAAAAACGAGGGTTAGCCGGCCGCGTCGCCGGCTGCGTGCGTGCGCTGTTCATAAGCGTCCCTTCCAGAACGCCGCGCCCCGTTGGGGGGGCGTGGCCCGCCGCGGACCATAGAGATATCGCGCCGCGCGTCAACTTGTTTAAGGGCGGGGCTCAGGACAGACCGTAGTACCAGGGCGCGAAGAGGGTGAAGGTGAGCCAGACGATGATCAGCAACGGGGCCCCGGCCTTGACGAAATCACCGAAACGGTAGTTGCCCGGCGCCATGATCAGCAGGTTGGTCTGATAGCCGACGGGCGAGGCAAAGCTGCAGTTCGAGGCGAAGATGACGGCGACGGCGAAGGGCACCACGGAAACGCCCATGGCATCGGCGATGCCGACGGCGATGGGGGTGACGAGGACAGCCGTGGCCTTGGTGCTGATGATGTTGGCGAGAATCGCGACCAGCAAGAAGAAGCCCGACAGGACAGCGACGGGGCCGGCATCGCCGGCGAGGGACAACAGGCCACCGGCGAGAAACGCAGCGCCGCCGGTTTCCTGCATCGCCGCGCCAAGGGCCAGCGCGGTGGCGATCATCATGACCACCGTACCGTCGACGGCGCGGGCGGCCTGGCGGATGTTGAGGACGCCGAAGGCGATCATCAGGGCCGCGCCGCACAAGGCGGCGACGGCGATGGGCATGACGCCGGTCGCGGCGGTGAGGATCACCGCGGCGAAGATGGCCAAGGCGGGCGGTGCGTGGTGGATCGACGGCTGATCCTGGGCCGACCATTCGATGAGCAGGACATGGCTGGCCTGGCGCAGGGCGGAAACATCGCGGCGCCGGCCCTGGATGAGCAACACGTCACCGGCCTGGAGGCGGATTTCCGACATGCGGCTGCGGATCATCTGGGAGCGGCGCTGAATGCCGACGACGATGCAGTTGTAGAGGTTGCGGAAACGGACCTGAGACAGGGTAAGGCCGACAAAGCGGGAGTTCGGGGTGACCATGACCTCGGCGAGGACTTGGTCGGCTTGGCGCTGGCGCGGCTCGTCCTCGGTGGCGGGGTCGTCGGCGGCGTGTTGCAGGCCGGCGGCGCCGCCGAAGGACTCGGTAAGGGCGTCACGGGTCGCGGCGACGACCAAGACGTCGCCGGGAGACAACACCAAGTCGTCATCGAACGGGGGAACAAAGCTCTGCTCGCCGCGTTGTAGGAGGCGGACGGTGACGTCCTTGAAGTTAGGGAAAAAACCACCGCGGGGGCGCAGGCCGTTGAAGCGGGCGCCCTCGGCGATCTGGATTTGGGCGATGAACTGGCGGCCGGCGGCAAGGCTGGTGGTCAACGGCGCGCGGCGCGGCATCAGGCGCGGCGCGATAAAAGCGACGTAGGCCAGCCCGACGAAGGCGAGCACGGCGCCGGGGATGGTGAAGTCGAAAAAGCCAAAACCCTCGCGGCCCAACTCGACCAGTGTGCCGGAGACCAGCAGGTTGGTCGACGAGCCGATCAGGGTGGTCATGCCGCCGAGGATGGCGGCGAAGCTCAAGGGCATCATCAGGTGGCTCGGCGGGTGGCTGAGGCGCTCGGCCAGGACCTGCATGATGGGGATGAAGATGACGACGACCGGGATGTTGTTGAGGAAGCCGCTGACCACGAGGACGACGATCAGCGCCAGCAAAGGCGCCAACACCCCGTGACCGCGGCCGACACGCATCAGCATGCCGGCGCCATGGGTCAGGATGCCGGTTTGGGCGAGGCCCTGGCCCATGACCAGGAGGGCGACAACGGCGAGCAACGCCGGGTTGGCAAAGCCGGCGAACAGCCGGGTAGCATTAAGGGCGTTGCCGCCGGCAGCGGTCTCGACGGGGGCAAAGTGGAACAAGACCAACAGGACGCAAAGCACGCCGAGGGAGGTCAGCACGAGGGGAATCCGCTCGACCATGTAAAGGCCAAGGGCGGCGATGATCACCGCGAACGTGGCCCACATGCCAAACGTTGACTCGATTTCCGGCATAACCCCCCGTTGCGTCGCGCCCCTACCATAACGGCGGCGCGGCGGGCGGCAAGCGGCGTGTACTCAGGCGGTCATGGTCGACAGCGGCTCGCGCGAGCCCTCCCAAGCGAGCATGGCGCGCTTGACGCGGGGGTGCCAGCGGTAACCGCTGATGGAGCCGTCGGCCTTGACGACGCGGTGGCAGGGGATGAGCCAGGAAATCTGGTTACGGGCGACGGCGCCGGCGACGGCCCGAGACGCCGTGGGGCGGCCGAGACGCTCGGCGAGACCCTGGTAGCTGACCAAGGCGCCGGTGGGGATGTGCAACAAGGCCTGCCACACCTGGAGCTGAAACGGGGTAGCGCGGAGTACCAGGTGAATGCGCTCGGCGGCGCCGGAGAAGATGGCGTCGGCGTGGGGCTGAGTTGCGGCCGGGTCGTGGCGCGGCGCGGCCTCGGCAAACCCACGGGCGAGGTTGGCGAGGGCGGCGTCACGGGTGGTGTCGCAAAACGCGAGGCCGCAAACGCCGCGTGGCGTCGCCGCGATCAAACAATCGCCGAACGGGCTGTCGTGCCAGCCGTATCGGATGTCGAGGCCGGCGGCGCCGGCCTTCCACTCACCGGGGGTCATGGCCTCGTGGGTGACAAACAAATCGTGCATGCGGCCGGGGCCCGACAGGCCGGCGTCGTAGGCCGCGTCGAGGACGCTGGACGACGCGGCGAGGCAGTCCTTGAGGTGGTTCAAGGTCAGGTACTGGACGTACTTCTTGGGGCTGACGCCGACGTTGCGGGTGAAGACGCGCTGGAAGTGATGGGGGCTGAGGCCGACGACGGCGGCGGCGTCGGCCAGAGACGGCTGGTCGGTGTAATGGTCGACGAGCCAGGCGATGGCCTTGGCCGTGGTTTCCAGGCTTTCGGGGCCGGTGGGGGTCAGGTCGTTCATGGACCGAATCTAGGCGCTATGAGTGACACGCGACACCCGATTCTTGCGGTCTTTTCAGGGCTCGGGGTCGGGAATCCAGACGGCGTGGTCCATGGGGCCGTGGCCGGTGCCGTAGCCGGGGGCAGCGGCGATGGCGGCTAGGACGTAGGCGCGGGCGCGGCCGACGGCGGCGGGCAGATCGAGGCCCTGGGCGATGCCGGCGGCGATAGCGGAGGCCAAGGTGCAGCCGGTGCCGTGGGTATGGCGGCTGGCGATGCGGGGGTCCTGCCACACGGTCTCGCCGTCGGATGTTAGCAGGAGGTCGGTGACTTGCGCGTCGGTCAGGTGGCCGCCCTTGAGCAACGCCGCGGCGGCGCCGCGGTCGAGCAAGGCGCGTGCGGCGGCACGCTGGTCGTCGATACCGGCGATGGCGATGCCGGTCAGGGCGGTGGCCTCCGGGACGTTGGGGGTGATCAACGCGGCACGGGGCAGCAGGTGTTCGATCAAGGCGTGCTGGGCATGCGCGTCGAGCAAGGCGGCGCCGCCCTTGGCGACCATGACGGGGTCGAGGACGACGGGCACGTCAGGCGCGGTCGCGGCCAGTTCGCCGGCGACGGCGGCGATGATGACGGCGGACGACAACATACCGATCTTGATGCAATCGGCGCCGATGTCGGTCAGCACGACGCGCATCTGCTGGGCGACAAAATCAGCGGGGATCGGAAAGACGCCGTGCACGCCGCGCGTGTTCTGCGCGGTCAGGGCGGTGATCGCCGTGGCGGCGAAGGCGCCCATGGCGGTGATCGCCTTGATGTCGGCTTGGATGCCGGCGCCGCCGCCGGAGTCGGACCCGGCGACGACCAGAACACGGCCGTTCATGGAATGCTCAGGCGCTGGCCTGCTCCAAGGCGGTGACGATGTCGGCGACGACGGACTTGACGAGTTCGGAGTCTTCGCCCTCGGCCATGACGCGGACCAGGGGTTCGGTGCCGGACTTGCGGATAACGATGCGGCCTTCCTTGCCGAGGCGCGACTCGCCGTCGCGGGTCGCCTGCTGGACGGCCGGGATCTCGAGGGGCTCGCCGGCGCTGACCCGGACGTTGTGGAGGATTTGCGGGTACGGCGTGAACACGCGGGCGACCTCGGAGACCGGCGTGTCGGACTGCACGGCAACGGCCAGTACCTGCAAGGCGGCGATGAGGCCGTCGCCGGTGGTGGCGTAGTCGCTGAGAATGATATGGCCGGACTGCTCGCCGCCGATGTTGTAGCCGTCGGCCCGCATGCGTTCCAAGACATAGCGGTCGCCGACCTTGGTGCGCAGCAGGGCGACGCCGTGGCCCTCGAGGTAGCGTTCGAGGCCGAGGTTCGACATCACGGTGGCGGCGATACCGTCGGCGGCAGGGCGCGGGTTCGGCTGCCAATAGCGGGCGATCGCGGCGGTCAGCTGGTCGCCGTCGACGCGGGTTCCGGTTTCGTCGGCGACGATCAGACGGTCGGCGTCGCCGTCCAAGGCGATGCCGATGTGGGCGCCCTCGGCGACGACGCGTCGGCACATGGCGTCGGTTGCGGTGGCACCGCAGTCCTGGTTGATGTTGGTACCGTCGGGGGACACGCCCATGGCGATGACGTCGGCGCCCAACTCGTAGAACACCTGAGGCGCGACCTTGTAGGCGGCGCCGTGGGCGCAGTCGACGACGATCTTGAGGCCGTCGAGGCGCAGGCCGCGGGGGAAGGTGTACTTGACGAACTCGATGTAGCGGCCCTGGGCGTGGTCCAAGCGGACGGCGCGGCCGAGGTGGGCGGCGTGGGCCAGATGAGCCGTCATGGCGCCGTTGTAGACCATCTCCTCGATCTTGGTTTCGACGGCGTCGGACAGCTTGTAGCCGTCGGGACCGAACAACTTGATGCCGTTGTCCTCGAACGGGTTGTGGGAGGCCGAGAGCATCACGCCGAGGTCGGCGCGCAAGGAGCGGGTGAGCATGGCGACGGCCGGGGTCGGCATCGGCCCGACAAGGGTCACGTCCATGCCCATGGAGGTGAAACCGGCCTGTAACGCGGGCTCGAGCATGTAATTGGAGAGGCGGGTATCCTTGCCGATGACCACCTGATGGCGGTGATCGCCGCGGGTGAAGTGGCGACCCGCCGCCATGGCGACGCGCAAGGCGACGTCGGCCGTCATCGGCTCACTGTTCGCCGTGCCGCGGATGCCGTCGGTGCCAAAAAGCCTGCGTCTGGCGCTCATACTAAGATCCTCGCTAACCCACTTGGGTTATGGGGACTTCGGCCCCCGACCGCAACCCGGTAAGGGGGTATCACACCGCTAGAGTGGACCGCCATAGGGTTACCGCTTGCGCGCTGTCGGCTACATCGTGAGCGCGGATGAGTTGGGCGCCCTGGTCAATACCGGCCAGGGCCGTGGCCAACGAGCCGCCGAGGCGGCGGTCGGGAGGGGCGTCGCCGGCGAGGTGGCCGATAAAACTCTTGCGGGAAACGCCGAGTGCCAAGGGTACGCCGAGGCCATGGAACATGGCGAGGGCGGATAGCAGTTCCAGGTTGTGGCCGACGGTCTTGCCGAAGCCGATGCCGGGGTCGACGGCGAGGTTTTCGATGTCGATGCCGGCGGCGACGCAGGCGGCGACACGATCTGACAGGGCGTCGTAGACGTCCAAGGCGACGGCATCGTATTGGGGATCGCGCTGCATGGTCCGGGGCGTGCCGCGCATGTGCATGAGAATCACCGGAACGCCGGCGTCGGCGGCGACGGCGAGGCTGCGGTCGTCGCCGGTGAGGGCGGTGACGTCGTTGATGATGGCGGCGCCGGCGGTTAGCGCCGCGCTCATAACGTCGGCGCGGCGGGTATCGATGGAGACGGTGAGGCCGGCGGCGGCGAGGCCCTCAACGACGGGCAGAACGCGGCGCAGTTCCTCCTCGACGGAGACCGGGTCGGCGCCCGGGCGGGTGGACTCGCCGCCGACGTCGATGATGGCGGCGCCGGCCGCCGCGAGTTCGCGGCCGTGGGCGACGGCGGCGACGGCGTCGGCGAACCGGCCGCCGTCGGAAAAGCTGTCCGGGGTGACGTTGACGATGCCCATGACCGCAGGGCCGGCGATGCCCGCGAAAGGTCCGCGAGGCGCCGTCAAGCGGGACAGGCAAGCATTGGCGGCGGGGACCGTATCAGCCCAATCCGCGACGTCGGCGGCGTGGGCGAGGGCCGCAAGGGGCGCGGTGGCCGGCGCGCGGACCGTGACGCGAGCGGCGGCAAAGGCCAGCGGACCGCCGGCTAACGGGCGGGCGATGCCGGCGTCCACGGCTTGGGCCGCAGATGGACCGTGCAACAGGGCGAGGGGTTGGATGTAGACGCGGGCGTCGGGCGTCCGTGCGACGATACCCGCGAGATCCGCCAGGCTGGCTGTAGCCGAGCCCATCAACCCCCGGGCTGGGGCTCCGGCTCGAGGCCGCCGGGGCGGTCCTTGCCGGCCTTGCGGCTGGATGGGACCGAAGAGCGGGGGCCCGTTGGGGCCGACGCGTCATCGTCGGGCCGGTCGATAGGCTTGTCGTTGAGCAGCAGGTCGACTTCGCCGGCGGACAGGGTCTCGTATTCCAACAGGCCCTTGGCAAGCTTGTGCAGGCCCTCGATCTGCTCGGTCAGGACGTGGCGCGCGGCGCTTTCAGCCTCGTCGATGAGGCGTCGGACTTCCTCGTCGATGATGCGCGCCGTGGCGTCGGAGACGCTCTTGTGCTGAGCGACGGAGTGGCCGAGGAAGACCTCCTCCTGGCTGTCTTCGTAGCGCAGGGGGCCGAGTTTTTCGCTAAAACCGAACTCGGTGATCATGCGGCGGGCGAGGCCGGTGGCCTGCTGAATGTCGTTGCCGGCGCCGGTGGTGATGCGGTCCTTGCCGAAGATCAGCTCCTCGGCGACGCGGCCGCCGAACATCATGGCGAGCTTAGCCTCGAGCTCATGCACCGAATAGGTGTAGCGATCGCGTTCGGGCAAGGACATGGTGACCCCCAAGGCACGGCCGCGGGGGATGATGGTGACCTTGTGGAGGGGCTCGGAGCCCTCGATGTTCAAGCCGACGAGGGCGTGGCCGGCCTCGTGATAGGCGGTGAGGCGCTTCTCCTCCTCGGTCATGACCATGGAGCGGCGCTCGGCGCCCATCATGACCTTGTCCTTGGCGTACTCGAAATCGTCCATCTCGACGACTTTCTTGTTCCGCCGGGCGGCGATCAGCGCCGCTTCGTTGACCAGGTTGGCGAGGTCGGCGCCGGCGAACCCCGGCGTGCCGCGGGCCAGGACCTCGA
>CAJHXJ010000513.1_pt1 | contig 9340 bp, 9 predicted proteins | sample 9198471 | NCBI WGS metagenome assembly CAJHXJ01 (sample SAMEA7708302, study PRJEB35096) | sediment metagenome | biome: marine neritic benthic zone biome [ENVO:01000025]; feature: sediment [ENVO:00002007]; material: shallow marine sediment [ENVO:03000034] sea grass bed [ENVO_01000059] ...
AAGAACAGCAGGTCGAGACTGCCGTCGTCCAGACCGTTGAGCAGAGCTTTCGGTACGCCCTCGCGGACGTAGGGCTTGAGGTCGGGGAAGCTTTGGTGCAGCCCGGGCAGGATATGGGGCAGCAGGTAGGGGCCGAGGGAGGCGAGGACACCAATGCGAACGGTGCCGCGGAACCGGCCCTGGTCGTGCTTGGCTAGGGCCTTGATTTCGTTGACGTCGCGCAGGACGATGCGGGCGCGCTCGGCGATCGCGGCGCCGGTCGGGGTCAGCAACACGCGGGAGCGGCTGCGCTCGACCAATTGGACGCCGAGCCTGGCCTCGAGCTCGCGGAGTTGGCCACTGAGGGTCGGCTGGGTGACATGGCAGACCTCCGCGGCGCGGCGGAAGTGCAGGGTGTCGGCAATGGCGACGAGGTAGCGGAGCTGTTGCAGGCTGGGCACGGTCGGGTTCCCCTCAGGACCATTAGATAACTTCTATCAAGTTTCACCGTAAGATCGAATTCCCCTATACGTGCGTCAACCCCACCTGTCGGCAACGCAGCGCGCCTGCGCTGAGTGGATGGGAGACGACATGCAACGATTCAAGAACATTCTGTTGGTCGGTGACGAGCGAAACCTCGACCCCGCGGTGGTGAACCGGGTGGTGTGGTTGGCCGAGGCCAATGGCGCGGCGATTACCGTGGTCGACGTAGTGGATGCGGCGCCGGGCGAATTGGCGCGGTTGTTCGGCACCAAGCCGGGACGCCGGGTCTACGACGTCGAGCATGAGGTGCTGGAGTTTCACAGGGCGCGGCTGAGTGATGTGGCGACGCCGATCCGGGCGACCGGATTGCCGACCACGGAACTTGTGCTGCAGGGCATCCCGTTCATCGAGATCATCAGGAAGGTACTGCGTGACGGACACGACCTGGTGATTAAGGGGGTGGCCGAGGGTGCCGGCCGGCGGCTGTTCGCGAGCACCGACCTGCATCTGCTACGCAAGTGTCCGTGTCCCGTGTGGCTGATGAAACGGGACAGCGGCCGGCGGTACGGGCGGATATTGGCGGCGGTCGACCCGGATCCGGGGGACGACCAACGGGATGCGCTGAACACGATGATCATGGACCTGGCGACGTCATTGACTGTCGTCGACGGCAGCGCGTTGGACGTAGTCAACGCCTGGCAACTGGAGGGCGAAGACACGATGCGCCACAGCGGCTTCCTGAAGATCAAGCCAGCGGAGGTCGAGGCGTTGGTCAAGGAAAAGCGGCAACGCAGCGCGAGCGCCCTACGACGGCTGGTGCTGAGTTATGCCGCGGCGGGCGTCGACTACCACGAGCATCTGCTGAAGGGCCGGGCCCGGGAGATCATCCCGGCGTTTGCCGATCGCGAGCGCGCCGAACTGATCGTGATGGGCACCGTCGGCCGCACGGGGGTGCCAGGGCTGATTATCGGCAACACGGCGGAAGCGATCTTGAATCAAGTTATGTGCTCGGTATTGGCTGTCAAGCCGCCCGGGTTCGAGACGCCGGTTGGCGTCGAGACACCGGTGCCAACAGCTTAATCGGAAAAATCTATCAATATTTACTATATAAGTGATTTCTTCGATGATCCGCGACACCCCATCTGCATAGCGTTGGGGCACAGTGAAGGCTTGGCGGAGGTTCGCCGGCGGTCGTGCCTGCTTGGCTGGGGAGCGGTGCGCCAGAATGTTTGCCGAGATGACGCGATGGTCAGGGTGCCGGGTGGCGATACCGGTGGGCCATGACTGACCAGCGCAGCGCCGGGGCGGCGGTGATCGGCTGGGTCGGGGTCGCGGTGCCGGCGCTGGCGACGCTCGGCTTCGGCTTTGCGGTGCCGACGGTGGCCGGCGGCGACAGCATCCGGGTGGCGGCGGATTGGGTGCCGAGCCTGGGCGTTAGCCTGTCGTTTCTGATCGATGGCCTGAGTCTGACCTTTGCGGTGCTGATCAGCGGCATCGGCGCGCTGGTGATGCTGTACGCCGGCAGCTACCTGGCGGGGCACGCGCATTTCGGGCGCTTCGTGGTGCTCCTGCTGCTGTTCATGGCGGCGATGCTGGGCTTGGTGCTGGCCGACAACCTGATCACGCTGTTCGTATTCTGGGAGCTGACGTCGGTCGCGTCTTACCTGCTGATCGGGTTCGACCACGGCTCGGCGAAGGCGCGGCGCGCGGCGCTGCAGGCGTTGCTGGTGACGAGTGCCGGCGGGTTGGCGCTGCTCGCCGGGTTTGTGCTGTTGGGCAATGCGGCGGGTAGCTTCGAGCTGTCGGAGGTTGTTGCCGCGGGCGACGCGGTGCGGGCGCATGCGCTGTATCTGCCGACCCTGGTCCTGGTGCTGGCCGGGGCGTTCACCAAGTCGGCCCAGGTGCCGTTTCACTTCTGGCTGCCGAACGCGATGGCGGCGCCGACGCCGGTCAGCGCGTATCTGCATTCGGCGACCATGGTCAAGGCGGGCATCTACCTGTTGGCGCGGCTGCACCCGGCGTTGGGCGGCACCGATGCTTGGATGTGGACGCTGACCATTGTTGGGGCGACGACGGCGGTGGTGGCGTCGGTGCTGGCTCTGCGGCAGACCGACCTGAAGCTGGCGCTGGCCTACACGACCGTGATGGCGCTCGGCACGTTGACCATGTTCCTCGGGTCGGAAGCGACGGTGGCGATCGCCGCGGCGATCACCTTCCTGATCGTGCATTCGCTTTACAAAGCGGCGCTGTTCCTGGTGGTCGGCATCGTTGACCACGCGACGGGGACGCGGGACGTCGGCCGGCTGCGCGGGCTAGCGCGGGCGATGCCGATCACGGCACTGGCGGCGGCGGCGGCGGCGCTGTCGATGGCAGGGTTTCCGCCGTTCCTCGGCTTCATCGGCAAAGAACTGAAGTACGAGGGGGCACTGGCGATCGCCGCCGAGCCGCTGTTCGTGGCGGCGGCGGTGCTGGTGGCCAACGGCCTGATGGTGGCGGTCGCCGGTATCGTGGCGCTGCGGCCGTTTGTCGGCGCGACCGGCGGAACGCCGAAGATGCCGCACGAGGTGCCGGCACGGCTGTGGCTGGGGCCGCTGGTGCTGGCCGGGCTCGGGCTGTGCTTCGGCGTGGCGCCGGAGTTGATCGGCGGAACTTTGGTGCAGCCGGCGGTGACGGCGGTCCTCGGGCGGCCGGAGGTGGTCAAGCTGGCGCTGTGGCACGGCCTCAATATCCCGCTGCTGATGAGTATGGCGACCTTTGCGTTCGGCGTCGCAGTTTACGTGTGGCATGGCCGCTTGCGGCAGGGGTTGATGCGCCTCGAGGCCAAGCTGCCGACGACGGCCGACCGGGTCTGGGACGACTTGCTGGCCCGGGTGCAGGGACTGGCTGTGGCGCAGACGCGGCTGCTGCAGAGCGGCATTCTGCGGCGCTACATCTTCATCGTGTTCGCCACCCTGGGGCTGTTGGTCGGCGCGGCGCTAGCGTTGACGGCGGCGCTGCCCGCAGTGCCGGGGTGGCCGGCGCTGCTGATCCGGGAGTGGGCGGTGGTGGCGTTGATCGCGGCGGGCACGGCAATGACCGTGGCGATCCGCTCGCGGCTGGCGGCGATCTGTGCCCTGGGGGTGGTCGGGGTTGGCGTAGCGTTGGTATTCCTGATGTTCGGGGCGCCGGACGTGGCGATCACGCAATTGCTGGTGGAAACGCTGATCGTCGTGCTGCTGGCGGTGGCGATGCTGCGGCTGCCGGGCCTGCGCGAGACGCCGGCCGGGTCGGGGCGCGGCTGGGCGGCGGCGCTGGCCGGTGTGGTCGGCGTGATCACGACGCTAACGATGCTGGCGGTGGTCGACGGGCCGATAGATCGGTCGGTGACGACGTATTTCGAAGACGAAAGCGTGCCGGCCGGCTTCGGGCGCAACATCGTCAATGTGATCCTGGTCGACTTTCGGGCGCTGGATACATACGGCGAGATCGTCGTGGTGGCGATTGCGGCGCTGGCAGCGTACGGGCTGATCCGCGCGACGCCGCGGCGGAGCGCACCATGAACTCGGTGATCCTCAACACGGCGACGCGGGTGCTGGTAGCGCTGATGCTGCTGTTCTCCGTCTACATGCTGCTGCGCGGCCACAACGAGCCGGGCGGCGGCTTCATCGGCGGGCTGATCGCGGCGGTCGGCTTTGCGCTGTACGCCATGGCGCACGGCACCGCGGCGGCGCGGCGGGCGTTGCGTTTGGACCCGCGCTCGGTTGCGGTGTTGGGGCTGGCGGTCGCCGGCCTGGCGGGGCTCGCGGCGGCGCTGGCCGGGGCACCGTTCATGACCGGGCAATGGCGGTTTTTCGGCGACGATGCCGGCGGCAAGGGGCTGTCGGTGAGCACGGTGCTGCTGTTCGACGTCGGCGTCTACCTGGTGGTCGTCGGCTCGGTGTTGAGCTTGGTGCTGGCGCTGGAGGAGACGACCTGATGGAGACGGTGCTGGCTGTGCTGGTCGGCGGTTTGGTGGCGGCGAGCGTCTACCTGATGCTCGATCGCAGCCTGATGCGATTCCTGTTCGGCCTGGTGCTGCTGAGTAACGCGGCCAACCTGACGATCTTCGGGGCCGGGCGGCTGACGCGCGGCGAGCCGCCGCTGGTGCCGCAAGGACTAGCAGCGGTGCCGGGGGTGGCGGCCAATGCGCTGCCGCAGGCGCTGGTGCTGACCGCGATCGTCATCGGCTTCGGGCTGCTGGCGTTCATGCTGGCGCTGATGTTCTGCGGCTACCACGTGCTCGGCACGCTGGACAGCGACCTACTCGGCGACGAAGACGAGCGGCCGTCGTCATGAGCTGGCTGCTGGTGCTGCCGATCCTGGTGCCGCTCGCGACGGCGATGCTGGCCTTTGCTTGGCGTGAGGCGAGGGCGACGGGGCGCTGGCTGAGCGTTGCCGGGTGCGCGGCGCAGCTCGGCGTGGCGGTGGCGCTGATGGCGGTGGTGTGGCGCGATGGTGTGGTCGCCGGGCAGATGGGCAACTGGCCGGCGCCGTTCGGCATCACGTTGGTGGCCGACCTGCTGAGCGCGGCGATGGTGGTGATCGCGGCGATCACCGGGCTGGCGGTGGCGATCTATGGCGTCGCCGATATCGACGCGCGGCGCGAGGCGCTGGGCTATCACACACTGTTTCAGGTGCTGCTCGCCGGGGTCGCCGGCGCGTTCCTGACCGGCGACCTGTTCAACCTGTACGTGTGGTTCGAGGTTACGCTGATCGCCTCGTTCGGGCTGTTGGTGCTGGGCGGCGACAAGGCGCAACTGGCCGGCGGCATCAAGTACGTGACCTTGAACCTGGTGGCGACGATCCTGTTTCTGACCGGCGTTGGGCTGTTGTTCGGGCTGACCGGGACACTGAACATGGCCGACCTGCACCGGTCGGTGGCCGAGGTCGACAATCGCGGGCTGCTGACCGTGGTGGCGATGGTGTTCATCGTCGCCTTCGGGATCAAGGCGGCGGCGTTTCCGCTGTTCTTCTGGTTGCCAGCGTCGTACCACACGCCGCCGGTGGCGGTGTCGGCGGTGTTCGCCGGGCTGCTGACCAAGGTCGGCATCTACGCACTGATCCGGATGTTCACCCTAGTGTTCAACCACGACCCCGGGACGACCCACGGCCTGCTGCTGGTGATTGCGGTGCTGACCATGATCACCGGCGTGCTGGGCGCGGCGGCGCAGTCGGAGTTCCGCAAGGTCCTGTCGTTCCACATCGTCAGCCAGATCGGCTACATGCTGCTCGGGCTGGCGTTGCTGACGCCGTTGGCGCTGGCCGGGGCGGTGTTCTATTTGGTGCACCATATTATCGTCAAAGCGAACCTGTTCCTGATCAGCGGCGTGGCGAAGCGGGTCGCCGGGTCGTTCGATCTGGCGGCGATCGGCGGGATCTATCGCGCCAGCCCGGTACTGGCGGTGCTGTTCATGGTGCCGGCGTTCTCGCTGGCCGGGTTCCCGCCGCTGTCGGGATTCTGGGCCAAGTACCTGCTGGTCAAGGCGAGCCTGGACACCGGCGCGTACCTAGCGGCGGCGACGGCGTTGGTTGTCGGGCTGCTGACTATCTTCTCGATGACCAAGATCTGGGCGGCAGCATTCTGGAAGCCGCACCCAGCGGGGGTCGAGCCGGCCCTGGTGCAGCTTGACCGGGCGGCGCGCTGGGCGCTTGTGGCGCCAGTGGTGGCGCTGGCCGGGCTGACGGTGGTGATCGGCCTGATGCCGCAGCCGTTCGTCGCCTTCGCCGAACGGGCCGCTGGGCAGTTGCTCGACCCGGCGGCGTACGTTAGCGCGGTGCTCGGGACATGAACGTGTTTGCGCTCAACGTGGTGCTGGCGCTGGGGTGGGTTGCCTTGGTGGGCAGCTTTTCGCCGCTCAGCCTGCTCGCCGGGTTCTTGATCGCCTATGGCGCGCTGTGGGTGGTACGGCCGCTGTTCGGGGCGACAACGTACTTCGAGCGGTTGTGGCGGGTGGTGCAGTTGGTCGGGCTCTTCGTTTACGAACTGATCGTGTCGAGCCTGCGGGTGGCGTGGGATGTGGTGACGCCGACGCATTTGAGCCGGCCGGGGATCATCGCCGTGCCGCTTGATGTGGACAGCGATGCCGGGATTTTGCTGGTCGCCAGCCTGATCTCCCTGACGCCGGGGAGCTTGAGCCTGGATCTGTCGGCGGACAGAAAGACGCTCTACGTGCACGCGATGTTCGTCGACGATCCGGCGGTGCTGCGGCGCCGGCTGAAGCACGGCATGGAGCGGCGCATCATCGAGGCATTGGCATGATCGGGCCGGACCTGTTGAATACGGCCGTCGGCGTCGGTTTTGGTTTGCTGGTGACGGCGATGGCGATTGCCTTCGTGCGGCTGGTGCGTGGGCCGAGTCTGCTCGACCGGGTCATCGCGCTGGACCTGGTGACCATTCTGGCCGTCGCATTCAGTGCGCTGTTGGCGATCGCGGCCGGTGAACCGGCGTTCCTCGACGCGGCGATTGCGCTGGCCCTGGTGGCGTTCCTGGCGACGGTGGCGTTCGCGCGGTTCGTGGAACGGCGTAACCAGCCGCCGGGCGACGGCGAGGGGGGGCGATGAGCGGGTTGCTGACCGCGTTCTTCATCGTCGCCGGCGGGCTGTTCGCGGTGGCCGCCGCAGTCGGCGTGCTGCGGCTGCCGGACGTGTTGATCCGGATGCACGCGTCGACCAAGGCAGGCACGCTGGGCGCCGGGTTGATCCTGGTGGCGACGGCGATCCACTTCGGCGAAACCGGCATCGTGACACGGGCCATCGCGGCGATCGTGTTCCTGATGCTGACGGCGCCGGTGGCGGCGCACATGATGGGCCGGGCCGCCTACCGCACTGGCGTGCCGCTGTGGCAGGAAACCGGGACCGACGAACTGGCGGCGGCGTCGGACGAGCCGTCGGCGATCTTGCGCCGGCGGCACACGGACGGGCCGCTGATCAGCGAATCCGATCAAACGGGGCGGTGAAATCGATGGGCCGCCAATGCCACGGCGCCGCACATGTTGCCCGGGCGATACAGGTGCGTTGGATATGAGGCGGTTCAAAAACATACTGGTGCTGTACGGCCAGCAAATTGGCGATGAGGCGGCGCTGGAGCGGGCGACGGCGTTGGCCAAGGCGAACGACGCGCGGCTGACGGTGATCGAAGTGGTCGAGAAGTTGCCGTCGGACGTGGCGTCGCTGTTTGCCTCGGCGCATAAACAACAGCAGTTGGAGAACAGTCTGCTGGCGGAACGCCGGTCGCATCTCGACAGATTGACGGCGTCGATCAGCGTGTCCGGGGTCGAGGTCTGTGTCGAGGTGCTGCGTGGCATTACCTTCCTGGAGGTGGTGCGGGCGGTGCTGCGGCGGCAGCATGACCTGGTGATCATGGCCGCCGACAGTTGGCAAGGGTTGCGTCGGATCCCATTCGGCAGCACGTCGATGCACCTCATGCGCAAATGCCCGTGTCCGGTGTGGGTGATGCAGCCGCAGGCAGGGCGGCGTTTTGGGCGGATCATGGTGGCGATCGACCCGCGGGTCGATAACGCGGAGCCAGGCCAGCTCGACGTGAAGTTACTGGAGATCGCCAGTTCCTTGGCGCGGCGCGAGAGCTGCGGGTTGGATATCGTCAACGCGTGGGACTTCACCGGCAACGATATGTGGACCAGCCGATCGGAGACCTCCGCCAATATCAGGGCGGAACTGGTGGAGAAAAACCGGGTCTTGCACGAACTGGCGGTCGAACGGCTGCGCGATGCGGTGGACATGGACGGCGTGGCAGCGGAAATGCACTTGCCGAAGGGTGAGGCGGCATTGGTGATCCCGCAGCTGGTGCAAGAGCATGGGGTCGACCTAATCGTGATGGGGACGACGACGCGGAGCGGCGTCGCCGGGATGTTCATCGGTGAGGTGGCGGAGGATGTGTTGCAGCAGGTGGACTGTTCGGTGCTGGCCGTGAAGCCGGAGGGATTTATCAGTCCGGTGACGCTAGAGGACTAGGTGCGCCGGATACTATGTCGGGGCGCTTGGGACGTCACAGACGGGCAGGGTTGTCAACAAACTCGAAAACCGTTGTGCCTTATGGGTACCGAGGGTTCGAATCCGTCCCCCTCCGCCAATCTTTATAGCAACAGCCGTCCTGCGCCGAGGGGCGCTCCGAAACAGATCGAGCGCGGCAGACGGTCCGTTGATGTCGTTGACGGCATTTCAATTCCGTGTCATCCGATGTCAGCAGACAGACGCCTCGGCGTCTGATAGCAGTCGTTCGATGTGCGTTTGATCCAGCATCCAGCCGATGAAAACGATCCGGGTCCGGCGGTCGTCGCTGGGCCAGGCATCGAGCCAGGTGGGGGTCTCCAGGACGTCCTGGACGCCTTGCAAAACGGCAGGAGTCGCCGGGCGTTCGGCGACGTTGACGATGCCCTTGACGCGCAGCAGGTTTGGGCCGGACTCGGTGTTCAGGGCCGCCCAGAACCGATCCAGGCTCATTTGGGGCATTGGATCATCGCGGACCAGGCAGAATGAGTGAATATGCGGGTCATGCCTTGCCGCATCATCCCGAATAGCGCGGCCGCGATCGTCGAGGGGGGCGTGATGGTGTGGCGCGGGATCCGCGGCTGCCGGGTAGCGGGTGGGGTCGGACCCAGCCACCGGGTTCGTCTTGGTTGCCAGCAGGGTGTCAGGGTCCACGGCGTCGCCGTCTAGCGGCTGCGCGGTGTGGTTGAGAGATTGCAGCCGGGTTCGCAGGCTGTCGGCGTCGGTCCGGTTTGCGAGCGTGTCGAGCTTGGTCAGGACCAACCTATCGGCGACCGCGACCTGTTCGACCGATTCGGCGTGGATGTTGAGATTGCTCATGCCGTTTACCGCGTCCACGGTGGTGATCACCTGG
>CAJHXJ010000323.1_pt1 | contig 9211 bp, 6 predicted proteins | sample 9198471 | NCBI WGS metagenome assembly CAJHXJ01 (sample SAMEA7708302, study PRJEB35096) | sediment metagenome | biome: marine neritic benthic zone biome [ENVO:01000025]; feature: sediment [ENVO:00002007]; material: shallow marine sediment [ENVO:03000034] sea grass bed [ENVO_01000059] ...
ACTGTCGCCATCGACGGTAAACGCTTACCTGCTGTCACCCCGCGCGCGGTACACGACGCCGGGGTCCGCTTCATCCATCAGGAACTGCACCTGGTGCCGCATTTCACGGTCGCGGAATCCGTGTTCATGGGCCAGGAAGTCAGCGGTCGTCTCGGTCTCCGCGGTGCCGATATGCGCCGCCAGGCAGAAGCATTTCTGCGCGTTTCACTGCATGCACAGATTTCCGGTAAGGCGCTGATCCGCGACCTTGGCATCGCCGAGCGCAAGCTTGTGCAGATCGCCCGCGCGCTGATCGACAACCGCGCCAAGCTGGTGGTGTTCGATGAACCGACGGCGCCTCTCGCCAGCGGCGAGGTCGAGGAGTTGTTTAAGGCCATCCGGCGGCTGCGCGAACGTGGCATCGCCATGATCTACGTTTCCCACTACCTCAGCGAGATCACCGACATCTGCGATCGCGTCACCGTGTTTCGCAACGGCGAAGACGTTGCCGTGTTCGACGAGGTCGACGGTGCCAAGACCAATCAAATCATTGGCGCCATGGTCGGGCGCGAGATCTCGGCGTTGTATCCCGAGAAACAACACACCCCGGCGCAGACCGTGTTGCGCGCCGTCGGTCTCGGCGACGGCGAAAAATTCGCCGACGTCAACCTCGAAGTCCGGCGCGGCGAAATCGTCGGCATCGCCGGTCTGATCGGTTCCGGCCGTGAAGAACTGACCGACACCATCTATGGCCTGCGTCCTGCAACTGCGGGTCGGGTCGAAGTCGATGGCGCGACCCTGCGGCCGGCATCGCCGCCCCATGCCGTCGCCGCCGGCATGGTTTTGGTGCCGCGCGACCGCCGCCACGACGGTTTGGTGCTCGATATGACCATGACCGACAACGTCAACTTGGCATCGTTGCAGGAAGTCGCCGTTGCCGCGCTGGAACAACGTAACCGCTCTGCGGCCCGCGCCGAGGAGCTGTCCGATACCCTCGACATCAGGCCGCGCAATCCCAAGACCATCACCCGGTTGCTCAGCGGCGGCAACCAGCAAAAGGTCGTGCTCGCGCGCTGGCTCGCCACCGGGTCGAAGCTGTTCATCCTCGACGAACCGACGGTCGGCGTCGACATCGGCGCCAAGGTCGAGATCTATCAACTCGTGGAAAACCTCGCCAGGGACGGCGCCGGCGTCTTGGTTTCGTCATCCGACCCTGCCGAACTCATCGGTCTATGTGATCGTATCGTCGTCCTGTTGCGCGGGCGGATCGTCGACGAAGTCGCCGCCCACGGCCTGTCCCAAGACCGCCTGCTGGCACTGACCACCGGCGGCACGCCTCATGTCGGGGCAGGGCAGGGGATACCGGCATGACAACCCTCGGCCCCACGACCCGGAGCGCGGCCGGCCACAGGTGGCGCAACCTGCTGGGCACGTCGCCGCTGATCATCTTTGTCGTCCTGCTGATCTTCCTCGGTTTCACGGCACCGAACTTCCTGGCGCCGACCACCATCGACCTGATCCTGCGCCAGAGCATTCCCACCGTCGTCGTCTGCTTGGGGCTATCCGTCGTCGTTATGGCCGGTGGCGACGATGTTGTGTCCGGCGGCATCGACCTTTCGGTGCCGGCGACCGCAATCATCGGCGCGGCCATCATTGCCGACCAGGTCACCAACCACGGTAACCCCATCGTTTTGGCCCTCCTGCTGGCCCTCGGTGCGGCGCTGGTCATCGGCGCCCTCAACGCCTTCCTCGTCGTCAAGATCGGCGTCACGCCCCTGTTGGCCACCCTTGGCATGTCGGTCGCGGTCATCGGCGTGACCAAGGTGATCACCGCCAGCCGCCGCATCAACGTCGATCATCCCGCCATCGTCTTTGTCCGCGACGGCGACATCGCCGGGGTCTCGGCCGGCGTGCTGATGACCCTGGTCATCGTGCTCGTGTTCGTCCTAGCCCTGCATCGCACGCGTTGGGGCATGAACTTGCAGGCGGTCGGCGGCAGCCGCGACGCGGCCGAGGTATCGGGTATCAACGCGCCCCGCCTCATTGGCCAATCGTTTCTGATCGCCGCTCTCGCCGGCTGGGCCGCATCCGTGTTCGTCCTGGCCCGCGGCTCGGGCAGTTCGCCGGGTACCGAGGAAAACCTGCTGCTGGAGATGGTGTTGGCGACATTTTTGGGCGCGGCGTTCTCGCCGCGGCGGGTCGTCACCGTGTGGGGCGCGGTCCTCGGTGCGGTGCTGGTCGCGGCATTGTCTGTTGGCTTCAAGTCTATTGGCGTCAATGTGTTTTGGACCGGCGTGATCAAGGGCTCGCTGATTTTGTTCGTCGTCGCCGCGGCGGCAACCTCGCACAAGGGCAACCGATGAGCGCCACCACGCCGGCGGGCGAAAGCGCCCTGCGAAGCATCGCCGTGCGGTATGGCTTCCTCGTCATTATCGCCGGTTTCTTCGTTTTCTTTTCCCTGGCCGGCCAGAACTTCCTCAACCCGTCGAACCTGATCAACATCTTCGAGGGGTCGGCGATCCTGTTGATCCTGGCCCTCGGCATGACTTGGATCGTCGCCATGGGCGGCATCGACCTGTCTGTCGGGGTCGCTCTCGACCTCGGCGCGGCGTTCGCCATAGTCGCCCTCAAGGAGTTTGAGGTCGCCTGGTACGTCGCCGTTGTCATCGGCATCTTGGGTGGTTCTATCGTCGGTTTGGTCAACGCGTTCTTGGTGGTCAAGCTGTCCGTGAGCCCGTTCCTTGCCACCCTCGGCACCTTCTTCATCGGCAACAGCGTCCAGCGCATTTTCACCAACGGCGGCGGCCCCATCTCCCATCGCCGCATGCCCGAGGAGTTTCGCAACCTCGCCATCGGCGACATCTTCGGTATCCCGACGGAAGTCGTCATCGCCACCGTTGTCCTGATTGCCTACTTCGTCTTCCTGGAGCGTTCGGTCTACGGCAAGCGCATTCACGCCATTGGCCTGCAGAAAACAGCGGCCCTGGTCGCGGGCATCAAGGTCAACAGGTACCTGTTCGTCGGTTTCATTGTCGCGTCGGCAACCTGCGCCATTGCCGGGCTCATTGCCTCCGCTAACATCCGCATGTTCACGCCGTTGGCCGGCTCGGCCAACCTGCTGAACGCCATCGCCGCCGTGTTCATCGGCGCCTCGGTCCATCCCCAGCGGCGCCCCAACGTCGTCGGCACACTGCTTGGCGTCCTGTTTCTGGGCATGATCGCCAACGGCCTTAACTTGATGGGGCTCAACTTCAACACCAAGGATGCCTTGTCCGGTATTATCTTGGTCTGTGCCTTGGCCTTGGCGGTGGCGCAAAAGAAGCTGCGATAGCACCATACCCTCGCGTGCTGCACCCGCTCTATTACCAAATGCGATCATGCAAAATTTTCGCTGCACATCTGGTAATCATCAGATATGATGGGCCAGTGAAGTGATCGTGACTGGCGCCCGTGTCCCGTGGCCGCGCCCAATAGGCTGCGCCGAGCCGCTCACGTGGCGTCAGCAAAGCCGGAGCTCGGAAAAATGAATATCGTTCTGATTCTCGTCGATAGCCTGAACAAGCGCTATCTGCGGACCTACAACCCGGACGCCGAATGTGACACCCCGAACGTCCAGGCGTTGGCCCAAAAGTCGTTCGTCTTCGACAGCCACTTTGTCGGCAGCCTCCCGTGTATGCCGGCCCGGCGCGACTTGTTTGCTGGCCGCAAGGACTTCCTCTGGCGTCCCTGGGGTCCCCTTGAGGTTTTCGATCCCCGGCTGCCCAGGCTGCTGCAGGCCGCGGGCTACGGCACCGGCATGGTCACCGATCACTATCACTACTGGGAAGAACAGGCGAACGGCTACATCCAGGCGTTCCAATCCGCGATGTTTATTCGCGGCCACGAAACCGACTACTGGCAACTGCCGGCGCAGGGTTCCCTGCCGAAATGGGCCGAGAAGGCCTGTGAGTTCCGCAACGACGAGCACATTCGCCAGTACTACGGCAACGTTAGGGACTTTAAGGGGGAAGCGGATTATTTCTCCGCCAAGGTATTTTCTGCGGCCGCCGATTGGCTCGATCGCAACGCCCAAAGCGGCCCGTTCTTCCTCCAGGTCGAAGCCTTCGACGTGCATGAGCCGTTCGACGTGCCGGAGCCCTATGCGTCGATGTACAGCGGCGGCCGCAGCAAGGATGACTTCAACATCTGGCCGCCCTATCAAGTCTATGGCGACCGCGACGCTTTCATGGACCAGACCACCGAGGAAGAGCTCGAATTCCTGCGCTCCCAGTATGCCGGCAAGGTCACGATGGCCGACCGTTGGCTGGGCACGCTGCTCCGCAAGTTCGACGAGCTTTCCTTGTGGGACGACACCATGGTGATTTTCACCACCGACCACGGCCACGACCTTGCCGAACGCCGCGCCTTCGGCAAGCAGTATCCGCACTACGACAGTCACGCCAACATTCCGCTGATCGTCTGGCACCCACGCCATCGCGGCGATGGTCGCCGTGTCGGCGCTTTGACCCAAACCGTTGACTTGTTCGCGACGGTGCTCGAAGAGGCCGGCGCCCCGGTTCCCGACACCAACCGCCACAGCCGCAGCGCGGCGTCGTTGTTCGAAGACCCGACGGCATCTCTTCGTGGCGCGGTTTCGTACGGCACCTTCGGTCAGGGCCTTTGCGTCACCGATGGCGCCTGGTCGTTGTTTTGCTCGCCGGTCGAGGGCGAGCCCTTGTACACTTACTCGACGATGGTCGCGCGCCCGTTGTTGGTCGACAACCCGGTCGACGGGCGAGTCGGCAGCCTGCCCCGTCTACCGATAGATCAGGGCCACTATGACCCCACTGTCGAGTATCCACTGTGGAAGACCCCGATCACCATCCAGCCGCGCACGACGGCCAACTATCTCTTTCATCGCGCCAATGACCCCGATCAGGAACACAACCTGTGGGATAGCGCCGCCGACCAGCGCCAACGCATGCGCAGCCTGGCCAGCGACCTCATCGAGGAAGAAGGTTATCCTGGTGAACAGCGGCAGCGCCTTGGTTTGAACTAGCCGCGCGACTTTCTGGGAGCTAACGGCTTGAACGTTCACATTGGTGCGGCGCGGCGATCGCCGATCGGCAAACTGGGCGGTGCATTGTCGTCCCTCGCGGCGGCCGAAATCGGCGCCCAGGTCATCGCGAGTATCGTTGAAGCCTACGACCTCGATCCGGCCGGTTTCGACGATGTCATCCTGGGCCAGGTCCTCACCGGCGGTGCCGGTCAGGACCCGGCGCGCCAAGCCGCTATCGGCGCCGGCATTTCCGTCGCAACCCCCGCCCTGACCATCAACCAAGTCTGCGGCGCTGGGCAACGCTCCATCCACTTGGCGGCGCAGTCGATTACCGCCGGCGACGCCGACCTGGTCATTGCCGGTGGCCAAGACTCCATGACCCAGGCACCCCATGTGATATCCGCGCGCATGCCCGGCAAGTTTGGCGATCGCATCGCCCGCGACTCCATGATCATCGATGGGCTCTGGGACGCGTTTCACGACATGCACATGGGCGCGACGGTCGAACGCCTCGCTTCCCGCTTTCAAATCACCCGCGATGCCCAAGACGAATTCGCCTTGGTATCCCAGGTCAAGACCGCCGCTGCGATAGCAGCCGGCAAGCTGGCTGACGAAATCACCGCGGTCACGATCGTCGAAAAATCCCAGCCGAAATCGGTCACGGCAGACGAACACCCGCGCGCCGGCACCACCCGCGAATCCTTGGCCGCGTTGCCCCCGGTATTTGACCCGGACGGGACAATTACAGCCGGCAACGCGGCCGGCCTTAACGACGGCGCCGCGGCCGTGGTCGTCGGCAGCGACGCGGGACTGCGCCGCGCCGGCCTTGATCCGCTGGTGCGGGTTGCCGCCTACGCCTCGGCCGGGGTCGAACCCATGGACATGGGCCTCGGTCCCATTGTCGCCGCTACCCGCGCCCTCGAACTGGCCGGCTGGCGCGCCGCCGATCTCGATCTCGTGGAGGTCAACGAGGCCTTTGCTGCCCAGGCCATCATCGTCAACCAGCAGATGGGCTGGGACCCTGAGCGGGTGAATGTCAATGGCGGCGCCATTGCGTTGGGTCATCCCCTAGCCGGATCCGGTTGCCGCATCGTCGTCACCTTGATCCACGAGATGGTCCGCCGCGGGGCGCAAAAGGGTTTGGCTGCGTTGTGCATTGGTGGCGGGCAGGGCGTCGCTATTTGCCTCGAACGCTAACCCCCGTGTGGCGTGCGGCGATCAATTGACAGCCGCCGCATCCCGGCCTAATTTTGATTATTACCAAAAACACACCGAAAGGCACCCGCTATGGTTTTGGACGGAAAAACCGCATTCGTAACCGGGGCCTCGCGCGGTATCGGCGCGGCTCTCGCCATTGGCTTGGCTGAGAACGGCGCGGACATCGTGATCAGCGATCTCCAATCCCAGGCCGGGCCGCTGGCTGATGTGAAAGCCCAAGTCGAGGCCGCCGGCAAAAGCTGTTGGGCCTACGACTTGGATGTCACGTCCAAGTCCGAGATCGAGCAGGTCGTTGCCCGCGCCCTCGACGATGCCGGCGCCGTCGACATATTGGTCAACAACGCCGGGATCCTGAAGCTCGCGTTGCTCGAAGACTTGGACGAGGCCACCTGGGACGCCCATTTCGACGTCAATGCCAAGGGCGTCCTGCTCATGTGCCAAGCGGTGCTGCCCCACATGCGTGGCAAAAAGGCCGGGCGCATCGTCAATATTGCGTCCATTGCCGGGCGCCAGGGAGTGCCGAACCAGGGTCACTATGCCGCCACCAAGTCGACCGTGATTACCTTGACCCGGGTCCTCGCCCAGGAGGTCGGCGCCGACGGCATCACCGTCAATGCCATTTGCCCCGGCATCATCTTGACGGAGATGGGCAAGAACAACCTCGGCAGCGAAGAAGCCGTCCGCCATTGGTCTGAAGTCGCGGCACTAAAACGCCTCGGCGATCCCCAGGACGTCATCGGCCCGACCGTTTTCTTCGCGTCGGACCTCTCGGAGTTCGTCACCGGACAGGCTCTCAACGTTTGCGGCGGCATCTATTTCCACTAAGGCGATGCCCTATGTCTTTGGGGGCCAGTTCAGACCAACCGCGCTTGTGGACAACGTTCACTTGACGGACCTGACCCACGATTACGGCCCGGCCAAGCGCCAGGCGGCCTACAGATTCATCACCGACCACTTTGGCCTGACGTTGGACGCCGACAAGGCTTTCGATGAGCGGCCGAACGCCGTCCTCCCCGCGGACGATCTGATGTTCGGACTCGGCGAAACGACAACTGCTACGGATCACCAAGTCCACCAAAAGAACGCAGCATCGTTCTTCGCAGCCGCGAGCTTTAACTAGCCCATACACCCCGGCACCGCGTTCCGCGGCGTTGGGAACGCTCCGATCGCGCACCCACAGGGTCGGGGTGGTCGACGGCGGTGACGGCGACAATCTCGGTCAGGGCGAGAGAACCCCTGTTCGACGGTCAGCAAGCACCAAGCAACGATGAATGCATTACACAGCTTGGACTTGAGTCAGGTCATACCGATTATAAATATTTTCACGTATTGGCAAGTCATAAAAAAATAATAGAATACTAATATAGCCACCGAACTTTAGTGGCAGCTACCAACAAGAAACGAGTGGAGGGAAGAACAATGCGATTTGCGACAGTGACTCTTGCCGCGATGGCTGCCGTCGGATTTGCCGCCTCACCGGCGGCATCGGCGCCGGACGGCACGCTGACCGTGGCCGTGATTCAAGAAAATCAAGCGATGCAGGCGCAGATGACCTTTAAGGAGGTCAACGCCGTCGGTTTGCGCAATGTTATCGAGCAGCTCACGACCATCAATCCGAAGACGGGTGCGCTGGAACCGATGCTGGCGACGAGCTGGGAGCGCGTCGATGACGAAACCTGGCGTTTCTCCCTGCGTCAAGGGGTCAAGTTTCACGACGGCTCTCCGTTCAATGCGGAAGCCGCGGCATTTCTGGTGAACTGGGTATGGGATCCCGCTAACCGCTTTGGCATCCGCGAAGCCAACGCTGGCCAGCCGATTACCGCGGAGGTGGTTGACGAGTTTACCATCGACGTTCGCAACTCACGCGGCCCCGATCCGATCCTGCCCAATCGTCTGTATCTTGCCGGCATCACCTCGATGGAGCAGATCAAGAACGACATTGCCAACGTCGATCGCGTGCCGATCGGCACCGGCCCATACAGCTTCGTTGAGTGGGCCCCGGGGCAGTTCTGGGAAGCCGAGGTCAACGCCGACTGGTGGGGCTTAGCCGCCGATGACACGCCGGGCGTCTACGGTGAGCAACTCTTCGAACGGCTTCGCTTTGTATTCCGCCCGGAGGAGGCCGTTCGGTCGGCCATGCTGCAAGCCGGCGAAGTCGACATCGCCATGTTCCTCGCACCGGATCAGTGCGAACAGGCCGATGCCGCCGAGCAAACCCAATGCCTCGTCAGCGACTCCGATACCTACATTTGGATGCGGCCCGATCTCCGCGGCGCACACCCGGCGCTGAGCGATGCCCGCGTGCGGGAGGCGATTTACGTCGCCATCGATATGCCCGCGATCGTCGAGCACATCATCGTCCAGGGCACCCATCAGAATGGCCAGATGCTACCGGCGGCGGCGGTCGGCCACGTGCCCGACTTGGCGCCATTCGCTTATGACGCCGACCGGGCGCGCGAGTTGCTGGATGCGGCAAAGGCCGACGGCGTCGACTTGGATGGGCTGACGCTTCACATCGCCGCACGGGTCGGGTCCAGCCCGCGCAACGGAGAAGTTATCGAGTCTATCGCCAACTACCTGAACCAGGTCGGATTAAGTACGACGGTCGCCCTGGAGGAACCGGCGGTGTTCAACCAGTGGCTGGTTGCCGATGCTGACCCGACACGCGCCAGTATTGCCGTCCATCCGGCCAATTTTGGGATCATGGACTACGAACTGACCCTAGGCGCCGGATACACCTGCGCCTCGCAGCTCTCCATATATTGCAGCGAAGAGTTCGACACTGAGCTGAATGCCGCCGCTCGCTTGAGTGGCGACGAGCGGCACAAAGCGTTGCAGGAGCTGGTGCGGGCCGCCCGTGATGAGTTTGTCATGGCGCCCGTTGCGCTGATGCAGCGCTTTGTGCCGCTCGTCGCCACTCAAGCGAGCGGCGGCATTCAGCTCAGTGTCGAACTCTTCGCTGCAATATATGGAGAG